>ENA-OXUB01000614-OXUB01000614.1-human-gut-metagenome-genome-assembly--contig:-NODE-614-length-19073-cov-38.036597_pt1 | contig 19073 bp, 27 predicted proteins | sample MGYA00249345_ERZ652652 | MGnify/ENA primary metagenome ERZ652652 (study PRJEB26925, sample SAMN05826496) | human gut metagenome | biome: ENVO:2100002; feature: ENVO:00000062; material: ENVO:00002003... | reverse complement strand
GGCGACGGTTAGATGATCGTTGGGACAATTTTTAGTTCCAGTAACCGAAGCGATTAAGGAGGAAATAATGAGTAAAGTAATTCTATGTTCAATGATTGTATCTGGATTAGTATCTTTCGGCATGATGAGGTTTCAAATGCGGATGATGGAAAAATGGCTTGATAGTTTTTTTGAAAAAGAGACAGAGTGGAATAAAGAGACAATGAGGGATTTTGTCCGGTCCATCGAGAAAACAACTGGAGGTAGACGATGATACCGAAGTTTAGAGCGTGGGATAAATATCACGAGATAATGGTTATTATCATATCCATTGATTTTGAAAGAAAAATTGCCTATGTAGGACGGGAAGATGGTGATCGATGGGAGATCCATTTTGATAACCTAAATTTCATGCAATCAACAGGCCTTAAGGACAAGAATGGTGTGGAGATATTTGAGGGGGATATTGTGAAGATTATTGGAGACGTATTGGACGACGATATGTCAGTAATCAGATTCACGGAAGGCGGTTTTTATCTTGATTATAAAAATCTAGATACTGAATTTGAATTATTATATAGCATTGATTTACCGATTGAAATCATAGGCAACATCTACGAAGATAAAGAGTTATTGGAGGCGATAGAATGAAACTAAAAGAACTAATTGAGCATCATACGGTAAAAGTTGTTTTATGCGGCCACTGCGAATGTGGAGAACGTAAGTATGATTTGATAACGGATCATAATCTCGCTTATCCACCAGTTCATGAGTCAAGTATTAGGGAAGTAAAACCAGAGTTGTTGGAGGTGGAATGATGACCGAGAAAGCAGATTACACGATTTGCTCAGTTCCTGATCATATAAATGTAACTTGCCCACATTGTGATATGGATGATGACTACGACTGGGACAAACTTTATACAAGAATGGGAAACGATTTGTATTTTGGGAATTGCGGGACGATAGAGTGCTCATATTGTGAGCAAGACATAGAGTTAGGTGATTACGAATACGATTAGATCCGGCAACGTCGCCTATCATGTAGCTTCGGTTGTGAAAAATAGAAAAAGGCTTTATATCAATGTTTATGAGTCATTGCAACCAAATTACAAGAATAGAGTAAATCTTGCAACCCGGGTCAATTTGGAGGGATAGAAATGAACACAACAGAGGCTGTAATTAGAATCATTTCGTTTATCATTACGTGGCGTTTAGTCGCTTATATATACAAATCGTACAACAAAAAAATAAGCGAGTTGAGTAAACGAATGAAAACGTTGGAGACACAAAACGAGATATACATTGATTTTATTATGAAATTGAATGATATTTTGAATAAACGTGATACCCAAGATACAGATTGATGGAGGTCAAATGATTGAGTAGAAATGATTATCTCATAAACGAATTAGACAGGAAGTTTGCGAATTATCCAAATTACAATAGAGAAATCGCGATTCGAAAAGAAGAACTAAAAATGAAAGAGGCTGATGAGAACATTGGTGGCGGCAAAGGGAATATACGTAGCAATCCTGTTGAACAGCAAGTAATTAAAGAGTTATCTGATCCGTATATTGTCAATCGGCAGCTTTGGAAGAAATGTATCAAGGAGACACTGGAAGGACAAAGCTCTGAAATCAGAATGCTTATGGAACTAAAGTATTGGGGGGAAGATAGCTGGATGGATTGGGTATCTTTTGGTAAAAAGCATGGATACGCTAGAACACCTATATATCGAATTAGACAAAAGGTTCTATCTGATTTTGGTAGACGCATAGGCGAAATAAATTAATTTGGGAAAGAATCGCGTAGTTTTCCCGTGTCAATAGGGTCTAAAATGATAGAGTAGATAATTCACCAAGCAGACGACTCAACCTAACTTTATTGGCATGAAGTTTCTCCTTATACCTCTTAACATACAAACGTCTAGCTTGGTGGATTATTCTCTTTTTGACTACACTGCCACTCTGCGGAAACAGAGAAGGCAACATCTGCACAATGTATATAACGAGCTTTTAGGTGCAGTTAGAAGCTCACTGGCGGCACAAAATAAACGAGAATGGAGTTGAAAGACTTCGTTTTCTTTAAACTTCACGTGCCGCTGTTTATTAAATTATTTAAGGATGAGATTGTATGCATCATTATATTACTAAATATCAAGATGAAAATGGAAAATTGAGAATTGTATCATGGTTACAAATTAATCTATTTAACAAATCTTACTGTTTTTCAAAAAAAGAGCTAGCTGTCCCTAAAGACAACTAGCAGTAATCTTATTTTTTGGTCCATTTGTTTCCTGGCTTAGAAGTTGGAGGAAGTCTGTCTCCTTTATCGATAGTAGCATTATGACCTTTAGGAACATTTCCTCCTTTTTGGTTAGATGGCCGGAGTTAGCAATTACACTAATTCCACGATGGCTTGGATAGAATCGGTAACCCTGTCTATCCAATACATAATCAAGATCACTTCTGCGGTCTTTTTATTTTGAGGAGGAATTGAAATGTTTGTGTCCTTGATTGAAAATGGTTGGTCTGAAGCTAATCTATTCTTTGAAAGTCAATTGACAGGTTTAACTAGAAATACAATAAGCGGAAAAAACAAAGAAAATCAAACACGACTAAATGAACTTGCTTACGAGAGAGATATAGAATATTTTAAATTGATGCAAGATGAAGAAGCCTTTGAAAGGTTTATGAGCTTGCGTAACTAAAAGAGAGATCACTCATTGAGTGGTCTTTTTATTTTAAAAAAGAGAGGATTTTAAAAAATGGATAATGAAAAATTTATTACTAAATGCAAACAATTGGTAGCAGACTATGCAAATGAAAACTTTGATAAAACAGTTCAAACGCAGATTACAATGGACGATGTATTTGCTGTTTGGTCCTGTAAGACGCTACAAAATAATAAAGCGTTGCTGAGTACTACGGTATCGGACGGAATGTATTACGAGCTAACGTATAACGGTGACAAATCAGAAATCTATTTTGATGCCTACAAAAAATGGGAAAACAAAGCAATCAAAGTCTAGCACACGCTAGGCTTTTTCTTTACATAAAGGAGGCTGCATAATGAGAAACCACTGGTACATTTCATTGGCGGGTAACTATCCGCAGCGCGCAATGTCAGCGCAGATAGCTAAACGCTACACGATAGTCGAACTGACGGACGAAGCGACGCCGAATGAGATTGATCAGTATAAGTTGGTTCTCGTTGGTATCGGCTGGTTTAATGACAAACACATTCAAGAGAATATAAAGAGGTGGCTGAGATGACATACTTTGAATACTTGCAGCAGTGCTTTAATCACGCTAAGACAAAGCTACCTGACAGCTACACTGTAGATGATGTAGCTATATTTGTATTGAAGACTCAGATTCATAGCAATCCTGATGGTGACAGCAAGGAGCAGACACTTGCTTGGTTAAAGTTCTTTAAGTGGATTAAGGAGGAAGAGTAATGAAGCTAATAGATTATATACATGAAGGATACAACATAGTAACATCGGAATGCCTAGGAAGAGCGATTAGACGATCATATCCGGCTACGTTTGTGTTTACAGGCGGAGACTTTGAAAAGATACCACGTGGGAAATTACTGGTTGATAGTTTCTACAGCTATCTTCCTGAAATTAGGGACGCTATGGAACTTCAGAAAGCTTATGCAGTGGAACAATTCACTAATGACTTTGTTGGAGCAGAAGCTGGTGTTAGATCAATGAAGTTGCTTGAACAAAGCTTTAAGTATCTGAATAACAAACAAGAACCTAACCTACTAGAAATCAAACTGAAGGACACTGATTCAGTACCAGAGGTTTGGTACAAAGGGGAAAGATTAGATAATGCTTTGGTAGATATCTCTTATCACTGGAGAACAAATGACATTTTAAACGATGACAATGGAGCTAACGATATCAATATCGAATACTACTCAACACTAGATGGTAAGTATCTAGATAAGAAAATCATCGGTCACAAGAGAGATGCCTAAAACAAAATGTGCTGTCTCAATCTGTCGAGAGTATGTAGAGTTGCCGAATAGATATTGCGCTAAACATAAAGGTAATGCAGATAAGATATACAACAGAGAAGTTAGATACAACAAAGACAACGTAAAGTATGCTCGCTTCTATGCCTCTAGCCAGTGGCGTAAGGCTAGGCGGAGTAAGTTAGCTCAGCAGCCACTTTGCGAGGAGTGCTTGAGAGAAGGCAAGATAACAGCTGCGACGATCGTCCATCATATGATAGAGCTAAAAGACGATTGGAATAAGCGGTTAGATGCAGATAACTTAGAAAGCATATGTCAGGACTGCCATAACAAAAAACACAAGCGCCTTAAAAAGCCCTGAGAAGCGTTCTAAGAAGAGTTATGACTGTCTGCTATAAGATATCGAAAACGACTGCAAAATAATTTTATAGGGGGTAGGGTGCGAATGCAACGGAAATCGAAGCCCTCTCTTGTGTGAATAGATTTCCCTATAAAAACTTTGTAAAGACTGAAAGAGGTGATGACATGGGACGAGGAAGACCTAAAAAATTACTTGATGCGAGCAAAAAGAATTACACGAAAGAAGAAATAGCGATCAAGAAAGCAGAAGAAGAAAAACTCTATAACTATCCTAGATTAGACTTTTCGAATTACCCTGTCGGACTTTTGGAACAGGCTCAAGTGGAGTGGGATAGAATCTCAAATTACATCCAAGAACTTCCTGTATCCGAATTAGATCAGCAAACGATGGTTCGATACTGCAACTATTCATACTTATACGACAAAGCTAGTAAAGAATTGAACGAGCAAGGTTTTTTAATTGACGGTCGCAAGAATCCTTTGATCGATACTGTCAATTCATTCTCTAAAGAACTGAAAACAGCAACTAATGATTTAGGACTGACAATCAACTCTCGGTTGAAGATCGTTAATCCGCAAGAACTTGAGAAAGAGCCTGATGATCCTTTTGCTGAAATGATGAACGAAGCTGATAACGATGATTGATCACGTTCAAAAATACATCGATGCAGTGGAGGCAGGCGATATTTTAGTTGGTGAGAAAATCCAACAAGCGATTGACCGCCACAAAGCAGATATTGAAAAATCGAAGCAAGGTGATTATCCGTTCTATTATGATCCAAAATATGCGAAAAATATTGTTAAGTTCATTTCAATGCTGCCTGATCCGAAATCTGGCAAGCCGAATAAACTAGCTAAGTTTCAAAAGTTCATTTTAGGCATGCTGTGGGGCTGGCGTAGAAAAAAAGACAATACTAGACGATTCAGAAAGGCTTACCTCTCGCTTGCACGTAAACAGGGTAAGTCTTTAATTGTATCTGGAATCGCGTTGTATTGTTTGATTTATGAACGAAGTCCATTTCAAGCAAGACAAATATATGCGACAGCGAATAAGCGGGACCAAGCAAAGATTGTCTTTAATATGGTTAAATCACAGCTAAAAGCGTTACGTAGCAAAAGCAAAACGATTCAAAAATTTACGAAGGTTCTGCAAAACGAGCTAACTACTAAAGATGATTCCTTCATGAAGCCTTTGTCTGCTGACGCTGACACACTCGATGGATTGGATACACTGCTAGGAATTTTTGATGAGTATGCTTACTCAAAAACCACTGAAATGATGGATGTTATTGAGACATCTATGAGTCAGCAAGATGAACCACTTACTATTATTATTTCAACGGCTTCAAGTAAGCTAAACTATCCGATGTATTCAGTCGAATATCAATATATTACTAAGTTACTGAAACGCGATGTCATCGGTGATGAATATTTGGCGCTTTGTTGGGAACAAGATAGCGCTAAAGAAATAAACGATTCTGATTTATGGATTAAATCAAATCCTTTGATGGAAATCCCAGCTCAAAAGGAAAAACTCACAGAGAAAAAGCTAAGCCTATTAGATGAGGGCAAAGCTAAAGGCAATATATCCAACGTTTTAACGAAAGAATTTAACATGTGGGTGCAGTCCTCTCAGGAAAGTTACATGAATGAAGAGGAATGGCTTGCGGCAATCGCACCGGATTATATCAAAAATACGGATATTACAGGCCGTGAAATTTATATTGGTGTCGATCTATCACGCGTAAATGACTTGACTTCTATATCGTGGGTGATTCCGATTCGCGAGGAAAGCAAATTTTACTGTGATAGTTACTCTTTTGTTGCAAACCGTGGTGGGATTGAAGCAAAGGAGAAAGAAGATAAGACACCTTATCGGCAGTATGAGCAAGCAGGCTATTGCACAATCAGTAGTAACCCTGACGGTCTGATCGATTATCATGATTTAGTTGATTGGATAACTGACTTCATAGAAAGTAATAGTTTTGAATTAAAAGGAATTTTTTATGATCCATACAACGCTGGCAATGTTATTACTGACTTATCAAAATTCTATGAAAAAGAAATGATTGAAACACGCCAAGGATTGATTACTTTGAACGCACCAACGAAACAATTGCGTACAGACATTATTCAAGGCAAGACAGTTCATTCCAACAACCCTCTGCTAAATCGAGCGATACGCAATGCAATTACAAAAGAAAATAACGATACTATCATGATCGATAAGGCGATGAATAGAAATAAGATTGACCCGCTGGACGCGTTAATCAATGCATACACTCAAGCAATGTATCATGATTTTGACGAAGAAGATATTAATGAATTAATTGAACGAGGTGAATATGGATTTGGTTGGTAACTTATTGCGAATATTAGCAATTTTACTTTATGTGCTGGGACTGGCTTCATTCGTAGTCGCGGCTTTCTTGTTTAATTTGATAGCCGGATTTATCACAGTTGGTATCTGTTTGATGCTGACTGTTTTTATTTTGGTTAAAGAGTCTGGGATGTAGTTGAAAGGAGGTGAATAAATGGGATTATTCTTCAAATCAGAAAAACGTAGCCTGTCGAGCCGTTCTGAATCAATGCTGGATTTCATAACGAATGCAGACGGTTCTGTGACGATTAATTTTGATGGCGAAACAGCATTAGAACAATCCGATGTTTTCACCGCGATTAAAATCTTATCTGGTGATATTGCAGCAAGCAAGTTCAAGTTTGTGGACGAAAAGAATACGAATCCTCAAAAATTAGATTTATTAAATGCTAAGCCTAACTCATCTATGACGCCATACACTTTCATGTTTGCGACGATGGCCCAAATGCTCCTGTCTGGTAACTCATTCGCGATTATCCATGATGACTGGTTAGAGTTCGCTAAACCTTCGCAAGTCGTTGTTTATGAGGATTTAGACAACGGGTTAATGCGTTATGAGTACACAAATAAAGCTGGGACTTCTTACAAAGTAGACAGTTCTGAGATGCTCCATTTTAAATATGTGACGATCAACGGGAAAACTGGTATCAGTCCTTTAGACGCTCTAAAGACGGAATTATCTATGTTAGATAATGGTAACAAAATGTTGAGTTCGTTTTTCAAAAAAGGGATTCAATCTGGCGGAGTTTTAAAACTTAACAAAGGAAATATAAATAATACTTCTAGAAAACAAATCAAAAAAGATTTCGAAGAAGTGAACAGCGGAGCTTCAAACGCAAATAGTGTAATCGTCCTAGACGAAACACAAGATTTCAAACAGTTCGAGATTAACACTGACATTTTGAAAATGATTCAAAATAATGTGTACTCGACGAAGCAAATTGCTAAAGCGTTTGGCATTCCTTTGTCTCGATTCGGCATGGAGTTAGTAAACACGAAAGATGATGCCGCTAATGATGTGTATGTTTCTAGCACACTTCGAGCACTCGCTCGAATGATTACAGACGAGTTGTTTATCAAGTTGGGTATCAAGGTGGAATTGGATTTCTCAACGTTAACTGGTCAGGACATGGCTTCTCGTATGAATAAAGCTATGGATGGCGGCAACGGTGGAGACGGATATCTGTTAGTTAATGAAATCAGGAAATATTACGGATTAGCTGATATCCCTGGAGGAAACGTTATCTACACCAAAACCACAGTGAGGGGAGGTGTAAATAATGGAAATGGAAATTCGGAGCCTAGCGGAAGTTCAATCAGGGGAGAACCGGACGATTGAAGGTTACGCGCTTAAATTTAATTCATTAAGTAAAGATTTGGGGGGCTTCAAAGAGATTATTTCTCCTGAAGCACTAGCAAACACTGATCTATCTGATGTTCGATGTTTCATTGATCATGATTCTAGCATGGTGTTAGGGCGAACAGCTTCGCAAACATTAGAACTAACCGTTGATGATGTTGGACTGCATTTTAGATGCCAGTTGCCGAACACCTCCTATGCAAACGATTTGTATGAATCAATTAGCAGAGGAGATATCAATGAATGTTCATTTGGTTTTGTCGTTAGAGACGACTCTCAAACATGGACACAAGAAAACGGTATGTACATTCGGAATTTAAACAGTATTGATGAGCTCTTTGAGATATCAATCGTATCAATTCCGGCTTATAACGGAACGGATGCAGCACTTGCACAGCGTTCGTTAAAACGAGCTATCGATGAGCAAGAAAAACGAAAACTACAGATAGAGCTAGAACTTCTAAATTACTAGAGGTTCTTTTTTTATACTCAAAAAAACGAAGGAGGAAAGAGTTTGGATAACGAAAAGTTAAAAACAGAAGCGCAAAAAGCGCTTGATTCAGGCGATTTGGAAAAAGCCAAAGGGTTGTTAGCTCAGATTCGGGCTAATAAAGAGCAAGAAGAAACACAAGCACAGCTTAAAACAGAATTAGAAGACGAGCTAAAAGGTCTAGGCGCTCTTGATGAACCTAAAACAGAGCCTGAAACAGAAAAACCTGTTGATCCTGAAAAGGATAAAGAACCAGAAGAAAAGGAAGAAGTACCACCTATTCCGCCTAAAAAAGACGAAAAAAAGGAAGAAAAGGAGAATCGATCTATGGAAGTAATCTTGGATGACAAAAAAGAAAAGGAAACACGTTCAATTAATCAATTTATTCGAACAAAAGGGGAAACGCGTGACGGCTTAACCACAGTTGGCGCGGAAGCCGTTATCCCAATCGATCGTATCACAAAGCCAGAAAAACAACCGGAAACAGTGGTCGATTTACGTCAACATGTTGGCCGTGTACCAGTTACGACAGGTACAGGATCATATCCAATTTTGAAAGCTAACAAAAATAAAATGATCTCTGTGGCTGAATTGGCTAAAAACCCAGCGTTAGCTAACCCTGAATTTACAAAAGTAAACTACGAAATTGCTACTTACCGCGGATATATTCCTGTATCTCAAGAAGCTTTAGATGATTCCGATGTTGATTTGGGAGGATTGGTTGCTGAACATATCCAACGCCAATCTTTGAATACTTCTAACGCTGCGATTGCTGCAAAATTGCAAGAAGCACCTGCGAAAGCTGTTTCGACGATTGATGATCTAAAAGACATCGTGAATGTTGCTATTGATCCTGCGTACGGTGTGAAATTTATTGCCTCTCAAAGCTTCTTTAACGAATTGGATAAAATGAAAGACAACGATGGACGTTATTTATTGCAGCAAGATGTGACTGTCGCGTCTGGTTACAAACTATTAGGGCGTGAAGTTGTTGTAATGGCTGATGATGTAATTGGAAAAAAAGCAGGTGACAAAGTAGCATTCGTGGGCGACCCTTCACTTTTTGTTAAATACTTTGACCGTCAACAAGCTTCAGTGCGTTGGGTAGATAACGAGGTATATGGTCAATTATTGGCAGGTTTCGTTCGTTTCGATGTGGAAGTTGCCGATAAAGCTGCTGGATTTTACGTAACACTGGGCCCAAAAGCGTAGACCCATCCGGCGTAACGTTGAACAAGGCAACGGCAACGCTAGTGGTGGGCGCCACAGAAACTCTGTCTGCAACGGTTCAGCCTAGTAACGCGACCGATAAGGCAGTTCAATTCAGTTCAAGTAATGAAACGATCGCAACAGTAACACCTGTTCAAGGTAAAATCACTGGTGTCAAAGCAGGTACAGCAACAATCACTGCAACGACTGCAAACGGAAAAACCGCGGTGTGTGAAGTTACCGTAACTGCTGAATAGGCGGTGATTGAATGGAACTGACAGAACTAAAAACATACCTTCGGATTGATCACGATTTAGATGACGAGCTTTTAAAAATGTTGGTGTCCACGGCTGAAAAATTTATTCTCGGATCGATCGAAGTCGAAAAGACAGATGATGAACGGTTCAACTATGCAGTCACGTTGCTGGTGTCTCACTGGTATGAGAACCGGATTGCTACAAGCGAAAAAGTATTCACAGAGATTCCATTTGGAGTGACTGCATTGATTCATCAGCTGAGGGGGCTAGATCATGGCGTTAATACAGACGAATGACCTAAATCAGCGTATTGATTTTATAAAGGATACGACAGTCAAGGACGAGGACGGCCAGCTGGTCACCACACCTGAGACTGTTTTTTCATGTTGGGCTTGTGTTCAAACACAACGTTTGAGTGATGTAAAAGCGTCGATTGGAACTGTCTTAGAAGGCACACTGACGTTCATTATTCGCTATCAGCAAAAAAAAGAGCTAGAAAACGACATGAAAGTAAAATGGCGAGGCAAACTTTTTGAAATCATTACGATTACGAAAGGCGAGTTTGCGAAGGACTTTACGACTGTTATTGCGAAAGAGGTCCAAAAATGAGCGTAGAAATAGACTCATCAGAAGTATTTAAAGCCTTGAGACAGCTTAAAACGGGGGTTAAGCGTGTTGAAACTCCTGCTTTAAGAAAGGCTGCTGCTTACGCTAAACCGAAACTTGAGCAAAATACGCCTGTTTGGCAAGGAAAAAAGTCAAAAGGTAAGCGTGGTGACTATATGCTTGAACACGCCAGTGATCATGTAGTTATCGGGCCGGTAAAAGATGGAAATATTGATGTTGGGTACGATGATGACGTTGCTTGGCGGATGCATTTCATCGAGTTTGGAACAATTAATCAGCCACCTCAAGGAATCGTCCAAAAAACACAAAAACAAATTGAAAATCAAGTAACAGAAATAATTGCCAACGAGCTGAAACGGGGGTTAGGGCTATGAAAACTGCTGTATCGCAGGTTTATTCAATTTTGAATAGCGCTGAAAAAACAAAAACTATTGATTTCTACACTAACAGCGTGCCTGATTCGTCTCAAACCGTTCCTAGCCTGCCTGTCGGGCGAATCGTTGAGCTGTATGGCAACTATGATGATTACGCGAGCAACAATCCTTTATCAATTCAATTCAACGTTCAAGTGGATGTATGGGTATCGACCTTAAAAGAGGTTGATGCCTTTTATTTTGCTCTCGATGAAGTCATGCGGGAGGACGGTTGGGAATGTACCTATACCGAACAAACCGATGACGAGGATCTAGGAGGAGCAAAGCGGATTATCAAACGATATGTAACAAACATTCTATTAAACTAAAAGGAGAGATAAATTTATGGCAACAGTAGGATTTGAGAGCGTCATTTTTGGCGTAAAAACAGATGCAAAAGGCCCTCTAAAAGAATTAGTAGCAGATAAGTCGAAAGGCGGAGCGATCGAAGCTAAAATTACTGGATTAGGCGCAACTTCTAACACAACATACGCTTCAAACGTACCGTTCTTCATTGCAAGTAAAGGGGTTTCGTCGCCAAAAGTTACGCTTGACGTGGCAGACTTAATGGATAACGGCATTTACAACGAAATCATTGGTGCTAAAACCGTAGATGAGGCCAATATTATTGGTGCGGATACAGAAGCACCGTATGTTTCGTTGGTGATGATTACTGCCAACAAAGAAGGTAAGCGCCTTTTCATGGGGATGACAAAAGGCAAGTTTAGTCACCCTGATATTGACATGAAGACCGCCGAAGACAAAGGAGTAGAGTTGCAAACCGACTCTATCGAAGGAGATTTCATTTCTGACGAACGTGGCTATGTATACTTAACAGCCGTAGAATCAGAAACGATGACTCTGGCTAAATTCAAGGGATTGGTGAACAACACTCCGGGGGAGTAATTAGCCCTGCAAGTGTCTCGTTGAACAAAACAACATTATCGCTTGCGGTTGGGGCAAACGAAACATTGACAGCAACTGTTTCACCAGCAAACGCTTCAAATAAAACTGTAACCTGGGAATCTGGAGATTCAACCATTGCTACAGTGGACGCAACCGGGAGAGTAGCCGGGTTAAAAACGGGTACAACTGATATTACCGTTACAACTAAATCGGGCGGAAAGACCGCCAAGTGTACGGTAACAATTGCTTAAAGGGTTAGCCAATCGGCTTCCCTTTTTATTTTCTAACAAACAGGAGGAATTTTGAATGATTGAATTAGAACTAAAAGTTGAAGGCAAGAAAAAAACATTCAAACAGCAAGATGTTTCAGCACGTGCTATGCGTGAGTGTATCAAATTCTACGAAAAAGCCGAAAAAGAAGAATTATCTGACTTAGACGCTATCGATGCAATGATTGCGATTGTAGCAGACATTTTCCAAGATCCAGCAGTTACTTTTGATTCTATTTTAGATGGATTAAGTGGAAATGAGTTAGTACCTGTTCTTCAAAATGTTTTTGAACAAATGAATGATTTAGGTAGTGACGAAAAAAAGTCAGCGGGAAAGAAAAAGAAATAAGCTTTTCAGAAGCAAGAAAGGCTATTGATCAAATTTACAAAGATTTGATTGATGCCGGTTGGACGATGAAAGACGTGGACGAATCGGACTATCACTACTTGCTGCATCTTTTCGGAGAAGTAAGTAAAGGTGATGAATACATGGATGGTGCTGATTTCATCAAACAATTTTTATCGGCTGAAGACTTGGTAAAACTTGAGGAAGGAGGTAAATAATGGCAGGAAAAGGACAACCGGCAGGAAATATCAAGCTAGGGATTAGTTTAGATAGCACTAATTTTGGTAACACGCTGGACGAAATCAATGCGAAAGTCAAACAGGCTGAATCGAACATGAAGGCGAATCTGAAAGCCTACGATTCTGCTGGACGTAGCTATGAGGCGTTGAGTCAGAAGACGAAGGACTTGTCTACTGTCATGGATGGTCAGAACGCTAAAGTCAAAGAGCTAACTAAACGACGTGATGAGGCAGTTGGAAAATACGGAGAAGAGTCTAAAGAAGTCGCAAAACTCAATACTCAAATAAACAACGCTACTGCTAAATATAACGCTTATGGCAAACAGTTAAATGACACGAAAAAGGAACTTGTTTATTCTCAAACTGCCGTCAATGATTTAACTGACGAACTGAAAGAAAATGAACGCCAGATGAACAATGAAGTAAAAGCATTGAAAGCGGCTGGCGACGAATCAGGAGCGTTTGAAGCAAAGCAGAAAGGCTTAACTAAGCAAGCTGAGCTTTCTGAACGAGCAATGAACGAACAACGTAAAGTTGTCGCTTTGATGGCTGATGAGTTTGGCGATTCAGCAGATGAAACAGAGGACGCTCGCAAAGAGTTAAACAAGTTAGAACGTCAAACTAAATTGTCAGACAAGCAGTTAGAGGGGCTTAAAAATTCTGCTGACAGTGCTGGTCGGGAAATCGATGATTTTGGCGATAATGCTTCACGATCAAGCAGAAAATTGGACGGTTTTAAAGACAAAATCGGGTCTTTGAAAGGCGCATTTTCGTTTGGTGCAGTTGCTGGATTAGCGCATAACGCTATTAGCAGTGTAGTAAGTGGCGTGCAAGGCTTGGTTGGCGAAGCAGTAAACGCATCGGATTCATTGATGAAGTTTTCCAAAACCATGGAGTTTGCTAACTTTGGGAAGTCACAGATAGAAAGCTCGAAAAAAGAAATGAAAGACTACGCCGATAAGACGGTTTATGGTTTAGAAGAAATTCTGAACACAACCGCACAATTGGCATCTAATGGGATTCCTAACTATACAGAACTAACCAAGGCGGCAGGTAACTTGAATGCCGTTGCAGGCGGTTCTAGTGATACATTCAAATCCGTTGCCATGATGCTAACGCAGACGGCAGGAGCTGGGAAACTAACAACTGAAAACTGGAATCAATTAGCAGATGCGATACCGGGTGCTTCAGGGCTGTTACAAGACGCTATGTTGAAAAACGGAGCTTATACAGGAAACTTCCGTGATGCAATGGCGCAAGGTCAAATCACTTCCGACGAGTTCAACCAAGCAATTGTACAGTTAGGTATGAATGACGGAGCAGTTAAGGCAGCCACTTCCACAGACACATTGAGCGGTTCTTGGGAGCAGATGAAATCCACTGTAATAAATGGGCTACAAAGTATTATAGAAAAAATAGGCGTTGAAAATATAACAGGGTTCATTAATAAAGTCACTAAAGGAATCGAAGTAGCTATTCCTAAAATTGCAACGTTCGTCGGAACATTAAAAAACGTTGGTAGTTGGATCGTTGAAAATAGGGAAACTTTAACATGGCTCGTCGGAATTATTGGCGGTATAGTCGTCGCAATCAAGGGACTGTCTATTGCCACGGCAATTTTCGGCTCAATTAGTTTGGTTGCTGGTGGTTTAGTAGTAGCACTTGGTGCGCTGGTTGGCGCACTGGTCATAGCGTATACAAAATCAGAAACGTTTAGAAATATCGTTAATACAGCTTTTAATGCAGTCAAATCAGTAATAACAGTAGTAATAAATGCGTTAGTGCAACTTTTCAAAAATTGGTGGTCTACACTCACTTGGCTGTGGGGAAATATCGCTAGTTGGGTTTCTAATGTTTGGAATAAGTTTGGCGAAATGAAAAGCAAGGTTATTAATACTGTAACCTCCCTGTGGAGCGGAATAAAACATTTCTTCTCAGATGGTATTGGAAACACTTGGAAAGCTATTAAGGACTGGGCGTCCAATTTACTAACGCACGTCGGGAATTTAAAAACGAAAATTGTCAACGTAATTAAATCCTTGTGGACGAGCATTAAAGACGCATTTTCTGGAGGAATCTCTAAAGTTGTGGGTTGGATGAAAGACCTGCCCGGAAAAATCGCAAACGGTATTAAAGCGGGAGCGGGAGCGGTGAAAAAAGCGTTTGAATCAATATTTAAGTCAGCCATGAATGCAGTTAAAAAACCAATTAATTTAATTATCGATGGCGCAAGTTGGGTACTTGAAAAACTTGGTGGAGATAAGATCAAACATTGGGCGCCTGCTTATGCTCAGGGAACAGAAGGGCATCCGGGCGGAATGATGATGGTAAATGATGGCGCTGGGGCTGAAATGGTCGTAAGGCCAAACGGTCAAGCGTTCATTCCACAAGGTCAAAATATTACGATGTATGGTGAGCCTGGCACGCAAGTAATTCCTGCACACGATACAGCAATGCTAATGGGTAAGAAGCGATCAACATTTGCCTACGCAAAAGGAACTGGAGGCATGTTCTCAAATCTTTGGTCTAATGTTAAAGATGTAGGTTCAGGGATTTTAGACTCTGTTAAAAGTGCTATTGGTGATGTCATGGACTATATTGATGATCCTGGCAAGTTAGTTTCGAAACTTTTAGGCTCTAATTTGCTAGGCGGATTGACTAAATGGCCTCTTGATGTTGGCGGCGGTATCTTGAAAAAAGCGAAAGATGCGTTGACAGCTAAGGTTAAAGAAATGTTTGACTCGATGAGCGCAGGTAGTTTTGACGGAGCGATGAACGCTAATAACGTTTATCAGTATTTAGTTGATGTCGCTCAAAAAGTAATGGCTAAATTTAGTGGGTTAACGATCACTTCCGGTTTCCGCGAAGGTGATCCTTATTATCACGGCAAACATCAGGCTTTAGATATTGCTTATCCGTCTTCAATGAACGGCTCACCTGAAAATAAAAAAGTAGCTGATTATGCTTTTGAGAAATTCCCTAAACAGATTGCTTATGTAATCACGAATGGTAAAGTTAGAGACCGCATGGGACTTTCAGGACAGGGGAAATCAGGAAAATGGGTTCCTTGGCCAGATAATGATCACTATGACCATATTCATTTGAATGGTTCTATGGGTTCTGGCGATATATTTACTGGCGGCAGTCTTGACACTGGAAAAGGCGGAGATTGGGCAGCGCAAGTAAAACGTGCAGCGAAATTAATGGGTCAATCACTATCTCAAAACGAATTAAATGGTATTTTAGCTCAAATCCAGCGTGAATCTGGTGGTAATGAAAGAATCAGACAAAGCTCAGCAGTATGGGATATCAATATGGCAAACGGGAACCCAGCACAAGGGCTTTTACAGTATATTCCGTCAACCTTTAATGCATATAAGGTTAAGGGATACGGGAATATTTTAAAAGGATTCGATCAGTTAATGGCTTTCTTCAACAATTCAAACTGGCGTCGAGATCTTCCTTATGGACGTTCAGGATGGGGACCTTCCGGTCGTCGGATTAAAGGTTTTGCCAATGGAGGAATTATTAATCAACATCAAATAATTGAAGCGGGCGAACGAAATAAACCAGAGATAATCATACCTTTGGATTCTGCAAAACGTTCACGAGCGATGCAGTTACTTGCAATTGCGATGGATAAACTAGGAGTTACTCCAGAAAATCCGAAAGCGACCTCTAAGGGTAGTGGTTCACTGGAAACGTTAGTCGCTTTAATGGTTCAGCAAAATAATTTACTAACTAAACTAATAGCAAAAGACACTAACGTTAATTTAGATGGTGAAAAAATTGCAAGTAATACAAACAATCGATTGGGTAAACGATTCGATCAAGCCCTTTACACTACGGGATAGGAGGAGATAAATTGAGCGGGTATATTATCGATTTAAGATTTTTTAAAAATTTTCAACTTCTATCTTTGAAAGAAATTCTAGGAGTTGAATGCATTGAGTTTGAACGTAAAGCGCCAGCATTAAATGTAGAATATCAGGAGTTTTCAGGTTCAAATGGTTCAAGAGAAGTGAACAGCTCATTCAAATCGTTCATTATTGAAGTCAAACTATTTATGGAATTTAAAAATATGTATGACTATCAATTGAAAGAAACGGAATTATATGCCTTTCTTTTTGATGACAATAACTACTACATTGTGACTGATCGTGAGCCTGGCAAACGCTACTTAGTACGTCCAAATTCAGTAGATTTAGAAGATTTAGGCATTCGATACGCCACTTATTCAGTTGCGTTCAATGTTTTTAGGGGCTGTTCAGAATCACTTTCAACCACACTCTCTGAATTTTCGTTGGGAGATGAGTGGCAGTTTTCTCAAAACTTAGAATCTGCAGATTATGAATACGAGTTTGGGGTTAGTCGTTTTCAAGTGTTCAATGCAGGAGATTTCAAGATTGATCCACGTGAGCATGACTTGAAAATCACGTTAAAAGGTGAGTCACTAGGCAATGCGGCAATATTCAATCGAACGACTGGCGAGCGGTTTATTTATTATCCACCGTTTTCTACAAATCTTGGGCAAACAATCACGCTAGACCGTGTTTATCCGAAGTTGAACGGTGTAAATTGTGGAATCGATACAAATCTAGGGCTAATTACTTTAGCTCCTGGCATTAATGAAATAGAAATACAAAATGTGGCAAACGTGAAATCTTCATGGGATTTCCGTTATTTGTATAAGTAGGTGAGTCGATGACAGATATCATCATTCAAAATTACGAAAAAACAAAACGAGAGCTCCTTGTCGAATATGATAAGGACTCTTTTTTTGAGAACTGGCAAGAGAACGAAACGTGGGAAGTCAGCTTTAATGTAACTAAAACAGATTTAAACAGTACAGCGTTTGATTTAGTTGATTATGAAAGTTCGGTAATTTTTAACGGTCAAGAGTTCGTTATCAAACAAATGACCACGTCTGCAGAAGGTAAAGCAGTGAGTAAAAGTGTTACTGCTACTCATATTTATTACACGATTCAGGACGGTCGGCAGTACGACACAGTGACAGGGACGAGGTCAATTAGTCAGCTGCTAACACACATATTTAATGCTGGCGCTCGTGGTTTTACTTGGGAAGTTGTTGATCCAAACAAGAAGTTTCTAACAGTGGAACAAGAGAATTTTGGCAACGCGAATTATCTGAAACTAATCGAAGAAATATTAAGTGATTATGATGCTGTTGTAATTCCCGATAACAAGCGTTTGACGTTTTATCCACGTGCAGAGTACGGAGAAGAAGTAGAAGAACAAATACGCTATAAATACAATACTGATTCAGTGAAGTTTGATATTGATACGTATGCGCTAAAAACTCAAATTAGAGGTTTTGGTAAGAAAAAAGATGATGGAAGTTATTACTTTTCTCCAATCACTTATACGTCTCCTGAGTCTGAAAAATGGGGGATAAGGATTCAAGATCCTGTGGAAGACGAACGATATACGGTAGCAGGGAATATGACAGAGCGGTTAAAAAAGGACTTGCAAGATTATCCTTCAATAAGTGGTTCAGTTACTTTGAAATGGCGTATCACTCCTCAAAAAGGGGACCACGTACCATTTATTTATGAACCGTTGAACATTAAAACATTCATTCAGATCGTTGGAATAAAAACCTACCCTGCATTGCCTAATAAACCGCCTGAAATCACGTTATCAAATACTAAAAAAACGATGACATCAATATTGGCTAAATTAGCCAAGAGAGGAGTGGTGTAATGGGATTGCTAAAACTAATAAGCAATCGAATTTCTACAGAGTGGAAGGAATCATTTAATAAGAATGTAGATATTCTGAATAGAATCATTCGAGGACAAAACCAAAAAATAGATACCACCAATAAACGTATTGATAATTTAGTTCTCAAATCTGGAGGTGAATCGCCAAACGAAGTTGTGGATGCAAGAGTCAACAACAATGCAGAGCAGTTCGACACTTTGCACGGTCGATTGACAGCTGCTGAAAACAAACATGATTTAGATGTTCAAGACATAAACGATATTCAAAATGACCAACAAAAACAGATGGAACAATTGAATAATGGAATTGGAAGATTAATGGGGACTTACGGTGCAACGATCGACTTATTTGTTTCGATAGAAAGAGGCGATGATAAAAATGGCGATGGGACGGAGGAAAAACCATTTAAGACTATTCAAATGGCAGTTAATCAAATCCCATTGATAAGTTCAGCTCGTGCAACGATTTGGGTTGATGATGGGGTTTATTTGGAAAATGTCATCC
>ENA-OXUB01000606-OXUB01000606.1-human-gut-metagenome-genome-assembly--contig:-NODE-606-length-19272-cov-46.163397_pt1 | contig 19272 bp, 19 predicted proteins | sample MGYA00249345_ERZ652652 | MGnify/ENA primary metagenome ERZ652652 (study PRJEB26925, sample SAMN05826496) | human gut metagenome | biome: ENVO:2100002; feature: ENVO:00000062; material: ENVO:00002003... | reverse complement strand
GAGTATCTCGATTATTCTATTGAATTTCTTCACCAACACTCATTGACGAAGAGCCGATTAATTAAATTAGCTTACATACGAACCGCAAAGCTTGGCGCATAGTAACTTACAGAACTTACTGTAACTGTTTCACCTGGTTGTGGTGCGTGGATGTATTGTCCACCGCCCATTGCAATGGCAACATGATACGTTCCACCAGGGCTACCCCAGAAGTATAAATCTCCCGCTTGTGCTTCGCCAACTGAGATACGAGTTCCAGCTGATTCTTGAGGTACTGTCCAGCCACCGATTTCGCGTCCAGTAGCTTGACGGAACACGTATGAAGTAAAGCCAGAGCAGTCGAATCCTGCAGGTGTTTTTCCACCCCACACATATGGCGTACCAATATATTTCATAGCTTCCGCAACTACGCCTGAACCATTTCCAGATGGTGCTGGAGTTGGTGTTGGTGTAGGCGTAGTTGCAGGTGTTGATGGCGTTTGGTTATTTGTTGTTGATGAAGTCGAGCCTTGATTATTTGAATTTGTATTTCCTGTACCAGACTCAGAAGGCGTTGTTGGTGTTGCTCCGCCGCCTTGGAAATTATCTTCATTTGAAGATTCTGTTGCTGAAGAATCCACTGTGCTTGATTGAGTTTGCTCAGTTGAAGAAGATTCTACAGTAGAACTAGAACTTTCAGTTGTAGTCGTGCTAGCCGCAGCTTCTTCTTGCGCTTTACGATCAGCTTCCGCTTTAGCATCTGCATCTGCTTTTTCTTTAGCTTCTGCATCTGCCTTCTTAGCAGCTTCTTGCGCTTCCGCAGCTTTACGGGCTTCTTCTTGAACACGTTGTTGTTCTTTGATAGCCGCTTCTTGTTTTTCTTTCAAACTTGCTTTGTCACTCTCAGCTGTTGCTTGCTCAGCAGCTAATGTTGTTGTTTGAACATTTAAATCAGCTTGCTTAGCGATCAAATCACTTTTTTGACTTTCTAAAGTCGCTTGGTTAGCAGCAATCTGCTCTTGTTGCTTTTTATTTTCAGCTTGTTTTTGTTCAACTTCTGCTTTGTCCGCTTTTTGTTGTTCAACCAAATCGTTATTTGCTTTAACGATCGTTGTCATTGCTTGAACACGGCTAACAGCATCAGTGAATGATTCAGCATTCAATACTACATCAATAACATTTGTACCTGAAGATTGTTTAACTTGTGTATCACGCGCTTGCTCTTTGATTGCTTCGGAGCGTTTTTCAATACGTTTATCTAACGTTTCGATTTGCTTTTGTAATTCTTGAGATTTTTGTCTTAGAGATTCTTGTTCGTTTAATAGGCCTTGAGCCTTATCGTTAATTGAAGCAACTTCACCTTCTAATGCACTAATTTGTGACTGCGCATCGGTTTGTTGGTTTTGTAAACTTGAAATTTTCGCATCCTGATCTGCAATTTTACTATCAAATTCATCGGCAGAAGCTGCGGCTGGAGCTGCTAATGCGCTTAATGTTACTGAACATACCATTAATGCTGATAACAAACTTTTTTTCACTCTTATGTCCTCCGACTATTTTTTAAGTTTAATTTTAAAGTTTTGATTTTTATTAGACTTTTTTCTAACACATTCATGAGTTTACCACAGCTGTATGTCATGCAGATAATAGCTTTGTTACAAAAACATTTCAATTCACTATTTTTTAGTTACAAATTTTGTCTACAAAAAAACAGAAGAAAATTCCTTCTGTTTTTTTTGTTTATTAAAATAATCGGATTATCCCTTATATACCAAGCTCTTCTTCGGGTGGCCCAATCAATATTTTTTCTAATGGAAAGATTAAAATTACAAATGTTAGAATATTAAAAAGCAACGTTGGGCCTAAATATCGCGGAACAAAAAAATCGCTGCTGACCCCTGTTAGTCCGAAAACAGATTGCAATAATAAACTGATTAATTCAAAGAGCGTTACACTGATTACAACAGTAAAAAAGAGCGTTAAAATATTTTGCTGAATGGTTTTTTTAAAAAAATAAAATACCATGACTAGTAACGGGAAAATCACAGCATAGATTCCAATAACGCCAATATAATACAGATCATACAATGTCCCCAAGACTAAAGAAGTTCCTAATAAAAAACGCTCGTTAACAACACGAGAGACAATCAAAAGGACCAACAGCGCTAAATGTGCGTTTGCAACATAGATATTGTCTGTCCAAGCTGCGATAATTCGTGTGACATGGGCATCTATTAAAAATAAGAAAAATAATAAGAACGGGGTAATATATTTTAGAGTTGTTCTACTAATCATTCTGTCGCTCCCGCCATTCTTTGAATAATCGTTACGACTGAAATATCATACATTTGTGCATAGGGTTTGATGTAAACTTCACGATTTAACCCATAGCTGTCTGGCTTCACTTTTACGACCGTACCGATGGCTAAATCAGCTGGTGAGTTCCCACCTAACCCAGAAGTCTGAACGACGTCTCCTTCTTTAATATCTTGATCACCTGTAATTTCTGACGCAATTAATTGTTGCGCCTTTACATCATACTTACTTAAAACACCAAATGAATTCCCTTTATCTGAACTTATTCTTACCGGAAAATGATTACTGCTTTTATTATCAGAAGTTAATAGTTGAATTTTGGAGGAATGAGCATTCACTTCCATTACTCGACCAATCAGACCTTTCTTAGACATGACCGCCATATTCCCTTCAACTCCGTCACTGCTACCCTTATCAACGATCAGCATATCTTGCCATGTATCGGGAGAACGGGTGATAACATTAGCTGTAACTTTTTCATAACTGGTCAACGTTTGATTCAATTCAAGTTCATTTTTCAAACGTTCGATTTCTTGAGCTTGGTTCTTTGTCTGCTGTTTCACCTCATCGTATTGATCAATTTCATTCTTTAGTTTTTGATTTTCGTCATACGTATTAATTAAATTGGAAACAGCTGCTACACCGCTACCAAGCCAACGTCCTGGTGCAGTAATAACTTTATCAACCACGCTGATAGTATCATTAATGGTCGATTGAACAACATTTGTATCACTATCCTTCGCACGATTTGCTGCAGTAATCGATACAGTTGCTACAATAATAATAACAACAATTAGTATGATAATAATATTCTTATTCGGATTAAACTTTCTCACGTAGGCACCTCTGAACGCTATAATATAGAACAAATTTTAACACTAAATGAAGGGATTAAAAAGCTTGGACGATTGATTTTAGAGAATTTTAGTATCTCTCATAAACAAAAAAGAAGCAGTGAACTCGTTCCCAAAAAACGATTCAATACTCCTCGATTAAATATCTTTACTTTGTATCACAGCAATCAGACCAGTTGAAAAACTTACCTCAGCATTTCCTGTTAAAAACTCATTGCTAGCTAAGCTAGTTGGCTGTAGAAAATCAACGACGTCAAGTTCATATTTTACATTCTTTAAAGTCAATTTACTTACAGGAGTCAAGCAACAGAAAGCTAGATATTTCATAGACGGAATTTTCTCAATAACATGGTTTCCTGAAGAAATGTAATTTACCGTATTTCCTTTATCTGCTATGGTGATCTGAGACAAAAAAGGTTCAAACCGTGGTTCTAATCCTAACCACAAATTCGCTAATAAGTGATCCAAACGTCCGCCTGTCGCACCAATTAAAGTTACATCCGCTTTAGGATATCGTTCAAAGGTACGAACTAACGCCAATTGTGTATCTGTATCATCCTTTTCAGCAGGTGAGGTTTGCACTTCAGCAACTTGGCTAAACACTTCCTTTTTTTCAGCATCATTTAACGAATCGAAATCGCCAATCGCTAAATCAGGAATAATTCCTCGACGCAAAAGGTATAGATTCCCTCGATCAATTCCGATGATTTTATCAAAATCATTTGAAATAGCAGGCCAGTGATTAGGATCACCGCCTGCCACAAGTAAAGTTTTCATTATTCGATAGCCGTTCGCAGTGCATTGATTTTTTCTTCTGGATTTTCCGCGTCATAGATGTATGAACCTGCCACAAAAACATCTGCTCCAGCTTCTGCACATTTTCTTGCTGATTCTGGCTGAATTCCACCATCAACCTCTATTTCATAACGGTAACCATGCTCTTTGCGCAGCCGGTCTAATTCTGCAATTTTTTCAACTTGACTCTCAATGAATGATTGTCCACCAAAACCAGGATTGACCGTCATCACTAGAATTTGATCTACATCATTTAAAATGTACTTGATTGATTCTAACGGTGTTCCTGGATTCAATACAACACCTGGTTTTACACCTGCAGCCTTGATCATTTGAACCACGCGATGAATATGCGGTGTAGCTTCTACATGAGCCATAATAATATCCGCTCCGGCTTTTGCAAAATCATTGATATAATTTTCTGGATTAGCGATCATCAAATGGACGTCTAACGGTAATTTGGTAACTGGACGCAATGCGTTCACCACAACTTGACCAAAAGAAATATTTGGGACAAAGTTTCCATCCATCACATCGATGTGGATGTAGTCAACACCTGCATCTTCTACCATTTTCACTTCTTCACCTAAGCGTGCAAAATCCGCACTTAAAATCGATGGGGCAATTTTCATAGTCGTTTACTCCTTTTTCTTTTTTAATGTATTCATTTTCCCTTTCAGAAATAATAAGTCTGATTTTCAAGCCGTATTTCATCCAACTAGCGCCCTACAACATTGAAACGTACTAATATTTTTAAGGTCGCCTTTATACAAAACGTACTGCGAAAAGTTGGACTGACATCCTTTTTCTTTTTAATGAATTTATTTTCCCTTAAAAACTACTTATTTTTTTTGTAGATAGGTCGACGTTTTTCGATTTCTTGTAGAAACTGCAAATAATTATCGTAACGACTCTGTGCAATCGTTCCTTCTTCTAAACGATGCTTTACTTCACAGCCAGGTTCCTTCACGTGTCGACACTCACGGAAACGGCAATTCGGCGCAGCTTCACGAAATTCTGGAAATTGTTTTGGAAGTTCATCAGCTGTAATTTCTAAAAAATCAATCGAACTGAATCCGGGAGTATCGGCTACCAAACCACCAAATAACTCTAACAGCTCGACGTGGCGAGTAGTATGACGTCCGCGACCTAATGAATCAGATATTTCCCCTGTCTCTAAATTCAAGTCCGGCGAAACAATATTCAACAATGTTGACTTTCCAGCTCCTGATTGTCCCATAAAAACGGTTAATTTATCTGTAAATAAATTTGTTAATTTTTGCTTATCTTGTTCACCATCAATTACAGGATAACCGAGCGGCTCATAAACTGAACGGATTTCATCAACCAACATTTCATCAGCGACTAAATCCGTCTTAGACAAATAGATGATCGGATGAATATACTTATTTTCCAAAGTTACTAGGAAACGATCCAATAGATTGTAAGAAAAATTGGGCTCCACTAGGCTAGTCACAATCACACCTTGATCAACGTTAGCGACTGGTGGACGAACCAAATCATTTTTTCTTGGTAGCAATTCAAGAATATAGCCTTCACTATTTTCTTCGCTACTAAAAACAACATCATCCCCAACTAAGGGTGTCAATTTTCTTTTACGAAAGTTTCCCCGTGCGCGAGTTTGATAAATTTCTCCTTCACTAGCAACATAATAAAAACCACTCAGGGCTTTACGAATCTGTCCTTCGATCCGTCTCATCTCCTTTTTCTTTTGAAAAATTAATTCAATCTACAAGCCGTGTACTATCTTTACAAACATTTCTAAAATCATCTTACAATTCAGCTTTATTGTAACATACTTCAAATCTAATTTCAGTACAAATAACCTAAAAACCTTTCCTAAAGAATTTAGGAAAGGTTTTTTCTACGGTACTGAGATTGTTTCAGCCTTTTGAACATTTTTCGTGACTGCTGAATTACCATTACGTTGGACTTCAATGGTGGCAGATTCTCCTTTGATAATCGTTACTGAGACAGACTGTTCCATTGAGGGGGTATTTTTGTCTAATTTAAAGTCTAAAGCTCGTGTTGAAGTTGCGTTTTTTGCATCTTTCAGCATCACTGTAATCGTATCTTGTTGATCACCTGAACCAGTAAATTTAGCAGATATCGTCACATCAAAGCTTGTCTCTTCATTTTCTGGTCCCTTTGAAACATAGACTGTTACATTACTGCCAAGCTTTATAGAACCTGCTCCGGGATCTGTTCGAATAACTTTTCCCTTTTCAACATCATCTGAAAATTCTTGTTGCTCAGAATATTTTAAACCTAAATTGGAAATTGTACTTTCCGCCGTAGCTTTATCTTGACCAGATAAGTCATTTAGTGCAGCATATTCTGATCCTGAACTGACTTTTAAAGTAATTGTGTCTTTTGAAGTCAATCCTGTTCCACTGACAGGGTCTTGACTGATGACCTCACCAGCTTCAATTGTCTCGCTATATTCATCTATCCGTTTGATTTGATCTATTGTAATCCCTAATTGCAACAGGCTTTGTTCAGCCTCATCATAGGTCATTTGAGAATAATCACCGATTTTTATTTTTTCAGGACCGTCTGAAACCTTAAAAGTAATCTCATCTTCTTTTGGATCAAGCTTGGTCCCGCTTTGAGGGGTTTGACTCAGAATTTGTCCTGCTGGAACTGTATCGTCGTTGACTTTTTCAGAAACAATATTTTTTTCTAAAAAACCAATTTCCACTAGCTCTTGTGTTGCAGCATCAATCGTCTGACCTTTATAGCTTTTTATCGTAACCTTCTTAGTACCTGAGCTGATAAATAACCGTACAGAACGACTCTTTTTAATCATAGTACCCGCTTCAGGACTTGTCTTAACAACGTGACCCTTTTTTATCGTATCGCTCGGTACTTCTGATGTTTTACTATCAACGGTCAAATTTGCATTCTTTAACGCGGTTCGCGCTTCTGCTTCAGTCATATTCTCAACTTGAGGAATCGATATTTCAGCGGAACTGGTTAGCAGATACCCAACAACCCCGCCGATTCCCAACATCAGCAATAAGAAAATGATAATAAAGCGCTTCTTACCTTTTTTCTTTTTCGGCTTTTCTTCGGGTGCAGGCTGTTCTTCTTTAGGTTTTTCAGTCTGCATATCTTCTGGCTGAATTGGCGTCAATACTTTTGTCTCATCCAGCATCACCGTTGGTTGCCACGGCAATTCATTTGCCCGACCGGATGTTAATGCAGTTGAAAGATCCGCTGCCATTTCTTCGGCCGTCTTATAACGATCTGCCGGCTCCTTCGCAGTTGCGTGCATCACAATGTTCTCTAATGCTTGCGGCACTTCAGGATCAAAGCCTTTTACCGATGGCATTTCGTCTTGAAAATGCTTCAGTGCAATAGTTACCGCCGATTCACCGTCAAAAGGAACACTACCGGTGATCATCTCATACAAAATGATCCCCAAAGCATAAATATCCGATTGCTTTGTTGCCATACTGCCGCGGGCTTGCTCTGGTGATAGATAATGGACAGAACCTAACATAGAATTGGTTTGGGTCAGAGAGGTTTCAGATAAGGCGATCGCAATACCAAAATCCGCGATTTTTACCACGCCTGCCTGATCCATCAAAATATTTTGGGGCTTCAAGTCACGATGGATAATTCCATGTGCGTGAGCTAGGCTCACTGCAGATAGAATTTGTTCCATGATATCTACAATCTTGCCGTAAGGAATGTGCTGATGCATTTGGATATAGCGTTTCAAATCCATTCCCTTCACGTATTCCATAACCAAATACTGCATACCGCTTTCTTCGTCCACATCGTAAACACCGACGATATTGGGATGAACCATTTCAGTTGCTGCTAAAGCTTCCCGTTGAAAACGACGAATCGCAGTTTGATCATTTTGAAAATCGAAGCGTAATATTTTGATGGCAACATCACGATCCAAAATCAAATCGTGGGCCAAGAAGACGTTAGCCATACCGCCGCTACCGATATTGGCGATGACTTTATAACGTCCATTGACCAATTTGCCTATTTCGATCATGGACGAGCCTCCCCTTCAAAATGGATCAGCAAGACAGTGATGTTATCTGCACCACCAGCATCATTGGCCGCATTAATCAATTGTTTCGTCTTAGCTTCCAATGTTTGATCACTTTCCACGATTGCTAAAATATTTTCTTCACTAACCATATTAGTCAAGCCATCTGAGCACAGCAACAAATAATCGTTCTGATGACACTGATGCTTTGAAATATCTGTTTGGATCGTGCCAGCAATTCCTACCGAACGTGTCAGTACATTCTTTTGCGGATGGATTGCCGCCATTTCTGCAGTAATTTCTCCCGATTTCAGCAGCTCATTAACCAAGGAATGATCATCTGTCAATTGCTGCAACTGATTATTTTGAATCAAATAGGCTCGGCTGTCACCGACATGAGCCAATACAAATTTTTCATCCAACAAGGCTGTACTGACGATTGTTGTTCCCATTCCTTGCATTTCAGGATGAGCAATCCCTTCTTGATAGATCGCTTCATTGACATTTTGAATTTCAGCTGAAAACCATTTAGCGGCTTCTTCAGGCTGCTCAATAGTTGAGGTCGACCAAGCAGCACCTAATCCGTCAACCGCCATTTTACTAGCAACATCGCCAGCCAAATGACCGCCCATGCCATCGGCTAATATCGCTAAATACATACCTGCTTGATTGGTAAAAACATTTGCATAGTCTTGATTCATATTGCGCCGCTTGCCGATGTCTGATTGAAATTGAATCTCCATCTTTTTGTCCACCTCGTTTGGCTATTTTTTTCGCATTGCACAAATAAAGAAGCCGTCTGTCATAAACATTTCTGGGTATAAAACCAACATTTGTTCATGAATCGCTGGCTGTAATTTCATCTCTAAATCTAGTTCAATTTTTTCAAATTCTGGGTGAGCTGTTAAAAATTCAGCAACTACCATTTGGTTTTCTTCTTTTGCAATCGTACATGTACTGTATACCATAATTCCACCAGATTTCAATGTGGGAGCGCAATTCTTTAAAATTTCTAGTTGAATTTTAGGCAATTGAACAAAATCTTGTGGTTGTTTTTGGTATTTGATATCTGGCTTCCGCCGCATCAAGCCTAAACCTGAACAAGGCGCGTCCACTAAGATACGATCAAAAGTTTCTGGTTCGAAGGTTTCTGCCGCTTCACGAGCGTCCATTTTTTTCGTCACGACGGTATCAGCTACACGTAATCGCTCCGCATTTTCACGAACCAGCTTTAGTTTGTGTTCATGAATATCCAGCGCTGTCACTGACCCCTCATCTTGTAATAATGCGGCAATATGAGTGGTCTTTCCTCCTGGAGCTGCGCAAGCATCCAACACTTTTTGTCCTGGTTTGATCTGCATTGCTTGAGCGACAAGCATCGAGCTTTCATCTTGAATCGTCAGCCAGCCATTTTGAAACAATTCACTACCAGCTAAAAAGCCTTTATCCGCCACAATGCCATAAGGCGACAATTCGCTGATACGTGCTTCAATACCATCTTCTTCCAAAGCCTCGATCGCCTCTGCACGTGTTAAAAAGCGTAAATCAATCCGAGCGCTGACACGGCTAGGTTCTAATAAAGACAGGCCTAATTTACGCGTCTCTTTCTCTCCGATTTCTGCAACAAATTTTTCTGTCAGAAACTTAGGCAAACTGATTTCAGTTGCTAATCGCTCAATTGGATCTTGGATCAGATCTAACGAAGGTGCTCCTTCGCGTTGAAATGAGCGTAAAACGCCGTTGACGAATTTCCCTGTACCAGGATTTCCTTTAGCTTTAGCGATTTCCACCGCCTCATTAATAATCGCATGGTCGGGAACGCGATCTAAATAAAGCATTTGATAGATAGATAACTGCAATAAGCTTCTGACCCATGGATCAACTTTTTTTGCTTTTTTGATAAAAGGTTCGATATTATACGCTAACAACAGCTGGCGACTAACAGTGCCGTATACAAGCTCTGTCAAGAGTGCTGTATCTTTACCGTCGACTTGGTTCTTTTGAATCAGTTCATTCAATAATAAATTCGAATAGGCGCCACCACGATTGATCCGTTCGATTGCTTCTAAAGCGGTGAAACGAACTGAGCGTAATAATTTCTTTGGAATCTTTGCCATTAGCCCACCTGCTGCCCTTCAGCAATTGCTTGGCCGCTGCCATTTAAAAAGGCTTGGATCGATTGTTTAGCTTTACCCGCAGGCTGCAGTTCATTAATCGCTAGTACCGTTCCTTCACCACATGCGATATGTAATGCTTTTTTCGTGCGAGAAACAATTGTCCCTGGAGCAGCAGTAGTTGTTTCTTCTAATGGAGTAGCGTGAAAAATCTTCCAGCGTGCACCTTCATAGGTTGTAAATGCCACAGGCCATGGATGCATTCCACGAACCTGATTATCAACTGCTTCTGCTGTTTTTTTCCAATCAATTGCTTCTTGTTCACGACTGATATTTGGAGAAAATGTTGCTTCCTCTTCATTTTGTGGTGTAGGCTTCAATTCGCCAGAGATAATCTTCGGCAAGGTCTCTAACAAAAGCTCTTTACCTACTTGGCTAAGTTTTTCAAACATTGTCCCCACATCATCTTGTTTTGTGATAGCAATTTTTCGCTGGCTGAAAATTCCACCAGCGTCCATTTTTTTGATCATTTCCATGATGGTTACACCCGTTTCGGCTTCGCCTTCCATAATCGCATAATGTACTGGTGCGCCGCCGCGATATTTCGGTAGTAATGAGGCATGAACATTGATTGCGCCTAATTTGGGAACTTGTAATAATTTTTCCGGTAAAAATTGTCCAAAAGCGGCCGTAATCAACAAGTCAGGCACCAATTCTTTAATCTTCTCCATTTCAGGCGAGCCACTAATTTTTTCTGGCTGGAGAACTAATAGATTATGCTTCAGCGCAGCTTCCTTTACTGGTGTAGGGGTGATAATCTTTTTTCGTCCAACAGGTCGATCAGGCTGTGTGACTACTGCTGCTACATCATAACCGACCTCAATCAAACTTTCTAAAATAGGAACTGAAAAAGCGGGTGTTCCCATAAATACAATTTTAGTCATTGACATGTTCCTCCATATAACGTTCTAAGTCTTCTGGTTTAATCACTTCAATCACTTGATTGATAAACAATTTTCCATCTAAATGATCGATCTCGTGTTGAAAGGCTCTAGCTAAATATCCATAAGCTGTAACTTCCATCTCTGAGCCTTCGCGGTCATAATAACGCACAGTTACTTCATCCGCTCGTTCCACAGTTCCGTATGTCTCTGGAATTGAAAGGCACCCCTCCACATCAATATTAGTCCCCTTGTGCTCGATGATCTCAGGATTAATAAAATCAAAGCGGTCTCCTTCTTCCACTTCTACCACTGCAAGTCGCAGATTCTTACCAATTTGTGGTGCTGCAAGCCCAATACCATCATGAGCTACCATTGTTTCATACATATCGTCTAACAAATTGACAATCTCGTCAGTGATATATTCAATGGGTTCTGCTTTTTTATTTAAGCGTTCATCAGGATGAATAATAATAGGGTAACGCATAAATTGCTCCTTTCCTACCCTAAATAAAATACATAGGTTCGTTATCAATAGCGATCAACAAACCTTGACGCTGATCTTTTTGACTCACCTGTAAAATATCTTCTAAGGTCGCTTGTAGTTTCGGTTCATTTTTATATTTGATGATCAGTTGATAATAATAGCGGTTTTTAATCCGCAAGATTGCTCCTGGTGTCGGTCCTAGAAGAATGCTTTGCGGGCTTAGCTGTTTGCGCAATTGTTCTGCCAATTGGAAAGCTTTTTGCGCAGCTCGCATCTCTTCTTGATGAGAGACTGTTACTTTAACTGTGTAATAGTATGGTGGATAATCCGTCTGATGACGAATTCGCATTTCTTGTTGAAAAAAGCTTTCATAATCATGATGTTGAGCAAGTTGGATCGTGTAATGATCTGGATTAAAGGTCTGGATAATGACCTCCCCGGCCTTTTCTCCACGCCCCGCTCTGCCGCTGACTTGGGTCAGCAATTGAAACGTTCGTTCGCTAGAGCGGAAATCCGGCAGATTCAAGGCAGTGTCAGCATTCAATACGCCAACAAGTGTTACGTTCGGAAAATCCAATCCTTTTGCAATCATCTGTGTGCCTAATAAAATATCCGCTTCATGATCACCGAAGGCCGTCAATATCTTTTCATGGGCTCCTTTGCGTCGAGTCGTATCCACATCCATCCGTAAAACTCGCGCTTCTGGAATTAACTCTTCTAATTCCTCTTGAACCTTCTCTGTACCTGTTCCAAAGTAACGAATCTTATCCTTTCCGCACTCTGGACAGCGACGAGGAATTCCTTCCTCGTGTCCGCAATAATGACAACGCATTGTCTTTGTATCCATATGCAAGGTCAAAGAGATATCACAATTTGGACAAGGTAAGACGAAGCCGCAGTCACGACACATAACAAATGAAGAGTATCCGCGACGATTCAGCAACAGTACGCTTTGTTCGCCTCTGGCTAAACGGTCACGCAGTTTCTCCTCTAGCTTTTCAGAAAAGGAAGAGTTCAATCGTCGCTGCATTTCTTCACGCATATCAACAATTTCGACGGCTGGTAATGATGCTTGTGCATTTGCACGTTCATTCAACTTTAATAACTGATAAACACCCTTCTGCCCTCGCGCCCGAGATTCTAAAGAAGGGGTTGCACTCCCTAAAACAACTGGACAGTCGTGGTATTTCCCACGCCAAATCGCTAGATCACGCGCATGATAACGGGGAGATTCATCTTGTTTGTAGCTAGTCTCGTGCTCTTCATCAATGATGATTACACCTAAATTTTCTAATGGAGCAAAAATGGCTGAACGAGCACCCACTACCACATGAGCTTCTCCACGTTCTAACTTACGCCATTCATCGTATTTCTCCCCTTGCGACAAACCACTATGTAAAACGGCTACTTCACTGCCGAACCGTGCCTTAAAACGTGTCGCCATTTGCGGCGTCAATGAAATCTCTGGTACCAGCATCATAGCTGTCTGACCATTTGCCAGTACATCTTGAATGACCTGCAAGTAGACCTCTGTCTTGCCGCTGCCAGTTACTCCCTCTAATAAGAAAACCTGATGTTCATGGTTAGCGCTTTTTTGACTGATCGCCTCATAAGCGGTTCTTTGTTCGTCGTTCAAATCTAGTGGCGAAGTGGGGCTAATTTCTCTTTCGGCGTAAGGATCTCGGTATTTCTCAATCGCTACAAATTCCAACCAGCCCTTTTTCTCAGCTTGGTTCAGATTGGCTAATGTAAAATCCTCCGCCTTCATTTGTTTCACAGCTATTAGTTCTTCATCGTCCAACTCTGCTAAAAAATCTAACAGTTGTTCTTGCTTATAGGAATTTTTCCGTAACTCGGCTTTTAAACTCTCTAAATTTTCCAGCGCAAAATTCCGCTTAATATAGCGTTCCGTTTTTACTTTGTTTTTTGTATGAACTTCATAGCGTAATTCAATGATACCTTGTTCACGCAAGATTGCTAGTTCCTTTAACCAGCCTTGTGCTTCTGCTTCTTCCCAAGTAAGGGAATCGGCTTCACCAAAATACTTTGCTCTGACAGCAGCGTCATCTGTTACAAGAAACAAACGTTTTTGATAATCTGCCTTCATTACACTAGGCAGCATGGTTTGTAAGCACGTCACTTTGAAAGCAAAGGTCGTCTCTTTCATGTAATCCGCCAATGACAATAACTCTTTGTTTAAAACGGGAGTTAAGTCTAACGCTCGGATAATCGGTTTCAAATTGTCAGGTAATGGTTCAGATGCAGTCTCAAAGCCAACCACAAATCCTTGAACATGGCGTGATCCGAAACCGACCTCTACCCGCATTCCAACTTCTACCGCTAATTGAGGCGGGATCAAGTAACTAAATGGCTGATCTGTTTGCATCGCCGGTACATCTACGATCACTTGTGCTAATTTCATTCTTTCCGCCTCCATTCTTAAATATTGTACTCGATTTTAACGATAAACACCTAAATTAATGAAACTATGTAAGGAAAACTTTGACACAAAAAAGAAGGGACTGCGCCAAATTATTTGGTACAATCCCATTTACGCTTCCGTCAGCAAAAGAATCTTTGCCTAGTTTTGTTCGTTGCGAATCCGTGCTTCTAGATCGCGTTGATCGCGTTCACGTTGCAAATGGCGTTCTTCTTCTTCCATTTTTAAACGTTCCCGTTTGATTTCTGGATGCGGATCATTAATGACCGTGCCAGCATCAATTTCTTCTAAGGCTTGTCCAACACTTTTTACTGATTCAAATGAATCTAAGGTTGGTTGCGCCCCTGCATCTAATTCATGGGCGCGTTTACTGGCTAAGATAACTAAAGAATATTTTGAATTTACATGGTCTAACAACGTATCAATTGAAGGTTTTAACATCATAAGCTTATATCTCCTTTAACATTTTAATATATTTACCAATCACTCGGTCAACTCGGTAATGTTCACTGACGATGATATCCTTGATTCGATCGACAGCATTTTGTACTTGATCATTGACGACCGCATAATCATAGAGGGCCATCATTTCGATTTCTTGGCGCGCAACACGCATCCGTTCTTCGATCACTTCAGGGCTATCGGTACCTCGTCCAACGATCCGCGCTTTTAATTCTGCCAGATCTGGCGGCGTTAAGAAAATAAAGACACCATCTGGTACTTTTTCTTTTACCTGCTGGGCACCTTGGACTTCGATCTCTAGAAAGACATCTTTTCCTTCATCCAATGTTTTGTTTACATAAGTAAGGGGCGTACCATAATAATTTCCAACATATTCAGCATATTCCAGCATCTCGCCCGCTTCGATCATCGCTTCAAATTCTTCTTTCGTGCGGAAATAATAATCGACGCCGTCTACTTCTCCTTTTCGCATTGGACGGGTGGTCATTGAGACGGAGTATTCGAACTCATTATCGTCTCTTTCAAAAATGGCTTTTCTGACCGTTCCTTTTCCAACTCCGGAAGGTCCCGATAATACAATCAACAGTCCTCGTTCAGACATACTAACGCCCTTTCATGCTCTTTTTCGCTAACGCTTATTGTGCACTTTTTTTGTGAAAATTTCAAGAGGCATCGTTAAGCTGCTCCATATTTCTTATAGAATCCCTCAAAACTATTCAACATTTTGGATTTGTTCTCGAATTTTTTCTAAAATCGTTTTTAATTGAACTACAATATCCTTAATCTGGATCGGGCTGGATTTTGAACCAATCGTGTTGACTTCTCGATTCATTTCTTGCAACAAGAAATCTAGCTCTCGACCAACAGGTTCGGTCGCTTGTAACAATTTCGCTAATTTTTCTATATGAATACTCAAACGATCCAATTCTTCATGAATATCGCCTCGTTCCAATAAAATCGCCAGTTCGGTTAATAAGCGATCTTGGTCGACAGTGTTTCCCAAATATTCCTCTAATTTTGCTTGGTATCGTTGCTGAAAATCTGCTTCATATTCATCCACAAATCCATTTAACTCTACTACTAGAGCCTGGACCTTACTGCCATAGTCTATTAAAACTTTTTGAATACCTGCCCCTTCAGATTCACGACTAGCTGCTAATTGAGTAAAAGCTTCATTAGCTACTGCTTGGACTAATTCCTCCAACGTATCTTCTTCTGTGGGCTGGTCAATCAACGTCACAAAATCACTTTGTTCCATCGCCTTAACTAGGACTTGCTCCACCGGGAAATCAACGATTCCAAAATGTTCCTTTCCACCATTTTGCAACTCTGTAACCAACTGCTGCAGTAGCGGCCAATCAACTGAAATCTGCTTGTTTCCACTTTTTAACGGGGTTAAGTTAATGAATACATCGACGCGTCCTCGTTGGATTTTTTCCTTCGCGATCTTACGAATTAGGGACTCAAAAGGGTTTAATTCCTTGGGCATTCGAATCTGCAGATCTAAAAAACGATTATTGACGCTTTTTAGTTCAATAGTTAATTCATAAGCATCATTGATTTGCACTGCTTGCCCATAACCGGTCATACTCTTCATATTATCTGATCCCTTCTTGATTACATCTTATTTAGCGTTTCCTTCAAGGCAGCAAATTCTTCATTACTTAATGTTACACCTTTGCCCATTTTTTCATGATTGGGAGCCCAGTCCCGTAAATCAAATTTCGGCGGCCGTTCATTCCAGCTCACCAAATTCAGTTCCTTGCGCCAGCCCTTCGGATTTTCCGATAGTACCGCGATTTCTTCGACGATTTCATAATTAAACTCTGCCATTATAGTTCCTCCTAATATATAACTAAAAATTACTTATCATTGTACAAATCATTAATAAGATAGCCATTTCGCATGTATTTTAAAAAAACTGCCAGCATGGTAGGTATCGGCCAACGGCGATAAAACTTCTCGAGAGAATCTTGTAGCTGATAAATTTGTAAAACTTGATAATAAGTAGAAAAAATATTGTGATTCTCAATAAAATCTTCAATTTGCTCTTGTACTGAAAAATTGGCATTCAATTTGATCGGCATCTCAAATTGCCGCAGGATAGTCTCGATAAATTCCTGTGGCGTAAAAACACGAACTGGCGAAACATTTACCCAATAGGCAAAAAATTCCATGAATGCCAAACTAAGCAATTCGATCGGAATATTTTGTTGAAAAAACTTTTTCAGTTCTGGATAAAGAGTAGCGCTATTGACTGCGATTTCCGTTTTGAGATAATGTAAAAACTTCTTAGTTATTCTTTCAAAATCTACGTTACGACTAAAAAAGTAGCGATATCCCTGCAATTCGCCCAGTGCTCGTTTGGTCTCCAAATAGCCCAAGTCAATATTTTCCGAAGAACGCGCACTCTGAAACAACAATAAATCCCCCAAACTCCAAGGACTTACCAAAGACAGTTCAGCAATCTCATTTGGTAGTCGATACTTCTTGTCCAAGCCCGGACCATGAACATCTACTATGATCACTTCCGTTATCGGTTTTTGCAAGGCGATATCCACTGGCAAATTATTGCGGTAGCCGCCATCCACATAAAATTCATTCTTTATTTTAGCCATTGTCATCATAGGGAAAAAAGAAGCGGATGCCAGCAACCAATCAATTATCTCCTCTTCACGGCACTCGTTAAGGGAAACAACCACTTCTTGAAAAGCGGGAACCTTAGTCGTGACAATATAAAAAGGACAACCTTCTTGAATACTCTGAACATCCAGCCGCTCTTCCAATAAGCGCCTAAGTGGTTCTGAAGAAATGCCGCGTTGCCGTAAAGAGGTTCGAACAAACGTCCGCAGCTGATCCACCTGCGCCGAAAAATCCAGCTCTTCCACTTCCTTGAAGGTAATGTCTAATACCTTATCGGTCTCGATTTCCTCCCATAGTGCTAAGGCTTGGTTATAATCTCCTTGGGCAATCAGTGCCCCATTTAATCCTCCGACTGAGGTTCCTGTAATCACTTCAAATTGAATGTTCTTTTCCAATAATGCTTTCCAAACGCCAATTTGATAAGCGCCGCGTGCCCCGCCGCCACCTAATACAAGTCCAGTATGATAAACCATTTCTTTTTGCCAAACACCGTTATTCGGTTGATAACCTTGGGCAATCAGCCACTGTTGAAGAATCAGGTTTGCTTCAATCTTTATCTGCAATTTCTGTTTGAACTTTTGGCGTGCGGCATTTTCCAGCATCACAAAAGCTGTCTGCCAGTTCAGTTCTGTTGAAATCAATAGATTTTTGATCCGCCAACTATCACTCTCATCCATTTTATCTACCAGCAGCCAATGTGACTTGCATTGTATCCAATAGCCTTCACCGCGTTTTACAGCTGCTAAAAAAGCCGACCGACCTTGACTATGAGAGGCATAAAATGGAAAGAGCAGCTGCATTTGTTGGAATCTCCCCCAAAATGCTAAGACATCCGACATGTAAATTCGCTTTAGCTCCATCGCGTCCTCCCTTCTGTTTATCGTTAATTAACGGCATATATTTCTTTCAGTATAGCAGAAATTTTCTAGTAACAAAAAACCTCAAGGCGAGCCTTGAAGCTTTCTGATAAAGGTTTATTCCCCAAACTAACTATTCAAGGTGTTTAATAGGTGCGCTGCTCCATTTCGAACGCCTTACGCATCGTATTAGTAGCATTGTCAACTGGCGTCATAGCTACTAGATCTCCTTGAACGATGATGCGAGTAACTCCTTCAATTTCACCACAGGTTATCAAGGTAACCTGCTGTTTATCTGGCTGCACATCCAGATATTTCACTTCTGTCGGTTGTACTCGAACTTTTAACGTCGTCTTATAGGTATAGATATTATGCAAATCAGTCAAATAAATCAAATCGCCCTCTTTGACGCTTTCAAGAGGTGTAAATAACAGTCCCGGACGATCTGCTCGGTGACTCGCCAAAGCATAATTACCTTCGCCAAGCTTTTGATCTGGAGACAATGTCCCTGCTCCGTAAAGCAGCACCTCATTGGATAAGCCCTTGAAAATCGGCAGGTTAATCTCCACTGATGGGATGGCAATTCCGCCGATCACTGGTAAGCGTTTATTACTTAATTGCGCCTGCAATACCGCTTCAGTGCTTGCCGGTTCTACCGCATCAAAATCAAAGGATGCTTCTTTTTCCATGTTTTTATCAATTTCATTTCGATCCATTTTCGCTACGGCATACCGCTCACCATTATATTGCATCAAAAAATATTTGATTTGATTGTTAAAAATCAAAGCCAAGCCTACTAACAATAATAAGAAAAGAAAAATATTTATTAGCCAATTTCTTTTTTTCTTCATCACATGCCTCCTGCATTCTTGCGCTAATCATATCATACCCTATTAAATCTCGTGATACTACTTTCACTTAATAGAAAAAATTTAAAAAAATGAAATAAACAGATGGTAGATTCGTTATTTATTAAAATGATTTTATATGTTAAAAAGGTGTTTTAATGTTGCAGTTATTAAGGGGTTTGTAATCAAATTTTAAAATAAAAGATACGAGCTTTTTTTTTATTATTGAGTTAAAATGATTGTGACGACTATTAGAAAGGGTGAAAATTTGTGCCAGAAACGTTATTTGCTTATATTGATTCCACAAGTAATGCTGTGCTCTCAAAAGGTTTTTCACCCAGCGATTTTGTTGATGGAGTCGTTCATCAGCCGAAACATTTGTTATTGCTAGATCCAGTCGCAGAAGCTGGAGAATACGAGCCCCATACAGGTTTGAAAATCGTTAATAGTCCTGATCAAGTCCAACAATTTTTTAACAACAAGGTATTCACACATTCAAAAGG
>ENA-OXUB01000585-OXUB01000585.1-human-gut-metagenome-genome-assembly--contig:-NODE-585-length-19828-cov-10.479189_pt1 | contig 19828 bp, 18 predicted proteins | sample MGYA00249345_ERZ652652 | MGnify/ENA primary metagenome ERZ652652 (study PRJEB26925, sample SAMN05826496) | human gut metagenome | biome: ENVO:2100002; feature: ENVO:00000062; material: ENVO:00002003... | reverse complement strand
CTTCCGGGCGCAAGCAGGTAATATCCCCTTATAGGGGGAGAACATGCCACCCGCTAAGCGGGTGGTCATGACTCCCACAGCTGCCACTGTACAGTCTGCAATACCGTTCACGGCATCGCAGAATTTCACCGCAATATTTCCCGCACCCAGAATCCCCCATCGAAAGCTTTCTGTTCTCATTCCGTCACAACTCCTTTTTGCAGCATCACGTTCGCATAAAGTGCTGTCTCTCCTGTGGCGATGACTGCGTATGCCTTTCTTGCTTCCTCATAAAAAGCAAATCTCTCAACGGTTCCGATGGCTGCTGTTCCTCTTTCCTCATACTTTTTCACAGTTTTCCGGTACTCATCCCAGATCGGGGTTTCTACCGGATCTCCCGGCATCACCTCCATCAGCTGAACCGGATGTTCCACATAAGTGTCCAGCGGAAACAGCTTCAGAATCGCTTTCAAAACTTCCACAGTTCCGTGACCGTCCATACGAATTACTTTTGCATCCTTTCCGATGCTCTCGGACGGAAAATTTCCGTCTGCAATAACCAGTTGGTCACTGTGCCCCATCTCGCACAGAACTTTCAGAAGTTCCGGAGATAAAATTTTCGGTATTCCTTTCAGCATGTTCCATTCTCCTTCCATCCGCAGATTGTTCCATCTTCATCCCAAAGGTCCTTCCAGTCCGATGCACCCGGCCACAGAAAGACCTGTCCTTTGACCAGACGGCAGTTTTTGTCTGCACGGCGGATCATCTCCATTTCCTCTTCTGTCAGCGGATCCGTCACTGCACACCTGAGATTTTCCAGATACTGCGCCGGTTTCACAGAAAACGGAATCGGAATCTGTCCGTTCTGCACTGCCCATTTGATACATACAATTGCCGGATGTACCTGATGCGCCTCTGCAATCTTCACAATCTCCGGCATCTGTGTGTCAGCGACATCTTCTGCCGTCCGGTCACGTTCCGGGCGGGATGGAGAGCCAATCGGGCAGTATCCGATGGGTACCATGCCATGTTCCTGCACATACGCAAACAGCTCTGGCTGCTGGAAACCGGGATGCAGTTCCATCTCAATGGCTGCCGGACGGATCCGGCACTGCGGAAGAACCGCCTCCAGTTTCGGAATGGTCATGTTTGACATTCCGATATGACGAACAAGTCCAAGTTCTACCAGTCTTTCGCACTGTCTCCATACCTTCAGATATTCCTCTGCAAAGAACGGACGGGAATCGGGATTTCTGGAATCCCCGTCACAGCCTGGCGCATGGTAATTCGGGAACGGCCAGTGCACCAGATACAGATCCAGATAGTCAACCCCAAGATCTTCCAGGCTCTGGCAGCAGGAACGCTCCACCATACCTTCTCCGTGCATATCGTTCCATACCTTTCCTGTGATAAAAAGTTCCTCTCTTGTTACGCTTCCTTCTTCAAACAGCCGTGTAAGCGCACCGCCGATCTCTTTTTCATTCTGATAAACGCTCGCGCAGTCGATCAGCCGATAGCCGCCGCGTACTGCACCGCACACAGCTTCGGCAATTTCTGAAGCGTTGTATTTATCAGATCCGAACGTTCCGATTCCCACCGCCGGAATTTCACATCCGGTATACAGCGTATGCTTCGGCACCTGTGCGGGATTCACCGCTTCTGGAATCATGTCTTTCTTTTCCGCTTCCATGTTCTGCCACCCTTTCCCTGTTTTTCTGATATCGGCATCGGCAGACGTTTCAGTCTCCTCCTCTGCCGGCTCCGTACTGACTTCAGTCTTTATCATATACAACCGCAACCTTTCCGCAGTTGCCTTTCGCCATCAGCTGATAAGCCTCACCGGCCTTTTCGATGGGAAACTCATGCGTAATCAGATCTTCCGGATGAATATTCCATCTGACCAGACGCTCCACCAGTTCTTCCATACGCCACAGACTGGTAACCCAGGAGCCGTAGATCGTCTTCTGTCCGTGAATGATATCCGGGCTTGGCATAAAGGTACAGGTTCCTCCCTCTCCAACAAATGCGATTTTACCCCATTCTCTTGTCGCACGGATGGCCAGCTGACGTCCCCCATCGTTGGCACTTGCATCAATCGCACGCTCTACGCCTTTTCCTCCTGTCACCTTCAGGATCTGCTCCAGGGTATCCTCGCCCGGGCGGAATACTTCATCCACCAGTCCGAGTTTCTTTGCAAGCTCAATTCTGTAATCATTCATCTCCACACCGATCAGATGATTTGCTCCCATTGCTTTCGCCAGCATCAGAGCAGCAAGACCTACCGGTCCCAGACCCGTAACCAGAACTGCATCATTTCCGGAAATACCGATTTTTTCAATCGCTTCATAAACAGTACCAAAACCACAGGCTACCTGTGCTCCATCTTTGTATGTCAGCTCATCGGGAAGTGCGATCAGATCCTTCTCCTCTGCCAGAATATACGGAGCCATTCCTCCGTTTCTCTGCCATCCGTAGGCTCTGCGGAAACGGCTTTTACAGGAGATATAATAGCCTCTGCGGCAATCGTTGCAGACGCCGCATCCGGAAATATGATAAACGATGACACGGTCGCCTTTTTTGAATCTTCTCAGTCCTTCTCCTTCTTCCACGATGACTCCGCAGGGCTCATGGCCGGCTACCATACCCGGAATATAACCTTCCGCACCTTTTCCTGTATGCTCTCTGTAAATACAGCGGATATCGCTGCCGCAGATGGTTGTTGCCTTTGTCTGGATCAATACCTCTCCATGTCCCGGTTTCGGGATCTCAAACTCCTTCATCTCCACGGTGCTGTTGCCCGGAAGCGTTGCACCCACCATTGTTTTAGGAAGCATTCTGACTGCCATTTTATGATTCCTCCTCTTTCTCTGACTCTCTCTCGAATCATTCTTTCATATACTTTTATTATAGCAGTCTTTCCGCGCAGAATAAGAGAAGACAGCGACAAAAGCAAAGTATTGATGTCGGATTATCGAAAGTCCGGATGGGGTTGTCGGATAGATCCGGTTTTAACCCATGATACTAAAAAAGGAGACCTCCGTCTGAGGGATCGTGTCTGACAATTCAGTATCCCTTTCTCTTTCAAGGGCCGTTGTGACTGGTTATGTCACAACGGTCCTTGTTTAAGTCTATCTATTTCCCGATAACCCTACACGGAATACAGCTTTTCTTTTTCAGTTCTGTCTCCCAGAAAAAGATATCCACAGCATCCGCCTGCTGTTCCCGAATTTTCCACCGGCAGTCCCTCACCTGAAAACGGAAAAGGATTCCTGCGTTTTTTCTCTTCCTTCCGTTTTACAGATTTTCCGCGCCGATTTTCCGTGTCCCGGCAAAGATACGGCACAGACTGATATAGAAACAGAGCATCGCCGCCGGGAGAATCATAAAGCCCATCCGGTATCCGACAGCGCCTGCAATCACACCGAATACCGAATTAAACAGGATATCCGCAATCGTTCCGATGCTGATGATGGTACCCGTCCTGGTAGCTGCCACTGCCGCCGGATACATCTGCTGAATCAGCAGTACCATGGTAGGATACAGCACAGACAATGCAAGTCCGGAAAGACTGAGCAAAATGACGCCTGTCTGCCCGGCAATAACACCCACACAGAACAGTACGGTGCCCGCCGCACCAAAAATGCGAAGACTTTTTTTCGTTCCCATTTTCTGTACAAATCCCGCAAATACCAGTCTTCCCACGGTCATCCCGCCCCAGAACACCGACAGGTACAGGGAAGCTTTCTCACTGGTAAACCCGAATGCCTGGATGCAGTAAGTCAGCATCCAGTTCATAATTCCATGCTCGGCAATAAAATAGCAGCCGAACATCAGACAGAAAAGGACAAAGACGCTTTTTTTCTGTTCTGCTGCATCCGTACGGAATTCTTCCGGTTTCTGTACTCCCGCGCCTCCGTTCATGGGAATCAGAAAAAGCAGAAGAATCGTTGCCACACCAATCACAGCCAGAACCAGACAGGTTGCGCGGAACCCTTCATAACTGAACACATACCTTCCCAGCAGAAACTGGCTTCCGCTGGTTCCAATTCCCTGAATAAAGAAGAACACATTAACCATCAGCCCTGCGCTTCCCGCAAAAAGAACCGGCGTCATAATATTTACAGATGTGTTCAGCAGAGTGGATGCCCCCAGTGCGAAAAACATGGAAATCATAATACACACATAATTCTCCGTCACAACATTCAGCACCATAGCCAGAAACCACAGGGCTGTGACACTGATCATGACCCTTTTCCTTCCGAATGTGTCCAGCAGCTTCCCGCCGATACTCAGAAACAGAAGATTTCCTATGTAGCTGATTGTCACCATCATCGAAAGCTGCGCATCTGTCAGCACAAATTTTTCCTGAAATACCGGCGCAAATATGCCTCTTAAGGAGTCGCTTGACCCCAATGCAAACATCAGAACCGCAAAACACACAAACGCCAGAATTTTTTTCTGTTCATACCCTTCTCTCCTTCTGTAGCAATACAATTACACATTCCTGGCTGAAGGAACATGTTATTTCGAAATTGTACCACATTTCCTGGTTCTTTTCACTAATATTTTTGTTTTGACGCAAAGATTGCTTCTCCTTGCGTTTTCTCTTTACGTTTTATTGGAACTATATCCGAACACAAGAGTCACCAGAGGATGCATCGTAAACAAGACAGCGACAAAACCCAAGTATGAATGTCGGATTATCGAAAGTCGAAATCTTTTGGTTGAAGAAACACATAAGACCCTTTATAATGAACAGACAGAAACAAAAGAAAGGCTGACTCATGAAACAGACACAGATTACTCCAGGAAAATTCTACGACAAAATTGATCTTGCTTTTTCCATCGGCAATGTACGGTGCCACGCGCTGAAATTCTCCTTTGAACCGCTGCACCGCTCTTTCCCAAGCCACAGCCACAGCAGCAACAGCTGGGAAATCCACTATATTTCCGCCGGAAAAGGTACCGTCACACTGAACCATGTGCCGTATCAGGTGAATCCTTCCACACTTTTTATCCGGTCCTCATGTGGAACATTCACAGCTTTCGGATCCGGAAGATCCGATGGTAGAATACTGTGTCTACCTGAAATTTGATTCCAGAAACCGCCCTCTGATCCAGGAACAGAATCCCGAATTCCTGAATCGCTTTTTCCTGACAGAACAGTTTTTCGGACAGGACAGGCAGAATCTGAGACCTTTGATGGAAGCACTGTTTTATGAACTGGAAAACAAGCAAATCGGCTGCCGCACTGTACTGGAAGCTCTTCTCTGCCAGCTGCTTGTTTTCACTGTCCGAAATCTGGAGATGCCAAAAAACCAGGAATCTTCTCCGGAATCCTCACTGGCAGACCGTAATTATCTGATTATTGAAGAGTGTTTTCTGTATGAATACCGGGATCTTACACTGGAGCAGCTTTCTTCCCGTCTGGGACTGAGCCAGAGACAGACGGAACGGCTTCTCCAGAAGCATTACGGAAAGACATTTCTTCAGAAAAAATTTGAAGCAAAAATGGCCGCTGCCCGCCTGCTGCTGAAAAATCCGTCCAACACGATTACCGATATTTCAATACAGCTAGGCTATTCTTCCGTGGAACATTTTTCAGCGGCTTTCCGCCAGTATTACGGCATGTCCGCAAGAGAATGGAGAAAGCAGAGCGGAAGCTGAAATGGTTTTGCTCTGCCAGCTGTTCCTCAGCGAAGTTTGCATTCTCCTCAGACAGTTTTCCTGATGGCCGTCCTTTACACGATCACTTTTCTCATTTTTCCGTCCGCGCCAAACTCCAGCGGCGCCGTGCAGATCTCCCTGTGCCATCCCTTTCCGTCCGGGTACTGTTCCAGCGGTGTACCGAACCGGTGATAGGCAATCACATATTCCTCCCGTCCCGGCACTTTACAGATACTGTGATGTCCGGTTCCAAGTACACCTTTCCTTTCGTCCTTCTCCAGAATCACTTTTTCAAAAGAAACCGGTCCGTAAAGACTGTCCGAAGTTCCATAGTTCACATGATAATTTTCCCTTCCCGTATCATCACAAGACCAGGTAAAGTGGTAAAGCCCGTTCCGTTTCAGTACGGTGACTGCTTCCTGGAAATCATAGAGTCCCTCCAGATTTTTCATGGTTTCCGGAAGAATCTGTATCATATTCTCCGCCAGTTTTACAACCGCAGCTTCTCCGTTTCCAAACAGCAGATAATACTGTCCGTCCTCCTGATACACTGACGGATCAATCACCTGTGACATTTCAAGTCCGAGTTCGCGGACCATTTCCATTGTAATCATCGGTTCCGCCATTGCAGTAAACGGTCCCTCGGGGCAATCCGCAACTGCCGCTCCGATACAGGAAATTCCATCCTCCCTCTTTCCGCAGAAATAGAAGTAATATTTTCCGTCCTTCTGCGCCACACACGGTGCCCAGGCGCTTCCGACAGCCCACGGTACCTGACCCTGTTCAAAATCCAGAACCTGAGCGGTATAGGTAAATTTCTTTCCGTTGTCCGATGAAAATACGGAAAACCGGGTTCCGGACCAGTCCTTAAAGCCATCCGTTGTCGGATACAGATACCACTTTCCATTGACGGAAATGAGATCGGGATCGGCATAAAGCCCTTCCAGTACCGGATAGTCTCTGTCAAAGTACCGCTCCAGCCGTTCATACTCTCCGTCTTCCAGAACCAGCACTCCTCCGTGACGTTTCTTTGTGATTCCCAGATCATAGGAACCTTCCTGCGCAATTTCCATCACACCACTGCCAAGGTCCTTCGTAAAAACCGGAAGATACCCTTTGCCTTCCGCAAACTGATCCACAATCAGACACCAGGTTTTTCCATCCGGAAGGAGATAACACTCAGGTCCTTCCACTCCCAGCAGACCGGACAGCGTTTCCGATGCAATCTGCCGGAACGTCCCTGTCAGAGATTCACTCTCCTCCAGAATAATACATTTGTTCGTCTCGTCCTTGGTAAACCGGTAGTACCGTCCCTTTTCCTCCACAATCGTACTGTCAATCACATGCTGTTCCCGCTCCATGTAGACAAACGGCTCGGAAAACTGCCGGAAATCTTTCGTCCAGGACGCATAAATTCTCTGTTTTGCTTCCGCATCCGAAGGAGTTTTTACCATGGAAGCCCAGAATACCAGAAACTCTTCTTTCTCTCTGTCATAGACGGCTTCCGGTGCCCAGACACATCCTGCCTCCGGAACTCCGATGGTACAGGATCGTTCCTCACTCCAGTGCACCAGATCTTCCGACTCCCATACGATCAGATCCCGGCTTCCTTCATACTGTGCCTTCTCCCAGCCGCAGCCGGATTCAATTCTCAAATCGGTGGCAATCAGATAAAATTTTTTTCTTCGCGGATCCCGCACAAGAAAGGGATCGCGTACTCCACACATTCCAATCCCGGAATACAGAACCGGTTTTCCGCCGTTCAGATCTTTCCAGTGCAGTCCGTCACGGCTCACGGAAAAATAAACCTGCTCTCCGTCCTTTTGCTCTCCGGTAAAATGTACAAACAAATATCCTGACATGTTTTCTCCTCCACTCCTGTGTCATTTTATCTCCATATTATATCTTGTATCCTTTGTCCGTCAATGTATCATACAAGATACCTGCCATGATATCATATCCCCGGTTACTGTTCAGAGGTATGCATAAGTCATTGTAAAAAATAACGAAATTTATTTTTTTATTTTGTGGATATTCATTTTGGGCAGGAAAAACTGTGTTTATAGTTTTTCCTGCCGTTCTTTTTTGGCAAAGTTATACACCAGATTCTGGATTCCAGAGCCCATTTTCGAAGTTTCATGGCTGATATCAATGCTTTTTCAATCGCAAAACGAATACTTATCCACAGTCAGATTGACGAAAGAACGATTTTGGGAAATTCACTTTTTTTCTATGTTTTTGTTATACTCTTTCACAAGAAAGAGAGATTTTCTTATGGACATCGATTTAAAAGAAGAATTGAAAAAACGTGATAAACTTCTCGCTGGTTACCTCAAACAGATTGAGATACAAGAGGAATTTATCCAAAAACAAAAGGAAATGATTGAATATCTGGAAGATCATATTTCAAAGATCACAGACATTATCAGTGGCGTTTAATGGTAACTGTGCCGGAGGAAAACGTATGCCTGATACTTATGATTACATCACACTCATGTGCCGGCTAAAAGCCGCACAGGCAAGGAATAAAGAGCTGGAATCCGGTGAGAGATATGTCAAACTGAAAGAACTCCACCAGAAGGATTGCAGAGACTATGAACATAAAATTCTGGAACTGCAGACAGAAATAGCGGAAGCGCATAAAGAAACTATCCGTGTCCGTAATTACTGGTTCCAGGTACTGGAGGATATGCTCCTGGAGTTTGAAGCGATGCAGAAAAAAGCCGAACGGAAGCTAAAGGAGATGGAGAAGCGCGTCCTTTTTGCCGAAAACAAAGAGATGATGCTTTAGATAAAGTAAAAGAACTCCGCCTTCAGTTTTATAAAACAGCAGCCAGGCTGGAAGAAGAACAGGGAAAAAACGGGCAGGAAACCGGGAGGACAGCCCGGTCATAAGGGGCACAGCCGAAAGAAACAGGAACCTACGCAGCCGGCAATCCTTCTTCCACCGCCAGAAGAAGTCCTTGAAGACTGTGCTTTCAAAAAGACTGCAAGGACAATCATAAAACAACTGGTAAGGATCCGTATGGTTCTGGATGTAACGGAATACCATGCAGATGTTTATTATAACAGTCAGACGGGAGAACGTGTACATGCTGCATTTCTGGATGGCGTGATTGATGACGTGAATTATGATGGCAGCATCCGGGCATTTCTGTTTCTTTTAAATAATAACTGCTGTACTTCCATTGATAAGAGCAGAAAATTCCTGTCGGATTTAACAGGTGGAAAACTGAATATTTCGAAAGGCATGATAAGTAAACTCAGCAGGGAGTTTGCTTTAAAAACAGAGCCTGAACGCAGGACTGCCTGCGCAGAGATGCTGCTTTCCCCTGTCATGCATACAGACTGTACAAATGCAAGGGAAAACGGAAAGAACTGTCAGGTATATGTCTGTGTGACACCGGACGGAAAAGCCCTATACTTTGCATGTGAGAAAAAAGGGCATGAAGGGGTAAAAGGTACTGTCACGGAGGATTATCAGGGAATCCTGGCCCATGACCATGATCTTACCATTTATCATTATGGAGCAAATCATCAGGAATGTCTTGCTCATGTACTGCGTTATCTGAAAGACAGTATAGATAACGAACCGGAGCGCACCTGGAACAAAGAAATGCGTTCACTGGTACAGGAAATGATCCATTTCCGAAAAGGCTTCCAGCCGCCCCAGGAGCCGGATCTGAAAAAGGTTTCCGAATTTGAAAAAAGATATCAGAAGATACTGGAAACCGCTAGAAAGGAATACGGGGACATTCCGGCAAATAATTATTATAGAGACGGGTATAATTTATTTTTGAGAATGGAGAAATACATGCAGAATCATCTGCTGTTCTTGCATAACTCCAGAGTACCTGCCACGAATAACGAAGCCGAACGGCTTCTGAGGAATTATAAGCGGAAACAGGCGCAGGCCGTGACATTTAGGAGTTTCGAAAGTATCGATTATCTCTGCCAATGCATGAGCATGCTTGTTTTGATGCGCTTGGAAGAATCGGCAAATATATTTGACAGAGTGTCCAAGATATTTGGATAAAGAAAATCGATGGCTTTGACTGTTATCAGTCTACACCATCGGTTTTCTTAAGTCCAGTTAACCTCTGAACAGTAACATTACAACCATAAGCGCGTATCCCTCAAAGAAATGTACGAGAAAGCAATGTCCAAATCTCGTGGAAAGCGTTCCCCTGCATAGCACTGTTATGATATAATCCTCTCAAAGGAGGACGCTTACTATGAAACCAGATGTGGAGGAACTGCGCAGAAAATACATAGAAAATCCACCGGAAGGAATGACATCCGAAGACATTCGCCATATGAGCGAGGATGACCTTCTGGATATGGATTATTTCCTTAACGAAGACGACCCTTTTGACGATGTATTTGGCGAAGAAGGTTTTTATATCTTTTGAACCGATCACCGTCTTAATGTCACGTCCAGGCGCATGTTAATCTAACATACATTCGATTAACATGCGTTTCTTTTTGTTTCTTCAAAAATCGGAATTTCCTATAAAGTAAAAAATCCCTTTGAGAAAGGGGGTCCTCTCTCAAAGGGTTCCATAAGACAAGATTTATCTTTTTTTGTATAGCACCAATTCTGGATTCAGTCCATCTTTCTCATAGGTGCATACAAGAAGAAAATCCATATCTGCGATAACTCCGAAATATTTTTCACCGTCGAACTCGCTATCAAGTTGATTTCCGAGATATGTCTTTGAGTCATCCAAAAATTTTATCAAATTTCCGTTTGGCAACATATACTCAATATTTACATACTTTCCAACAAGGGCATTTAATTTGTCAACCTTGGGTAGTCCTTCTATAGGAAGTTCGTTTATTTCCTTGATTAATTGTTGCTTTAATCTTTCAAATTGCCCGCTGTCACTGAGTTCATCGTAATGCTTCCAGTAATCTAATTTGGGAAGTAAGTCTTTCATATAAGCACGAGCCTGCTCCTCAGTAAAATTTTCACTTACCATATTTTTAACACAGACTTCAATCAAATCATCCATATCATTATAGGTATAAGTTCCGTCAGCATAGCACCACTTGCAATAGTTCTCGTTAAATGTGCCATCGTAATTATGACTTATGATTGCGTCATCATCAAGTGGCATCCCACAACACTGGCAGATAAGTTTTCTCGGTGTTCCTAAAAGCGTATTAATTGAAACATCAAAAAACTTAGAGAGCAGTTTTAATGTTTCTGTATTTGGAATTGTTTCTCCGTTTTCCCAACGGGATACCGCTTGTCTCGTAACATAAAGCTTCTCTGCAAGTTCATCTTGTGACAAACCTTTTTTCGTTCGCAATTTGAGTATAACATCTTTTGTATCCATTAAAATCACCACCTTGTAAATATTATAAAATGCATACATTCTATAAACAAGCAACCCGCTGTTGCTTATACAAGTTACTTTTTCTTTCGTGTCAACACAGCTCCAACAACTGTTCCAATTAGAACAATCGGTGCTAATCTGACAAACAGCCACTCCAATGTGTGAAAACCTACTCCCATAACTGCTGTTTCGGGTTTACTATAATCCCACCCCAAGTATGGACTGTTCAGCACGAATATAAGCACAAAAACAATTACGATAAGTGCACATAATGAGATAAACCCCCAATGAAATATCTTTTGTCTCGTTGTTTTCCTTTTGGCAAACTGAAGATTTATTACCTCCAGCTTTTCGGAAATAACTTTTAAATCATCTGGTTTTGACTCATCGATCATTCCTCCAAGCAAAACGTTTACGGGAGTTTCTAACACTTCTGATAAGGAAATCAACATATCGGAATCAGGGACAGACAAGCCAGTTTCCCTTAGTTAAAGATATGAACCCTCTTTATCAGTCTACTTTTCCAATAAATCGGTAGTATATCTCTATTTCCTGTATTCTTTCGTTCTCCTCATTCGTTGTTGCTTCGTGAATAAGGATTTTTTCTATCATTGCATTTAATAACGGTGCTGTCAGTTCCTTTGGTACGGAATACTCCTTGATTAACTCAATCCACTTTTCAGCACCTATCATATCCTGTTCCATTTTACTTAATTCTTCTCTTAGGTTGGTTATCTGCTGTTCAAGTTCTATCTGCTCTTTTTGATATTTCCCCGACAGCATGATGAAGTTTCGTTCCGTTATCTTCTCACAGGCTCTATCTTCATACATTTTTGCAAATAAACGGTCAATCTCATTTTGTCGGTTCTCGGCTTTCTTCAAGGCACTTGCCTTTTTCTTCTTTTCCCGTATTCGCTCTGCATTGCCGACTTTCTGTATTTTGTTCAATACCTTTTCTTCGTCCTGCTGTACTGCCTTAGCCCAATACTGCAATCGTTCCAATACAGCTTGATACAGCACATCATAGCGGATATAGTGCATAGAACAATAACCTTTGCCAAACTGTCCGTAGAAACTACAAGAATAATAACTATACGGTGTTTTATTTGCCTTATTTGTCGCAAACCTCATAGACCAGCCACAATCCGCACACTTGACAAGCCCTGCAAATATCGGCGTTGCCTTTTCCTTTGTCTGTCTACGCCTTGATTTTATCTGCTCCTGCACACGATAGAACACTTCCTTGTCAATAATCGGTTCGTGCGTGTTTTCTACTCGAAACCATTCGCTTTCGGGCTTTCGTACTTTCTTCTTGCTTTTGAAAGAAACGGTTGATTGTCGATTATGAACGCTGTTTCCGATATAGACTTCACTTTTCAATATCGCCTTTACATGAGCAATCGTCCACTCATAACGCTTGCTTTCGGGCTTTCCCTCAAAGATATGAGCAAAAGTACCGTACCTTGTAAAATTCAACCAAGACGCTGTCGGGACTTTTTCTTCTCGCAGTATTTTTGTGATTTTGGCACTACCGTAACCTTGATAGGCTAGAGAGAAGATTTTTTCAACAATCCATTTTGTTTCCTCATCAACCAACAGTTTCCCTTTGATGTCGGGGTGTTTCTTATATCCTAACGGAGCATAAGCCCCATAATACGCACCCTCTGCAAATTTCGTCTTAAAGGCTGATTTCACTTTACGGCTCGTATCTCTTGCCACCCATTCATTGATGATGTTCTTAAATGGTGCAATCTCACTTTCGCCTTTTTCGCTGTCCACACCGTCGTCAATCGCTATGTAACGGACATTATGGCTGGGAAAATACAATTCTGTATATTGTCCTGTCATAATATAATTTCTACCAAGTCGTGATAAGTCTTTTGTTACAACACAGTTGATTTTTCCTGCCTCTATATCCTCAATCATTCTTTGAAAACTCGGTCTGTCAAAATTTGTTCCCGACCAGCCGTCATCAATATATTCATCAATCACATTCAAATGATGTTCTTTTGCATATAGACGCAACATACTTCTTTGTGTGGTAATGCTGGAACTTTCGCCCTGTAATTCATCATCTCGGCTTAACCTAAGATAAAGTGCAGTATTGTAAATCTGTTGTTTCATTGTCAGTTATCCTCCTTTATAACTAACCCGTGTTTACAATACCTGCTTGCAAGTAAAGTATAACACGGGTACTTTTTGTCATTCAATCTATTTCTTACAACTGCACCGATTTTATGCGATTGTCTGCTTTGCTTTTTCCAACATGACATCAGTTAGAAGTTCTTCCATTGTCTTTCCCTTTTCGGAGAAATGCTCTTTTACAACAATCTTTGTCTTTCCTCTGTTGCCAATGCCACACTTGTTATTTTTCTTTTGAATTGTTTTTACAGCATTATCAATAACACATACCCCCTTTCTGTAAAATCTTTCTAAGCAATTCAACGGCTTTTGTCATAGCCCACAGGACTTCCACCTCTGCATAGTTCTTATGTAGCCGTACCCATTGCGTGCGACGCTTTTAACGCTCAAGCTGTGGCTGTACGGGAGTATCATTATCTGACAGCACAGGTCATGGCGATAAAAGAGGACAAATCTTTTACAAGAACACAGATAGGTTGTCGCTCACTTTTGCAGGAGAAAGGTCATGGCGTATCTGTTTCAACGGCTCGCTGTCTGTCAAAGGTATTGAATTGCTTTATTCAGTTGTCAAAGAGCGATTGAAAGAAGAAAATCATCTTTCCTATATATCGCGTTGGAAAAGAGTAAAAGCGTAACCAATATTCAAAACTTTTTTCTTTTCTTGTACCATATAGGGAAAGAAATTGTCATTCTGCTAAGTTGATGATGAAAAGATTTCTTTTCACACCCTAACTACCTATGCAATACCGTTACTGCCAACTATGAAATGAAAGATTTTGTTTGCTCCATATAGGGAACGACAACTACCAAATGTTAAGTTGAGAATGAAAATATTTTCTTCTTTTCACATCAACACTCAACTGCTAATACCTGTTTGAATACAAATTGAAGATACTTTGTCTTCTTTCACATAACACTGTCCACTCATCTTGAATTTCCGACATTTTTTCAAAACTTTTCTTCTTTCACTCCATATAGGGAATGGAAACCTTGATTTGATGACCTATTTTCAAAAAAAGTTAGATTTCCTTTTCTCGTACCATATCTGTACACAAGTTGATGTTTTGTTGCAGATATTTTGAAGAAATTAAAAAATACCGTCATTCTCTTGTGGGACAGCGGTATCTATGCGTTCTTCTATGGTTGATTTTTCTAATTGTAATAAGTGTTTATGCTTATCTTTGAGTTCTGCCTGCTCAATCATATCTTTCAGTATCGTTGTATGATTTTCTCTGTCTAATGCTTGTACCATTTTTATGGTTGGTGCAACCTGTCTTTGTAACCAATGTAATGCCTTTTGTAAAGTATAAGGTTCTGGTTTAGTCGTTAATCGTATCGGCTCTCTATTTTCCCCTATAAACCATGCCCAATCATCATTTGTTTTCCATTGACTTTTCGGTTTATCATCTTCTCTATCAACAAAGCGGACATAATGATTGATGATAGAAAAAGCGGTGCGTTCAGCGTCCCGATAGGTCAGTAAATCTACAACCGCATAATAGGCTCGTTCATTCTTCATGCGTATTTCAAAACGGTTCTTGATTTCTGTATCTTCAACTTCTATGCCATTTTTGACATACTGCTCGTAATTTTTCTGATAGGCACACATATATAACTCACTACTGGTTGAACCGAGATATAAGGTTTCTCCTGTATTCTTTGGTAAATCGCTACCACATTTTTCCGTACCGCTGTAATCTTTCTGCATACGAAAGTAGGAGATACATTCGCCAGCCTTGTATTTTTCCTTTAACTTTGGAATATCTAATATTCCTGCTTTATCATTGATTGCCAAGTCAAGTCGTTTCATCTTACCACCTGCCGTTAAACAATCCAGCATAAAGTCATACCATGAGCGTTCCTGTGCCAATAGATAACTTTCCATTTGCCGACACCCTCTGCCTTTTAGTTCTAATAAAACACCTAAATGCTCTTGCATGGAACACATGATGTTGATGTCGCCTAAAACATATTTGCTTTCATATCCGTATTTTCCAAAATCTTCATAAAGCATATAATCGGCTTTTAGTTGTAATACTTCACGAATAATCTTTAATGCGTCTGTCGTAGGAAAGCGGACACGGAAGTAATCAATCAACAGAAATAGTGGTTCTTGCGGATTGAAACGCTCAATCTGTTTTTCTATCGTTTGTTTTAGTTCAGCAGAGGGAACAACAGTCCCATTCTCTATCTGGTTAAAATATGTACGACTGATACCACAGGCAACAGCAAGTTTTCTTTGTGTTACTCCATATTCTTCACGCTTTTGTCTTAATTCTTCTATAAAGTTTTTATCATTCATTCTTCAATTCCTCCAATCAAAAAAGGCAACTACCATATTTGATAATTGCCTATACTTAAATTTCCGCAAAAGAAAAGACAATCAATTTCTCGTTTGAAATCAACTGTCTTTCCTATGTCTTATTCAATTTTTATGTATTAAATGAGTGCTTTTTAGTTAACACCCTATTAAAAGCGATTTTACCTTGTAAATACAGCGTTTTCCGCTTAGTAGTGTATATTGTTTCTTGTTTTTTGTGCCCCCCTTGTTAGATAACGGGGGCTTACTGTTCGCTCGCAAGCTCGCTCAACTGCCGGAGTGAACCAGCCACTAAAAACGGTGGAAAAATCTAAGAGATTTTCCCACCGCCGTGTCTGGATCACTCCGCCTATTATGCTTTTTCGCTTTACCTTTTAATCCCCAATCATATTATACCTCTAATGCACGAATTAGATTTACCATTTCAATAGCTCCCTGTGCACATTCAGAGCCTTTATTTCCTGCTTTGCTACCAGCTCGTTCTATCGCCTGTTCAATCGTATCTGTCGTAAGAACACCAAACATAACTGGTGTTTCGGTATTTAAACTGATTTGAGCAATTCCTTTTGATACCTCACTACACACATAATCATAATGGCTTGTACTACCTCGAATAACTGCTCCCAAACAAATAATCGCATCATATTTTTTACTTTTTGCCATTTTAGACGCTATCAAAGGTATTTCAAATGCTCCCGGAACCCAAGCTACCTCTATGTCCTTTTCACCAACATTTTCTCTTTTCAAATTATCTAATGCACCTGCTAATAGCTTAGAAGTTATAAACTCATTAAATCTTGCTACAACAATACCGATTTTTATATTTTCTGCTACTAAATTTCCTTCAAAAGTGTTCATTTATTTTTCCTCCATATTCAAAATGTGTCCCATTCGGTCTTTCTTTGTCTTTAGATAAAAACTATCATAAGGATTTGCTTCTATTTCAATCGGTACTCTGCTTGAAATTTTCATTCCATAATCTTCTAACTGATAAACTTTATCAGGATTATTTGTAAGTAAATGCAATGATTTTATTCCCAAATCTCTTAAAATCTGTGCACCGATATAATATTCTCTTAAATCGCCTTGAAATCCTAATGCAAGGTTGGCGTCAAGTGTATCCATACCGTTATCCTGTAAATGATAGGCTTTTAGTTTATTGACAAGCCCGATACCTCGTCCCTCTTGTCGCATATAAAGCAATACACCAGAACCATTTTCTGCAATCATTTTCATTGCTTTATCTAACTGCTGTCCACAATCACAGCGTAAAGAGCCAAAGGCATCTCCTGTTAAGCACTCTGAGTGGACACGACATAGCACATCGTTTCCATTATTCAAATCTCCCATAACCAATGCAACATGATGTTCTCCATTCAATTTATTGATATAACAATGTGCTTTGAAATTCCCATATTTTGTAGGCATTTCTACAACCGAAACACATTCTACAAGCAAATCATATACTTTTCTGTATTCCTGTAATTCTTTAATTGTGAGGGTAGGTATATGGTGTGTTTGAGAAAACTGAATTAAATCAGGTGTTCTCATCATTTTCCCGTTTTCATTCATAATTTCGCAACATAAGCCACATTCTTTTAAGCCAGCCAACCTCAATAGGTCAACCGTTGCTTCTGTATGTCCATTTCTTTCCAAAGCACCTCCGTTCTTTGCAATCAGAGGAAACATGTGCCCCGGTCTACGAAAGTCAAAGGGATTTACATTCTCAGTCACACACATACGAGCCGTTAATCCTCTTTCTTCGGCAGAAATACCTGTTGTAGTATCCTTATAATCAATAGAAACTGTAAAGGCAGTTTCATGGTTATCTGTATTATCTTCAACCATAGGGGAAAGCATGAGCCTGTTAGCCAGACTTTCACTCATAGGCATACAGATTAAGCCTTTTGCATAAGTCGCCATAAAATTAACATTTTCTGTTGTCGCAAATTGTGCCGAACAAATTAAATCCCCCTCATTTTCTCTCTCTTTATCGTCCATAACCAAAACAAGTTTTCCCTCTTGTAACGCCTGCAATGCCTCTTTTATTTTTTGATATTTCATAATTCCTTTATCCTTTCTGCTAAAATCCGTATCGGCATAACAACTCTTTCGACAACTCTGTTTCATTGCTGTTGTCTATGAGTTTCTGCACATATTTCCCTAATATATCATTTTCAAGGTTTACCATATCCCCGACTTGTTTATTCTTGAGAATTGTTTGCTCCAAAGTATGAGGGATAACGGATACCGAAAAATCTGCTTTCGATACTTTTGCGACAGTAAGACTAATACCGTCAATAGCAATCGAACCTTTTTCAACAATTAGATTTAAGATTTCTCTTTGCGTATTGATTTGATACCACACCGCATTTTTGTCTCTACGCACAGACGATATTCTGCCTGTCCCATCAATATGCCCCGTAACAATGTGACCGCCCAACCTGCCATTCATAGGCATAGCTCTTTCTAAATTCACAAGGCTTCCATGTCTTAACAGGCTAAGAGCCGTTCTGTTCCATGTTTCATTCATCACATCAACTGTAAAAGATTGTCGAGTGAAACAAGTAACTGTAAGGCAGATACCATTGACTGCTATGCTGTCGCCTAAATGTATATCCTCTAATATTTTTGAAGCTTTAATGGATAGTTTACAGTTACAAGTATCTTTCTGTATTCTTTCTACTTTACCGATTTCTTCTATTATTCCTGTAAACATGGATAAATCACTTCGCTTTCTATGAAATAATCATTTCCCACTTGAGAAAAAGCATATGGTTTAAGCATAATGGCGTCATTAGGAAAAGCAACACCTTGACCACTTACAGGGCTTTTTGCACTCCCACCAAATATTTTAGGTGCTATATAAATTTGCACCTCATCAACAATCTGTTGCTCAAGAGCACTCCAATTCATTGCACTTCCACCCTCTAAAAGTAGACTGTCTATCTGCATATTTCCTAAACATTGCATTAAATTCATTAAGTCAATATGATTACCTTTTTTCTTCGTATAAATAATTTCACAACCACATTTTCTGTAAAGAGCAATCTTACTTTCATCAATAGAAGAAGTAGCGATATATGTTTTAATGTCATTCGCTGTTTTGATAATTTTTGATGTAATGGGTGTTCTTAAATCTGTATCACATACGATACGAATAGGATTTTCCCCGTTTTCTAATCGGCATGTCAGTAAAGGGTCATCTTGAATAACGGTATTCACTCCTACCATGATCGCAGTAACCTTATGCCTGAATTGATGTACTTGTTTTCTCGCTTTTTCGCCACTTATCCATTTTGATTGATTTGTATAAGTTGCTATTTTCCCGTCCATTGTCATTGCATATTTCATAAAAACATAAGGAATATGCCTTGTAACATATTTTCTAAAAACTTTGATTAACTGTTGACACTCCATTTCTAAAATTCCTATCACAACTTGAATGTTGTTTTCCTCAAGTACCTTTACACCTTTTCCAGACACAATAGGATTACAGTCTAAAGTTCCGACGACTACTCTTGTAATGCCACTTTTAATAATTGCTTCTGTGCAAGGTGGTGTCTTACCATAGTGACAGCATGGTTCAAGTGTTACATAAAGTGTTGCTCCTACAGGTGACTCCCTACAATTTTTTAATGCATTTCTCTCTGCATGCAATCCACCAAAGATTTCATGGTATCCCTGTCCTATAATTCGATTATCTTTTACAATTACTGCCCCAACCATAGGATTAGGATTGACATAGCCAGCACCTTTTTTTGCCAGTTTTATTGCTAATTTCATGTATTCTGTATCGCTCATTTTTACACCTCCAAAAAAATACATGCCTTGAATAAAATCTATCCAAGACATGCAAAAGAGGATTTATGCGATTAAAGAAAATGCTCTGAAACAATATAAAATCATTCCAGAGCACGCAAAAAAAGCATAAACTTACTTTCATCTTCTTTCATCCAGACTATACTGTCGGCTTTGGAATTTCACCAAATCATGCCTTTCGGCTCGTGGGCTATACCACCGGTAGGGAATTACACCCTGCCCTGAAGATAGTTATTCAATTACGGACAATTATAATATCTGATATTATATCTGTCAATAAAAAGTTTTTTTCTCGTTTATCCAAATACAATAATTTGCAAGCAGGTAAACACAGGTTATTTCTTAATATCCTTTTGTTTGGGAAACTCCTTTTTCCCATTTAGAAATTGTTTGTCGCACTACATTTAGTTTTATAGCGAGTTCTTCCTGCGAAAGTCCTTTTGACTTTCTGATAGATTTAATATTTTCATTTAGCATTATGGATAACCACCTTTCTTTCAGCTTGAGTTTCCGCAGTTTTATCCACAGAACCTATAATCATCCTTGCTGATTATTA
>ENA-OXUB01000573-OXUB01000573.1-human-gut-metagenome-genome-assembly--contig:-NODE-573-length-20139-cov-27.558654_pt1 | contig 20139 bp, 16 predicted proteins | sample MGYA00249345_ERZ652652 | MGnify/ENA primary metagenome ERZ652652 (study PRJEB26925, sample SAMN05826496) | human gut metagenome | biome: ENVO:2100002; feature: ENVO:00000062; material: ENVO:00002003... | reverse complement strand
TGGATAAAAAAACTGGCATTGATGATTTCCATCAATACCAGAAAGTTTAGACCCGTAAAAAGAACCAGCTGATTAAGTTCAGTTGGCTCTTTTTGTTTTCATAAAATTTTTAAGCTAATTGACATTTAAGACGAGTTTACCAACGACGTGGCCGGCCGCGCTCTGACGGTGTAATTTTTTCACATTGTCGACTGTGAATGGCAACGTCGCCGTTACCCAAACTGTTAGTTTACCGGCACCAAACATGGCTGCCAGTTCGCGGATAATTTTTTGATCCGGATGAGCGTTTATCTTATCGAACGTCACGTTGAATTTATCACTTAATTGAGCGGCTTGCGCGGTGGTTTCAACGATTGAAATCACGCGGCCGCCGGGCTTGACAACCTGGAAAGCGGCCCGCTGGTTATCACCGCCGAGGGTATCGAAAACTAAATCAACGTTTTTGACTTCGGAGGAGAAGGCGGTCTTCTTGTAATCAATGACCTCATCGGCCCCTAGATCCTTCACAAAGTCAACGTTTGCCGTTGATGTCGTGCTGATGACGTGGGCGCCGGCGTTCTTAGCCAGTTGAACAGCCATCATCCCGACGCCACCTGAACCAGCAAGAATTAAGACGGTTTGGCCAGCTTTTAATTTGCCGGCATCAAACAGGGCTTCCCAAGCAGTTGTGCCGGCGAGCCCAAGCCCGGCCGCCTCTTCGAATGAAATGGCGCTGGGCTTTTTGGCCACCTGGTCGGCCTTGATTTTGAAGTATTGCGCGTAGGTCCCGCGATTACTTGGGGTCCCATAACCAATTACTTCGTCGTCGACGTTAAATTCAGTGACCTTGGCACCGACTTTAACAACCGTTCCTGCCATTTCCTGGCCTAAGATAATGGGAAATTCAAAGGGGTAGCGCTCCTGGCGCAATCCCTGGCGAGTCTTCCAATCAATTGGATTGACCGCAATACTCTCAACCTTTATAAGCAGTTCGTCCTCCGCAATGGTTGGGATCGGCATTTCCTGCTTGGATAGTTGGTCCTCGTCGCCGTATTGGTTAATCACGACGGCAGTCATCTTGTTCGCTTTTACCATGTAATCACCTCGCACACATTATAACGGAAAAGCGGGAACCCTGTAAAAAAGAATTATGATTGTACACAATTTAATTGACAAAAATAGTCATTGGCGTATGATTAATAGCAACGGGGGTGTCAAAAATGAAATTAACAATTACTGACCAGGCATTTGCAAAGTTACGTGAAGCGGTTCCAGCTGACAGTCGATTGCTTCTTAGTTTTGATGATGGCGTTGGGCCATTTTCAAAGGTCGGCGTCTGCTCCTTAGATACCAGCTATGACATTATTGCGGTAGCTAAGGACGCGCGGACACCCGACTATGAACAGACCCTGGCAACCAATCATGGCGATTGGCAGCTCAAGGGGTATTCAGCGGTTTATCTCGATAATAATATGAAACTTGATTTTAAGAACCACCAGCTGGTGCTTTCCGGTGAAAGCGGCATTCTGGATAGCAGTGTTGACATTAAAGATTTGACGAAACAAGAAGCATGATGGTTTGTTAATTTAATTCAGTCCCGGGTCCTTTCATAAAGGCCCGGGATTTTTTTGTCAGCGCGCCGGCCGCCCGTTAAGCTTAGTTTAAGTTTGCCTTGCTAAACTAATCTGATAATTAGAGGTGTGATAGCGGCCATTGAAAACGGGGGAAAGTAAACGTGCAGGATACAACAAAAAAACAATGGCTAAAATTTTTCATCAACGAGTTGGTGAGTTTTACCGCGCTGTTTGCGATTCTTGGGGGAATTATTTACCTGTCATTTCGAGAATCAATCTATAAGAACATTAACACAGGCTTGTATGGGCAGCGGACCGAGATTCTTCGCAGTCAGAAGCGGGCAAAGGTTGGCGGTGACAATATTCATCAGTATCAGTCGCGCTCAACGCCGCCGCCCACTAATAATGCCACCTTTCGGACAAACGCCCTGGTCTTTAATAGCCGCGGTCAGATTGAAAATTCAGGGATGATTGGTCAGGGCGCCTTTGCGGCATTTCAAGGAATTAAACTTGTGAAACGAAATCTTAATCAGGTTAAAGGATTAGAGATTACCACGTCGATTGGATCACGGGAATCCAACCACTACTTTATGACCCTGCTGATTAAGGTTCCCAAGACCAGCGCCAATCCAAGCTATGCCGGAAAGTACGTGCTGATTCTCCAGAATATTGATGCGGATCTGCTGGCCGTTCAAAGTTTCAAAAAGTCATTGGCCACGACCTTGCTGATATTCTGGGCGCTGGCAATCGCAATTGCCTACATGCTCTCGCGAATGAGCATGCGGCCAATCCTGGTTTCTTGGCGCAAACAGAAAGAATTTAGTGCCAACGCCGCCCATGAGCTGCGAACGCCGATTACCGTCATTCAAAATCAGATGGAGTACCTGCTCACCAAACCGAAGCGGCAAATTATGGACGAAGCTGTCAGCATTTCAACCGCGCTCGATGAGGTGAACCACATGCAGACTCTCATCAAGCGGCTGCTGATGTTGTCACGGGGAGACGCCAACATCGTCCAGATTCAGCCCAAGAACGTCGATCTGAAAAGCTGGACGCATAAAATTACGAATATCTATCAGCCGCTTGCTGAAAGTCGCCACAAGCATTTGGAAATCGATACGCTGGATACTGGGACAGCATCCTTTGATCCGGACTTGATGTATCAGGCAGTGGTCATCTTACTGGATAACGCTCTGAAATACACCCCGGAAGATGGGCTGATTAAATTAGCGACCAAGCGGGCTTATAATAAGCTGATTGTCTCAGTAAGCGACAGCGGTCCGGGAATCCCGGACGCGGATAAAAAACAAATATTTGAGCGGTTTTACCGGGTTGATCAGTCCCGGAACGCAAAGACTGGCGGTAACGGATTAGGATTAGCAATCGCCAAGTTCATTGTTCAGCAGCATCACGGTAAAATCGACGTTCGGGATAATTTACCTCACGGAACAACCTTTGTCATTAGTGTGCCAATCGGCCAAGGACGACGCGCGGCGACAAAAAAATAACGCCATGCTTTGGCGTTCTCAAAAAACAATCGAAGCTCAGGTTCAAGAAGAAAACTGATGGCAGTCAGCTTCTCATTAAACCTGGGCTTCGATTGTTTTTTAAACTTAAGTAAGTATCAAAGACCCTTGAGCCTGTCTTCAATTTGTTTGTAGGGCATTACCCACAGCATCATGACGATGAACGTGCCGAAGATGCCAAACGCGTGCCAGGCAAACGAAACCAGAAAGACGATGATAAAGGCCCCCAGCGTCAGAATACTTTTTGGTTCGCGTTTCAGTGAATCGACCATCACCCGATTGCTTGGATCGGCCCGCAGCAGCGCGATTCGCAGAAAATTCCAGGCGAGGTTCACACAGATGAATAGCAGCGTGTAAAGTTGGGACCCAAACAGATTTTGCGGATCCTCATCAACAATCTGGGTGGCAAACGGAATAAACGACAGAAAGAATACCAGAAACGTGTTGGCCCAAATGACACTACCGTTAATCCGTTTAACAACCTGAAACATGTGGTGATGGTTTCCCCAAACAATCGCCAACAGGAAAAATGAAATGGCGTACGACAACAACTCCCGCCGCATTTCCCATATGCCGTTCCAAGAGTATTCACTCGGCGTTTTTAATTCCAATACCAGAACGGTCATAATAATGGGAATAATGGCATCGGTAAACGCCTCTAACCGGCCCTTTTTCATGATTGAACACTTCCCCTCTACTCGAATAGGTTTCACTACCAGCATACAATAATTTCTCTTAAAATTGATTTTTATGCGCTTAAAAGTTAAAATAGAATAATAATTCTAATGAATTGCTAATTTACTTGGAGGAACGTGCTTATGTCATTGGGTTCACGAATTTTTCAACGGGAGAAATTGGATCGGTACTTAGAGACTGACAAAAAGTTCATTAAGACCATGTCAGCGGTCGATTTAATTTCACTTGGAATTGGCGCGGTTATTGGAACTGGGATTTTCATTCTCCCAGGGACGGTTGCCGCCACCAAGGCTGGCCCGGGGATCATTCTATCATTTATTGTTGCTGCCATTGTTTGTTCGACTTCGGCGATGTGTTACGCCGAGTTTGCTTCGGCGCTTCCAGTTGCCGGGAGTGCTTATTCATACGGAAACCTGGTTTTCGGTGAAGTGATCGGGTGGGTCCTTGGTTGGGCGCTCATCTTGGAATACGTCCTCGCGGTTGCCGCGGTTTCGAGTGCCTGGGGCGCGTATTTCCAGTCATTTCTTAAGGGATTCCACATTAATTTTCCGACCGCGATTTCCGGGCCGTTCAACCCGGCGGGCGGTACTTACGGCAATGTGATTGCCATTATTATTGTGCTGCTGATTTCTTGGATGCTCAGTTATGGGATGCGGTCGTCAACGCGGGTGAACAATACGATCGTGTTTGTTAAAATTGGCATTATTCTGTTATTTATCGTTGTGGGTTTGTTCTATGTTAAGCCTAGTAACTGGCACCCATTCCTACCTTACGGCTGGATTGGCGGCCATGGCGGCGTCTTTGGCGGGGCCGCGGCCGTATTCTTTGCCTACTTGGGCTTTGACGCGGTTTCCAGCTCAGCTGCTGAAGTTAAGGATCCCAAGAAGAACATGCCGATTGGGATTATTGGGACGTTGATTGTTGCCACGGTCCTGTACGTGGGCGTTTCAATCGTTCTAACAGGAATGGTTTCCTACACGAAATTAGACGTGGCCGATCCGGTTGCGTTTGCCCTTCAATTTGTGCAATTAAACTGGGTTGCCGGGATCATTTCAATCGGGGCTCTGGCAGGAATGTTCACCATGATGGTGACCATGATTTATAGTTCGTCACGACTCATTTATTCAATCGGTCGGGATGGCTTGCTGCCGCAATTCTTGGGTAAACTTGATAAACGGGGAAACCCGCGCAATAGTTTGACAATTGTGACGGTCATCATCGCGATCATGGGCGGCTTTGTCCCGCTGGATCAGTTAACCAACCTGGTTAACATCGGAACGTTGATTGCCTTTCTGTTTGTATCCTACGGGATTATTCCGCTACGGCATAACAAGGAAATTCAAAACAACCATGGCTACCAAGTGCCGTTTTATCCGGTACTGCCAATCGTTTCTGTATTGCTGTGCTTATTCATGCTGTCACAGCTGCAGGCGGAAACCTGGATTGCGTCCGGTATCTGGTTTGCAATCGGGCTGGTCATCTACTTTAGCTATGGCATGTGGCATAGTAAAATTAATAAGGATCGCACCGAAGCTTAAGGATTATGATGTTTAAAAAGAGGCCCCAGTGATTACGAGGGTTGCCATTACGTGGTAACTCCCAATCATTGGGGGCTCTTTGTGGGTTAGTGGCGGTCATCATCGAACAATTTGTAGCCACAGACGGCTTCCAAACCCATGAAGATGATCCAGCCCAGTTTTGAAATCAGGCTTGGTTTGTTAAAAAGATAGACGTCGATGAAAAACATGATTACGGCAAGGCCGAACATAATCAGGAGGTAACGGTAACGCATGGGGGATTCCTTTCTGTGACATCATAACTAGCGGTAGAACGTGAGCCGGTGCTGGCTCACTGACCATAACAGCGTGATCAGAATTAAGGTTAAGCTAATCGCAACCGACGCGATGATAAACAGGCTGGTGTACGACCAGGTTTCAATGATAATGCCGCCAAATAGCGGTCCCAGGGCGCGGCCAGCCGATGACCAGGCATTGATCAGCCCCTGGTAGCGGCCCTTTGTTTCAATTGGCGTGAGTGAATTGACCAGCGCCGGAATGGTTGGAAAGGTGGTGGCCTCGCCGATTGTGAGGACGATCATTGCGCCAACAAAGAGCGGGTAGGTTTTGGCGAAAATTAGAATGATAAACGAACTTGTGATCATTGCAATTCCAAATAAAATTTGGCCGATCAGGTTCTCATGGTGGCGGGCAATCCAGTTGATAATCAGTTGAATCAGTACGATTAATCCAGCGTTGATTGTCCACAGAAACGAGTAGTTTTTAAGCGGAATGCCCAAGCTGGTCATATACACGGAGAGGTTGGAAACCCACTGCTGATACATCGTCCATATAATTAGCAATGAAACGAAGAATGTGGTCAGGATAATTGTGTTGACCTTTGGCAAAGCGGGGTGATTCTGGGTGACTCGACCGCCGCTGCCAGATTGACGCCGAACGTTGGCCGCCGGCTTGTACGTCATAATCACGACTAATTCGAATAGCCCAAATAATCCGGTGGCGATGACGAATAATAGGGTGATACTGATGCTGTAGACAAAACCGACGATTGACGTGCCAATCACAACGCCGAGATTTTGAGCGAAGTACAGCATGTTGAAGACGTACCTGGCGTCCAAGGATTTGATACTAGTGCCAATTGAATTAACAATCGTGAGGTTCCAACCCGAAGCCAGTCCGTTTACGAACAGGAGAATGCCAAATATTGGCCACCCGTGATAAAAAATCAACGTGAACAGGGTTGCGGTGGCGACTGAGACGCCAATGATGATCAGATGATAGGGGTTGCGCTTGTCATAGAGCGTGCCACCGATGTAACTGCCCAGAATGCTGGCCAGTGAATTGAAGAGCAGGACAACCCCAACAGTCGTTAATGAGATTCCCAGGCGATCATGAAGATAGACGCTGGTTAATGGCCAGATAAAGCTCATTCCGATACTGCTGAGTAAGGCGCCAGTAAGCAGCCATTTTAGATTGATTTGTTTGTCGATCGTTCTCATCTCTTCATGAACAGGTTTCATTCCAGTTTAGCATAGTTGCCAAAAATTCAGCAAGGTGATAACCGGGTGGTAAGTGCTGAGAGACGGACGAGATTTCTAAATAAAGGTCGCAATGACGGGGCGATGCCAAAATGGGCAAACGGCGTCATTGCGACCTTTTCGGTGGGGATGAAAAGTGTGAAGCTGATAAGGATTTAACCGGCTTATTTATTAACAGGTGAACCGCTGACGGCGGCTTTCTTTGAGATTGAACGATCCTGAAGATAGAAGACCAGCGCGATCCCCAATAACAAGACGGTGAACACTGGGAACGGCGCACCAAGGGCCGATGAGCCGGATAATGTTTGGGCCAGATTCATGCCGAAGGGGGATAGGAAGCCGCCAAGATTGCAGCCAATCAGGATTAAGGAGGTGGCAAAGGCCATGCTCTTCTTGGAAACGTAAAGGTTTAGCGAATTATAGATAAACGGAAAGACCAAGCTTCCGGGAATCCCGCTAATGACATAGCCAACTAGCAGCATGGTAAAATTATCACCGGAAAAGCCAACCAGCAAGTTTGCCAAGATTAACAGACCAATGCCGATGTAGAGGCATCCGCGCCCCGTCCATTTATTTAGAAGGCCGAAAAAGCTCCCAGTAATAATCCCAATAATTGGCATTGCTGCTAAAATATTGGACGCGTTAAAATTGGGCCCTTTAATGGCAACCGCCATGGATGAAAAGCGGACACTGAGCCCGGTCATCATCATGACCAGTAACAGCGCGAAGCCGGCCAGCACCCAAATCATGGCTGGAATGTGAATCTGTTCGCCGGCTGCTCCTGATTTATGATCGGTACCATCGGTCATCGAAACGTCCGGGACAAAGATCCAAAAGACGGCTAAAATTGGAAATGCAATCAAATAAATGGCGAAGGACATATGCCAATTGGCGGCTAGTAATAACCCCGCGAGAATGGTGAGGACGGCATTTCCAACGTTTTCAGCGGCTCCCCGGAATCCTTGCATAGTAGCCTTTGTTTCCACTTCATCATCAAATAACATGTTAATGATCGAAACCGCCAGCGAATTGATCAGGCCAAACCCAGCTCCCAGCAAGAAGCGGCTGGCTAAAATGACTGGATAATTTTTCAAAATTAATGGTGCGCCACCAGCAACGCCGACGAGTAACAGACCGATTGAGATGGTTCGCTTAATACCAATTTTTTCCGCGAAAAACGCCGAAAGAAGAACGAAGACCACCACCGATAGCGCGGGGGCCGTTGATAATAATTCCATTTCGGTATTACTGATTTTTAACCCGGATTGAATTAACGGCAGCGCGCCATTGATTGAACCTGCGCTTGTCAATACTAGTGATACGGATAGAACGGCAACTTTACTCAAAAAGCGATTCTTATTTCTCATGATGCACCTCTCCCTGATAGTTATGAAACGATGTTAGAAACCGGTTTCTTATTTTGTTTACCGTTTACTTATAACGCTTACATAACCAGTTCGTCAAGGGGGGTTGTAAAAAAATGTAGGATTAGGGTTGGATAATACCGTATGAAGAGATGGTTCAAATAAAATTAACGGCCAAATTATTAAGCACGATACCGAATGACTTGACTTTTCGCTAAAAGCGCTTACAATTAAGTGTATAGATATGTTTACTGTTTACTTTAATTTAACCCGTATCGGAGGAACGTCCTATGAATCTGCAAATCAAAGTGTCAACCGTTGATAACACAACTATTTTTCATTTATCGAACGCAAAAGTGAGTTATATTTTAGGCGTTGAAGATCACCACGTTCTCACCCACTATTATTTCGGCAAGGCCGTCAAAAGCTATTCTGGTCTGTTGAAGTATCCCCGCCTGGACCGGTCATTCTCGCCAAATTTCAGCGACGCAACCGACCGCAATTATTCGCTTAATACGATTCCCCAAGAATTTCCCAGTTTCGGCGCCGGCGACTTTAGAGAACCCGCCGTTGTCGTTGAGCAGCCAAATGGCTCAACCATCACCAACTTTGAATACGCGGGCTATCAGATTACTGATGGCAAGGAGGTCTTACCTGGACTGCCAAGCACCCATGCGGATTCTTCCGACGCCAAGGTTCTGACGATTACCCTGGTTGATCACGTTGCCAAACTAACCGCTAAGTTGCATTACACGATCTTTGCGGACGCTGCCACCATCGTCCGCAGTACCCAACTTCAAAATGATGGCACCGACAATGTTTTCGTCAAACGACTCGCAAGTATGAGCATTGATATCCCCAAAAATCGTTACCAGTTGCTCCAGCTTCCGGGCCGTTACGCCGAAGAACGCCAGATCCGGATTGAAGCCATTAATCCCGGAACGAAGGTGTTGGATTCCAAGCGAAGTTCCTCGGGGCACATGCAAAGCCCATTTTTCGGCCTGGTTTCGCCTAACGTCACTGAAAATGCCGGAACGGCTTACGGATTCAATCTCATCTATAGCGGCAGCCACAAGAGCACCATCCAAAAGGACCCGTTTGAGCAGCTGCGCATTCAAATGGGGATTAACGATTTTAACTTTTCTTGGAAGCTCGCGCCAAACGATCAGTTCCAGTCCCCGGAAGTGATGATGGCATTCAGTGATCAGGGGCTCAACGATCTTTCACATTCATTCCATCATATGATTCTGGACCACGTGATGACCTCGGAGTATGCCAAAAAGCCGCGGCCAATTCTCATCAACAATTGGGAAGCAACCTACATGGACTTTGATGAGGCAAAGTTAGAGAAAATCGTGAAAAAAGCGGCTGATCTGGATATCGAATTATTTGTGCTGGATGACGGTTGGTTCGGCCACAGAAATGACGATACAACCTCCCTTGGTGACTGGTATGTCAATAAAAAGAAATTACCCCGGGGACTCACGGCAATTTCTGACTTAACCCATCAATTAGGGATGAAATTCGGCTTATGGTTCGAGCCTGAAATGGTATCAAAAGATTCTGATCTTTACCGCGCCCATCCGGATTGGGCGATTCACACCCCCAATCGGCCGCTATCCGTTGCCCGGGATCAATACGTGCTTGACTTTGGCCGGCAAGAAGTTCGGGACAACGTCTTTAAACAAATGTGTGCCGTCCTCGATAGCACCACGATTGACTATGTTAAATGGGATATGAACCGGAACATCACCGAACTTTACAATATTGATCTCCCGGCAGATCAGCAGGGGGAGGCCGCTCATCGCTATATTCTCGGCGTTTATGATTTCATGGCCAAGATAACGACGCGCTATCCCAATATCTTATTTGAAGGCTGTTCTGGTGGCGGCGGCCGGTTTGACGCCGGCATGCTATACTATATGCCGCAATACTGGACGTCAGACAACACCGACGCGGTTGAACGGGTCAAAATTCAATATGGGACTAGTTTAGTTTATCCGCCAGTGTCGATGGGGGCCCATGTATCAAAAGTGCCTAATCCCAACACTGGCCGCGATGTTGACATTCATTTTAGGTCGCTGGTGGCAAACTCCGCCGATACTGGATATGAATTGGATCCGCTGACGCTTTCGGATGATGAAGTTAAAACGGTCATTCAAGAAAATAACTGGTATAAAAAGAACCGCGAATTGATTCAGTTTGGCCAATTCTATCGGTTAATCAGCCCATTTAATACCAATCAGGGATCGTGGATGTTCGTCAATGCCGACCAATCCCGGGCGGTGGTTATGTTCTTCAATATGATGAGTGAGCCGTCTTATCCACTGACGGTGTTGAAACTCCAAGGATTGGATCCCGACGCGAAATACGTCATTAACGGTCACCAGCAGGCAATGGGGGATGAATTGATGACCATCGGCTTTTACCCACTGGTTAAGCCAGAACATGACTTTACAAGCTTGAAGTTTGAACTGACAAAGATTTAAAGCCAACGTTATTTCACAATGGCCGATTTAAATAGACGAGGAGGGGGTGAGACAAAAGTACTGATTGTCTCACCCCCTCCTGTGCGAGAAGCATGATTTTCTGGGCTTAATTTTTAGTTGTTTCACGGTGGATCAGCGACCCGGCCAAACGCACTTGTCGGATATCCGTGTATTCAGAAGTTAATTCGCGAACTAAGATTCGAACCGCTTCGGTTCCGATTTCTTTGGTGGGAATTCGAAACGTACTGAGCCTTGGCACTAAGTATCGTGAATAGTCGAGGTCATCGAAGCCGACGATTTGGACTTGCTCCGGCACCGCGATTCCCAGGTCGTGAAGGCTGCGGATGGCGCCAAGAGCAATTGGGTCCGAAGCGGCAATAATGGCCCGAATATCGGGATTCTCCTTCAGCAATGATGTGGCGGCCTCATATCCAAATTCAGGGGTCCACTGGCCCATTTTTGAATGAAATCTGAGGTTTTCCTGGGCATCACTTAAGGCGTGTAAAGTATCCAGACGTACTTCTTGGGTTGGGTGGGTGACTTTACCATCAACGCCAACGCTGGATAATTGGCCGCCGATGAAGCCCAAGTTTCTAATTCCCTGGTTCAAGAAGTACTGAAACGCCATTTTAGCCATGCTTGATAAATCGGGGTCAACCCGGTTGGCAACGAGGGTGTTGACCTGATTATCAATTAGGACTAAATGTTCATTTTGATCCCGAAAAGCTTGGACGACCTTGTTCTCAATCGCGCCGACAAAGATGAGACCGGCGTACTTGGGAATGTCGTTCATGGTGGGATGATCCTGCAGCCGATAAATGGTCTTGATCTTGAAATGCGTTTCTGCAGCGGCTTCGGAGATGCCCTGCAAAATTAGGCGAAAGTAGGCATCGGTGACCTCTTCAGCCTCAGTTAGGGTTGTGATCACGCAAAGGGAGTTAATCCACTTTTTACCCTGGCGCTTAGTCGGTTGGTAATTATATTGCTTAATTAAGGCCAGAACCCGTTTTCGAGTCTCGTCAGAAACTGAAAGCGTCGGGTCCTCATTCAATACTCGGGAAACAACCCCGGGCGAAACGTTGGCAATTCGAGCTAATTGGCGAATGCTAATCATATTTACGACTTCCTTTGGGGCGCAAAAGTTCATGAAGGTTTTCAATTAAGTTTAGCATAAATGTGAAAAATTCAGCAAGGCAATAACTGTTTAGTAAGCGCTACCAAATCGCGGGGCTGTTTGATGGACTTCCATTTCTAAATAACATATGATGAAGCTGTTAGGATATGAAAGTTTGATTAATGGGAGGTTCTTTAAATATGGCTGTAGACGGATCACTTTATCATACAGAGGTTATTAATGAACATGGGTTGACCGGACAAAGTTACGTTCGCGGTAATGAAGGATTGGCACTTGGTGTTAGTTCATCACTGCTGAACAGTCCCGGAACGAATCCAGAACAATTTATCGGCTTTGCGTTAAGCACTTGTTTTAATGCGACGATTGGGATTGTTGAGCGGCAGCATAACATTGAGCCTGACAGCATCGTGCATACCGGCGTTGATATTGTCAAGGATACCAAGGGCTACAAGTTCATCGTTCAGGCCCAAATCTTCTTCAACAAGCTAGACAACGATCAGGGCCAGCAAATGGTTGATGAAGCCCTTGATCAGTGCCCAGTTGCCAAACTTTTGAAGGCCAACGAAAACGTGACCTTCGAAGTTGTCGATAAATTTACGCTTTAATATTAAATTAATTGAATGATTGAGAAACAAACGGATCCAGCACATCAATCAGGTGTGCTGGATCCGTTTGTCGTTGTTGGCCTAGGATGAAGCTTGTTGGCCGGTTTTGATTCTTTTGCCAAAATCGGTTTCATCAAAATGATCAATGACGTTTGCTAATTGAACCTTGGTTAGACTGGCGCCAAACAACTCACTGCCGGGTTCAGTCATAATGCCATCGGCGAGGCGATAGTGAACGACCGTGTCAAAGCCCATGGTATCAACAAATGTTGCCACGGTATCAACCGCTTCATGGTTATCACCGGTCACAAACAATGCTTTACGATTGTCAGTGCCAGCCGGTTTGGCCTCTTCCTGCAGGTTGTGGTAGCCCATATGGTTGAACGTCTTGACCAGGGTGCTCTTGTTGAAATACTGCTGAACCTGTTCGCTGGAAGTCGAATTGGGATCAAGGATTTCTTCACGAATGCCATCGGTTTCCCACCAGTAGTTCATGGCGTCAATGACTAATTTACCCTTCAATAACTTAGGATGAATGTTCTTATAACGACTCAGGGGGATTGCTAAAATGATCAGGTCGCTTTTGCTGACAACCCCCTGGTTCGTTGAAGCGGTGGCCCCCGGTACCAATGTTTCAATGGTCAGCGCGATTTTTTGAACTGATCCGGAGCCGGAAATGCGGACGTGATAGCCAGCCTTTAATGCCAACTGTGCCAACACGATTCCGACTTTGCCGGCGCCAAGGATGCCGACAGTTTTAATGTTAGCCATTTGAGACCGCCTCCTGTGACAGAATTTCCTTTACGCGGGGGATGACTTTCGTCGCGTAAAGTTCAATCATCCGTTCCCGCTGGGCAGCAGTTTGGTTGCCGGCGCCGTAAACTAAGTCGAAGCGCCCCAGGTCGAGAAATTTAACCGTGCGGGCAATTCGCTGGGCAACGTGTTCCGGATTACCAACATAGAAGGAACCGGATTGCGTTTCGCCATCGAACTGTTCGCGGCTCATCGGTGCCCAGCCACGGGTGAGGCCGATGCGGTCGAAGTTGGCCTTGATATTTTTCCAAGCAACATCAATCGCTTCATCCTCGTCATCAGCAATAAAGCCGTGAGAATGGACGGCCACCGGGTAAGCCGGCATATCGTACTGCGCAGCGGCCTTTTTGTACAGGTCGAGGTACGGCTTGAATCGATCAGCCTGACCGCCAATGATCGCCAGGATGACCTTATAGCCACCCTTAGCTGCTCGAATAATCGATTCTGGTGACCCGCCAATGCCGATATAGGTTTCCAAGCCATCGTAATCGGTCTTGGGGTAAACATCCTGATCCTTGAGTGACTGGGTGAAGCCACCGTGCCAAGTGATTGGTTTCTCCTTTAAGAGTTGGCCAAACATGGCGAGTTTTTCATCGAATAAATCATCATAGTTAATCAGGTCATAGCCGAATAACGGGAATGACTCGGTAAATGAACCGCGACCCAGCATGACCTGCGCGCGGCCTTCCGATAGGCCTTCCAGCGTCGCAAACCGTTCGTAAACCCGAACTGGATCGTCGGATGACAACACGGTCACGGCGGTTGCTAACTTAATGTGTTCAGTGACTGAGGCGATCGCCCCAAGGACGATTTCCGGGCTCGACACACTGTAATCGGGCCGGTGATGTTCGCCAACACCAATAACATCGATACCTAACTTGTCAGCGAGGGCGCCTTCCTTAACGATTTGGCGAACGGATTGCCCAGCGGTTAAAAGATGGCCATCTTCCGCCGAAACAATGTCACCAAAGGTTTCAATTCCGAATTCTAATTTGTCTACGTTGCCCATGTTGTTCCTCCTTGTGCTTACTTTTAGTAAGCTGATTAATGATTAGTATTTTATGCTACATTAACTGGAAAAGCAACTGAAATCTATTCAACGAATGAGAATGATTAGTATGAAGATCCTTTGCTGGGGACTGCACGCTGGTTTTGGCCAAAACAAAAGCAGGATCCGGAATTTTGTTAAATTCCAAATCCTGCTATGGGATACATGATTTATTTAGTCGTACGACAACGTTGCCGGCCGTGAAAAACCAACGACGTGCCACCAAGGGGCGTAAACCTTTTCGGTTACGACCCCCCGGTTTTGGGAATCGATCATCTTGCCATTGCCAATGTACATGCCGACATGCGAGATGCCGAATGTGCTTGAACCAAAGTAGACCAAATCACCCTTTTTAACGTGGCTCTTTGACACTTTCTTAGTGCCGCGGTACTGAGCCTGAGCAGTTCTTGGGATTGCTTTACCAATCGACTTCTTGTAGACGTACTTGGTGAAGCCAGAGCAATCGAAGTGGGTTGGACCAGTAGCGCCATAAACGTAGCTGGTACCAAGGTGCTTCTTAGCTTCCTTGTAAACTGCTGAATACTGAGGCTTGTCAGAACTGTCGGCATTTGCCTGTTGAGCAAATGAAACGGCGGTGACGCTAAAGCTGACGAGCGCAACGAGTAGTAAGAATGGTTTTAAGGCTGATTTGATAAGACGATGTGACAAGACAATAATTCCCCTCTGTTTGACTAGTTTTCGTTAGTTAGATACATACGCTTTATTGGCGGTGATGTAATTTCCGTTTGAAAGTTTAAATCGATAGGCGCCGCTGGTTGCCCGAGTGACGCTGCTGACGGTGAGCTTGGTGCCCGCCGTTAATTTTTTAATTCGACTTTTAAAGTTGGCATCGTTATATTCGTAAATGCTTCGGGTCGTGACGACCTTCTTATCAGCAGGCGTGCTGGTAAAGTAGGTTGGCTTAGCAGCGTCAGCTGACGTTGCCTTGAACCATGAGTTCACGGTACTGCTGTCAAGAACCTTGCTGAGGTCGACGTTGCCGCTAATCCCGCTTACCCGGCCAGTTGATGTGTATTGCCAAAGATCAGCTGAGACATCTGGTTTACTTGAGTAATTCGCAATCCACGAACCATCAAACTTGGAATAGTTGATTTTATGAACGTGAACGTAATTTTGATAAGAATAGTAAACTAACGGTTTGTTGGTTAACTTTCTCATCTGGCTCAACCAAGCATTTACGTAAGACTGCTCAGAACCCTTGCCTTTACGGTGTTCGTTATCCAGCACGTAGAAACGGGCGTTGGCACTTGAGCGCTTGTAGAAGTCCTTGGCTTCTTTCTTGGCATCGGCGACGCTGCTGAATTCAGCGTAACCATATTGACCAAACGGCACACCGTACTTTTTGGCGCCGGCGGCATTCACATTTCGTTTGGAATCAATCCGGAAGTCCGCGTCGCCGGTATCACCGTGTTGAACCCGAATAATGGCGTATTTAAGATCTTTTGATGCTTTGGACCAGTTGATATTTCCCTGATACTGGGAAACGTCGGCAATCTTGGTCTTACTTGCACTCACGCTGGTGCAGATGGTGAATGCGGCCAAGGCCCCCATAAATAGGCCGGCTATTTTTTTAAAATTCAATGTCATTCAATAGTCCTCCTCGTTTGAAACTACAAGGACTAGTATAAGAAATGAATGCTACATAACGGTCTCAGGATTGTTTCATAAAGATTAAACATAAAATTCACATATTCTTCACATTTTAGGAGTACGGCCAAATCGCGAACTAACGGCAACCAATCGCAAACCGGCATCAAATATTAAATTATAATGCTTCATAATTTAAGAGAAATTTTGCGTTTTTTACGTAAAAAAAGACCGAAAGCCGTCAATTATTACAGGTCAACGGGGTCAATCGTAACAATTCTCGGTAAACTATAATTGTTGTTAAAGGATGTTGACCGCCAAATCATTGTGGAAACCGGTACGGTATACTTAGAGGGATGAAACCAAAAGGGCTTGATCAAATACTTTCGTAATCATGGGGAAAATAATCATGTTATCAATGAGTCAAACCAAACGGCATCGCCTATATGCCGTCTTACTAATTCTCATACCACTGTTAACGGTGACCTTACTATTTATGATTGTTGGGGTGGCCCCGTTTGGACCTAAAAATTTGTTGATTAGCGATTTATCAACTCAATATCTGCAATTTTTTGCCGAGCTGCGGCGTCAATTATTGAATCTGTCATTTTCAAGCTATTCATTTCTGATTTCGATCGGTGACAGCCTTATTCCAATTTACGCGTACTATCTATTGAGTCCGCTTAATTTGATTGTCGTGTTCTTTTCACCGGCAAAACTGCCGATTGCCATTGACCTGATCATTTGGGCAAAGATGATCCTGTGTTGTATTTCCATGAGCAGTTTTCTAACCCTGAAGTACCGGCGCTACGACTTTATGGCCATATGCGGCGGCCTGGCCTATGGGCTGTGTGGCTTTGTGTCGATGTACTTTTATGATCTCATGTGGCTGGACGCATTGATTATCTTGCCGATGCTGGTCTATGGGCTTGAAAAATTATATAACCAAAACAAAATGTCGTTGTACGTCCTGTGCTTAGCGCTTACGATTGTGACCAACTACTATATGGGTTACGTTATCTGCGGCTTTTGCCTGATTTACATGGCTTATTTAATTAAGAAAAACCAACCGCAGAACGTCGCGTTTAACAAATATATGCAGACCCAGTGGGGGCGCGTGGGGCGCTTCTTGTGGTATTCGTTGATCTCAGGAATGCTGGCAGCGGTGGTCTTGGTGCCCACCGCAATTGCCATGATGGCTACCGGAAAGAAAGATATTCATTTAAAGAACTTTCTGGTGAAGGGTACCTTTGGCCCCAGCTTCACAGTGAACCTCGGATTTGGGGGGAATGACTTCGCTGGTCGGCTGGTTCATAATCCGAGCTTATTTACCGGGTCGTTGTTTATCATTATGGGGATTGCCTACTTCTTTTCGAAACGCATTAAAAATCGCGATAAGCAGGCCAGTGCCGTGCTGCTTGGCAGTATCTTTTTTGGCATGTGGCTATTGCCGCTTAACACGATGTGGCATATGTTTCAAAAACCAGCGGGCTTCCCGTTTCGGATGGTGTTTTTATTTAGCTTTGCGTTAATTATGATTGCCTATGAAGGCTACTTAAAGGGGATCTTTGCTGACAGTCGGGTTGTGATCTGGTCAGCGGTTTCTTTAGGCGGTGCGATTAGTATCGGCTATATTTGGGCAAATCTCTTTAGCGAGAAGATGCGGCCGTTCCAGTTTAAAACCCCGCAGCTCTTCGTCCATAATTTCATTTATTTTCTGGCGATGGGGTTCATTATCCTAACCACCATTGCAATTATTTCGTTAACCAATCGCGAACCTTCCAGCAAGGTGATTCTGACAGGCATTTTGATGTTTGAACTCTTAATGAACTTCTTTGTCGCTACGATGGACGCGCCTTTTATCAATCAGCAGCGGTTTGAACGGGGATATAACCAGTCTGAGCAAGCGGTTAAGCAGGTGGATCGTTTGAATTTCACTAAAGATAAATTTTACCGCTTGTTGATTTTGGATACCCCTTATCGCAATATTTATCCGGTACCATACAGTGCTTACAATGACTCGCTTTTGTTCGAAAATCACGGAATTAGTTCCTATAGTTCAACGCTTAATTCGCACACCCACAGTGTTTTGGCGGATCTGGGCTTTTCCAGCCGCAACATTCGCCGTATCGATATGCTGGGCGGGTCGGTGATTACTAATCATCTACTGGGAATTAAGTACTACTATATGATTGGAAAGCACACCAGACGGCTGTCGATACGGCAGAACACCGCTCAGCTGGGCTTTATGACCAATAATCAAATTCAACACGTTCAATTTCATCGGAATCATGTCTTTGATAATCTCAATTGCCTGGTCCAAGCAGAGGCCGGAAACTCACGGCAGTATGTCATTGCGCCTACGGTAAGCCGATATTCTGAACGGATGACCCGCGGCGTATACCACTACAAACTCCAGTTGCGGGCAAACACGACCGGACCGCATTATTTGTACCTGCCTAAGATTCGCCTGTACCACGTTTCCATGTGGGTGAATGGGGCGAAGCTATCGCAAACCTATAGCGGGCTGGGAACCGAAATGATTCCAATTGGGTATTTGCAAAAGCACCAAATGACAACCGTTCATCTGCAATCCACAAAGAAACTTGGATCGATGCCCAATGTCACTGCCGGGGTTAACTTACCGGCATTTGAGCGGGTTGTGGCCCAATCGAAGGATCATCAGTTCAATATGCGGGCTGCTGATGACATTAACGAACACGGGGCCCATTTTCGGGGAACGGTTAACGTTGACCAGCAGGACCGCACGCTGCTTATGAGCTTTCCGTATGATAAGGGCTGGCAGCTGCACGTCGATGGTCGCCCGCACCGACTGATTAAGGTTGCCGGTGGCCTAACCGGCGCTCAATTAACCCCGGGAAAACATCGGTTAGCCTTTAACTACCACATCAGAGGCTTGCTCAGTGGTGCGATAATTAGTGCTTTCGGCCTAGTCCTTTTGGGAATTTCGATGGTGTGGCGCAAGCGTCACCAGTAAAATGTAAAGTATTTTCATTTTGTGAAAGAGTTAACGAAGTATTTGTTGACTCTTTTTTGCTTGCACAAATAGGTCTATGGCAGTATATTTAAGATGGTTTTAAAATAAATTTACATGATTTTTACAAATAATGAAAATAATTTACCTAAACCCTTGCGAAAATTCTTTTCAAAATATATAATGTTCTCGTAAAGGTTAATCAGTAACTAGTATATTAGATGAAAGAGGTACGATAACTTATGCAAATTGGTATGATCGGTCTTGGAAAAATGGGCCTTAATCTAGTTAAGAATATGATCCGTAACGGTAACGACGTTGTTGCATTTGATTTAAACGAAGATAATGTCAAGTTGGCACAGGAGGCTGGTGCAACACCAGCTTCAAGCAATGAAGATCTTGTTAACAAATTGAGCGCACCCCGCACTGTTTGGATTATGGTTCCAGCCGGCAAGCCAACTGATTCGACGGTTCAAGAATTACTCGGCCTGCTTTCAAAGGGCGATAACCTGATTGATGGTGGGAATTCCTTCTATCAAGATTCAATCCGTCATGGCAAGGAAGCTTCAGAAAAGGGTGTTAACTTCTTTGACTGCGGAACTTCAGGCGGCAAGAACGGTGCCCTAAATGGTGGTAACTTCATGATTGGTGGCCCAAGTGCCGAAGCATTTAACGGCATCAAGCCATTGTTCGACGGCATTTCGCAGAAGGATGGCTACCTCTACACTGGCAAACCAGGTTCCGGCCATTACTTGAAGATGGTTCATAACGGCATCGAATACGGGATGATGGAAGCCATCGGTGAAGGTTACGATGTGTTGGACCACAGCCCATTTGATTACGACAACGAAGCCGTTGCCAAAGTTTGGGTTAACGGTTCAGTTATCCGGGGCTGGCTCATGGAATTGGCCCAGGAAGCATTTGCTAAGGATGCTAACCTGGATGAAATTACCGGCCGGATGTTCTCATCAGGTGAAGGTAAGTGGACCGTTCAGGAAGCCCTTAAACAAGGCATTCCGGTTCCGGTTATCACTGATTCGCTTTACGCGCGTCAGCGTTCTGAAGAAGAAGATACCTTCACTGGTAAAGTGGTTTCAGCATTGCGTCATGGCTTTGGTGGCCACGCAATGGAAAAGAAGTAAGATCTATTAATATAGTAGTAAAGCAAACGCACGGCCGGATGGTCGTGCGTTTTTAGTGGTGCGCCCGGCATGGGCGCTAACTAGGTGGTGAAAGTCCACTGTAGGCCTTA
>ENA-OXUB01000559-OXUB01000559.1-human-gut-metagenome-genome-assembly--contig:-NODE-559-length-20510-cov-45.239892_pt1 | contig 20510 bp, 28 predicted proteins | sample MGYA00249345_ERZ652652 | MGnify/ENA primary metagenome ERZ652652 (study PRJEB26925, sample SAMN05826496) | human gut metagenome | biome: ENVO:2100002; feature: ENVO:00000062; material: ENVO:00002003... | reverse complement strand
CAATCCAGATAGCTCTTTTTCCAATTTTTTGCTTGACTTTTTATTTGCAGGCTTATTGGTTTTAACGTATTAATTTTTCGTGGAAAAATTATTCCGATCCGAATGGCGTATACCATCCAACTAAGTAATTCAGCTTTTAATTGATGCGGGTATCGTTGCTGTCTCACTGGCTAAGCGGGCTGCGAGAAGTTGGACTGGCCTCCTTATTTCTATTTTTTACGACCATTCTGTTCCAATTTTTTCTTCCAGCGCACGTTCATAGATTTTTTGGGCAGTGACGAGATCCTGAGCGCCGATCCCAACAGTTTTAAAAACGATGATCTCTTCGTCATTTTCGCGACCGACAATTTTTCCCATCAGCACTTCTCCGATGTCTCCGGTAAAATCGTCCTTCGTAATTGTGCCGTCTTCTAGTGGTATCAAAATATCACCGGCTTCGGATAGCACCGCCTCTTCTGAATCAAAATAGAGCTTGCTGGCGCGTTCTAAAATTACCGGGTCCATTTCCTGCATATGCGGTTGATAAGAACCTACGCAACTGACTGTGGCACCAGCCTTGACTATACTGCCATCAAAAACTGGCGAAGTGGCTGGGGTAACAGTGATGATCAGATCGGCATCATTAATCGCTTCATCTGAAGTTTCCGCTGGCAAAATTTGAGTCCCATAGTCCTCCAGCTCTTCATTCATTTGCTTAACGAATGCTTTTGTTCGCTCAGAATTTTGGTCAAAAACGTGGACCGTCTCTAAATCCCGGGCACAAATCATCGCCTCTAATTGTGTCGCGGCTTGTCCACCAGTTCCGATCAGTGCACCTTTTTTTGCATCTTTTCGACCTAAGACATCAAAGGCAACCCCAGAAGCGGCACCAGTCCGTAGCTGAGTAACAGTCACACCATCTAGTAGGGCGCTGACATAACCTGTCTTGCCATCTACTAACAGCACCTGAGCTGGAGCAGAGGCTAAACCTTTATCAATATTGTCAGGGAAAATATTGATGATTTTTAGGGCAGCTGCATCTAAATCAGGTGCGTAAGACGGCATGAATAGGAATGTGCCATTTTGTTTTTCCGAAACGATCTGTGTTCGCAACGGCACATCTGTCTTACCCTCACTAAATAATTGGAAGGCCACCTTGTCTGCTTCAATGGCATCCTTCATGGTAAATACTTGTTTGATATTTTCACGAGATAAAAGTAGCATAAAAACCTCCTTAATGAATTTTCTTTCACACCTAAAAGTATAAGCGATTACAATAACGGTTTCAAAGGAATTTCAAGAATTTTCTTTTATTCTTGCTACTACTTTGCTGATAAGATTATAGCTGATTTCAAAAGCTGGTGCTGAAGCGACCTTGGAGGAAACATGCTGACGTACGGAGTACGAAGCACCACCAGAACGAGCAGCTGGCTGTTGGCGGACTGGAGTTAAAATTCCTTTAACTGCATTAATAGAACGGTTGTAATTTTATTAAAATTTTTTAGCTTTTTTAAAACATTTCGCAACAAAAGAAATTACTCAAATTGTTATTGAAAAAGCGTTTTCCTTTCTATATACTTTGATTGAAGAAAGATTCACAAAGGGTGCAGGAGGTGGAAGAAATGTCAAAACGACTATGACTATGAGGTGAAAACCAACTTAGGGTATCTAAGCGAGTTCGTGTAGCATTCTTTCCCTCAAAGTATTCCTGTGCTTAAAAAAATCTGATCCCATACTTTCGAAGGATAAGGGATGACAAAAATATTTGGAACCCCTTCTTTACTGACGGCGTTTTAGAAGTAGCTTCTTCGTTAATAACCTGAAGCTGTCCAATTCTGTCACAGCCTTTTGTGCGGAAAAAACGAGGTGAAAGTAAAGCTATGACTCACCGATTCAACGAACCAACAAAAAATCGATCGAAAGAAGGATTTAGAAAAATGAAAAAGAGAATTAGCGGATTATTACTCATTACTTTAGCAATATTTGCCATCGTGTTGACAGGCTGTTCCAACAACGATGGAAAGAAAGATCGTGCCGAAGCGGATATTGATTGGCAAATGATTACACCAGAAAAGATGAAGGACGTTCTTGAAACAGACGATGCTGCCGATTATCAAATCATCGATATTCAACCGGAGGCAGACTATGAAAAAGGCCATCTACCAAACTCTATCAGCGTACCAGCTTATCCAGTAGATACTGAAGAACTGGAAAAATTAGTCGTGGATAATGCTGATCAATTTAAGGATGGCGACAACCCAATCTATGTTGTCTGCCCAGGCGGTGGAAGCGGGGCGAAACGTACAATCTCATTACTCATCGATGAAGGCATCGATGAATCTCGGTTATATATCGTTGAGAACGGTGCAAAGAAATGGCCGTACAAAGACGACAATAAATTATGGGTAACAGACTAAACACAACATCCTTCAATTAATGAATACAAAAACAGGCTCAATACTCATTTACTGAGTTTGGGCTTGTTTTTGTGTTAGTAGAAGGTTTGTACGAAAGTTTAAAAAGTTCTCTGCGAAATCTTTATATCGCTGAGAACTTTTCATTATTATACATTTTCTCCTCTTAGCTTTTCAAAAATATAACGTAATAGACAAAAAAAGGCCGTTTTGTAATCCGTGATATTAATTATCTTTTATTACTATATTAATTATATATTAAATTTTATAGACGTTTTAATTCTTATATATAACTGATTTTATAGGATTTTCATTTACTTTAGTGATGAAAGATGTTATTTTGTTTATAGGAATATTGATAAAAAAGAACTTTATCTCATTAGAGTTGATTGTGAATGAAGAGCTGGAAATATAGAAAGAACGGATTTATCAGGTTGCTTATGAAACAAGCCTAATATATATGAATAGTTGATAGATGATGAAATTAAGATGAGGTGGAAAATCAATGCTAATAAAAATGGAGGCTTTGCCAAAAATTGAAGAGAAAGTTGAAACATTATTGGGCACTCGCCTGTCAGAGTATTGCACGGTAAACATCATGCACACAGACTTTGGCAGCGACTTTTACTGTGTGCTTCCGCCAGATGAAGCAGATGATCGAAAGGAGTTTTATGTTCAATACCGAGAATTGGAAAGAGTTGCAGATAAGGATGACTATTTATCTCTGCGATTAAAAACAGCAACAGTCCGAAGATGGTTTAAGAAAAGGTGCTTAACCTTTCTTTTTTATGTTGATCTTGCTCATGATGATATTTATTGGATTGATCCATTTGAACAACTCTTTGAAAAACTAGAGCAGCTTACGCCGAATCAGGAAGCGGTGGTCTTTGACATTCCTAAAAAAAATCTACTCTCAAAGAACGCCAGAGAATTTCCAAGTGAATTTTTTGAACGTATGGAGAAGTTTGATAATTATTTATTCAATGGGACCTTAGATCGGATCAGTCGCGATATTGAAACCTTTACGGAAAAATCTTTATTCTCAGAGGAGTTGCTAGTCGATGAGAAGGAGAATTCTATAACGATTAAGTATAAAAGTGTCTCTTTAGAAGCTGATTTTCCTAAAAATTATCAGGATGGTAACTGCTCGATCACATTTGCGCGGCTGTTGAAGGTGTCAGATCCAGGGATTCATTTGAATCACAAGGAAATATTGGGATTATTCTATTTCGGCAAGGAAACTGATGCACGCTTAGGAATGCGAAAATACATTGGATTATATCTGGAGGATTTGGGACAGTATTTTGTTGATTTTGGAAGCAGTGTCGCTTATTTGTATCAGCATGAAGTAGACGAATTAGGCGTGGTAGTTGATACATTTATAAAAAAATATGTTGCGAAGATTACAGATTTCCTAAAAGATCTGCAATCCTTTGCTTTTGAGCCCTATTACGGCGATTATCGAAGGTTTAAGCTGATGCAGCTAGATGTGGAAATGTGGGAAAAAGTTCGAGAACATGTCCAGAAGTACCAAACAAATAATGGAGCGTATGAAAATGGCTATATCTTCTCGCCTTATGCAGATCCCAATCAAATCGGTGTCGATGACGATCAAGGCAGAGAGTTATTCAGTATTTATGGATATTATAAACAATCCGACATGGACCTGGAGAAGCTAGTCGTAGATGTGGTCTGGGAGTATATTGACTACTCTACATCTGGTATTGAGGCTGGTCAGACATACAATGTTGCGGATACGTATGCCTTTTTTATCAATGAGCTGCTGCCTAATTTCTTTACTAATGAGCAGACGATCAAGAAAAGAAAACTCTTTCGAACGAAGCTGGTGAAGGTCTATAAAACACAAACTAAAGAAGAAATCGAGAAAAAAATCTTTATCCCAAAATATAAGCTGACCCAATATCCGAATGGAAATGCTGAATTGGCCGAGACATTCCGCTACTTATCAGATTATTTGAAGGCACAAGAGTTTTATGCTTTTGACCCTATAGCGTTTGAAAACCTGTTGGAGGGATTTGACAATCTGTTAAGAGCTGAATTAGCAATCGGCGGGGAGTCTTCAAAGGCTTGGTATCAAGAAAAGAAGGAGGATCTGTTGAAAGATGTCAAACAGCTAAAGCTTGATCAGGAAAATGATTTTCCTAGCGATGGGTATTTTCTTGCGAACACCTTCAGTAAGCTTGAGGCGATTGTCAGTCATTATAAAGGTTCCTTTGATGGAAAAAGAATTCAAGAAAGTGAGCTGCTCCGAGAGTTTGCTGATTTAATTGCTGAATACAACGAAGATCGATTGATCCGATTGTTGCTTAGTTAATAGAATATATAGCCTTGTAAGAAAGACGGGAAGTGGTAATCCACTCAGCGAATGACAGTCAGAGCTATACTTTCATATCACTGAAAGATATTTTTAGATGCGATGCGGATTACATGAATAAAAGCAGAATAGCCAAAAAGATACACTTGCGAAGGATTTCGTAGGTGTATTTTTACTTTTCATTTAGATAAGTAGATAAAATGCTATGCGTTAGCTGCTGCTATTTCCACTTACGAAAAAGAAACGAAGCAAATCCAAAAATACAAGTGGTAATAAAAAGGATAAATAAAACAATTTTTATAATTGTTGAGAAGTCCATGAACATCGCCTCCGATAATTCAAACTATACCCTAAAACGGTGTTATATGTGAGGTTTTACTGTATTTTATACGCTAAAAGAAGTTATATAAAACCTATTTATTAATGACAATTTTTTTTATGAAATGAAAGCTTTCACAGGGAGTGGACAGATTTTTCTTTTGCGTATCTTACAGTAAAAGAACTTTGATAGCGATTTTTCGCCATGTTATAATGTAGGCGAGAAATCCTGCTATCTGAAAGGCAGGAAAACGATGCAAAAATACTTACCGACCAACGATCTACTTTTTCGCAAACTTTTTAGCTCAGAAGATTCCCAGCACATTCTCAAAGCCTTTATCAAAGACCTAATCGGCATTGAATTCAAGACACTGACCCCCACAGTCACTTACCATATCGACAGTTATATAAAATCCTATGAAGAAAACGAACAATCCGAATTAAAGCGAACTGAAGTCGATGTCTTAGCAATCGATGAAAATGGTGCTCGTGCCACGATCGAATGTCAGATACAATCTCATGATTGTTTTCATGAGCGAGTGATTTTTTATCTAGCCGAAGCCTATCGTTCACCATTTGGGGCGATCGAAACAAAGGAAGCTGAAAAGAAGAACAATTTTTCAAGTCTGTGTCCAGCCTATGGAATCAATATTTTGGATTTTGATCTGTTTGATGAGAATGAGCAAGCTCTGCAGCTGTTTCGTTTACTAAATGAAGAAACCCATCGTCCATTTCATAATCGAAAATCACAGGAACTGCTGCTTTTATGCTTTCTCAGCCTGAAAAATAAGAATATCGCCAAGCAGCATCCTGCTTGGCATTGGTATTATTTCTTAAAAACGGGAGAAACAACTGATCAGGCGCCAGATTATATCAAGGAAGCCAAAGCCAGAACCGATTTTTTAAACCTAGAAAGCGAGGAACAAAAAATGATCATGCGAATTGATAAAGACAAAGCTGTTAGCGATGCGATCCTGTCTACGAGGTTTCGAGAGGGGCGCGAACAAGGAATAGAACAAGGAATAGCCAAGGTCGTCTAGAATTACTAAAAACCGGGAGTACGTTTGACTATGTATCAAAGGTAACAGGATTGAGTATTGAAACACTTAAAAAGTTGAAAAACGAAGAAGAGTAGTATTATGAACGTGCTATGCAAAACCGGATTCAAAAGCAAATCCTATTTATCAAATTTTTTACAATAAAGATTCTTACTAATAGAACGGTGCTTGTGATACTTAAATAAATCGCAGGTGCCTCCTTCCATATACAAGCTTGAGAAAACTCATAGATTTCTGTCTTCATGAAATAATTATGAAGCAAACTAGATGTTCAAAAAATTGATGAGCCAATATCGAAATCTATTAGTAAAGGAAAAAGTATGCGTGTTATTATAAGTTCATAGCTGAATGGGATAGTTACGAAGAATTAATAATGAAGTAGGTAAAGAGAGTTTGCTTTTCGATTATTAGGCATAGTAAGCGAATTTTACACGTCATTATCAAAAATGAAGATTCCGTGGTTGAATGTTGAAAATGCACACACGCGCTAAAAAGCATCAAGAATCCCAAAAATTAGCTTATGAAAGCCAAAAATACGTATAGTTATCTGATGACGCACCATTGATCAAAACGAATGTATTAAAAATCTATCGTCTCACCAGAAGACAATTATCAATTTTTAGAGGTCTTGCATCATTTGTCCCAGACTGAAACAAAGATTCTCTTCATTTTGATTCAAGCTGGGAATAAAGTCGTTACGCGAGAAACGATTTGTCATCAAATCTGGAATGAAGAAGTGAATAAATCACATCTAGCGTCCTTATCCAGTACGATTACACGAATCAAGAATAAGTTCCAGCAAACGAATTTGACCCATAAAGCGATCCAAACACTTTGGGGGAAGGGCTATCGAATCAATCCAGAACTATTGGATCGAATTCAAAAAAACGAAGCGTTGCATACGTTAGTTTCGAATGGGTAGAAACGAATACAGATCATAAAGAATCAGGAAGAAAAAACTGATTCTTTTTTGCCTATAATTGTAATAGATTCATCAATCTGACGATATCTCAAAAAAATTAGAAATAGAATTTGTTGATAAATAGAGAATAAATCAAAAAGAGACATAGCAAAAAGCTCTATTGAAATTTTTAATGGCTTACAATGAAATGCCTCTTATTTTTTTGTTTAAAACTCAAAAAATAAAAAGAAAATACGAAAAATATTTGAATATTCCGTGAATAATTGCTACCATCTTCTTTGTAAGCGTTTTTAAAAAGAAGGAGATGAATTTATTGAGGAAGTCGAATTTAGTTAAAAGTGCAGTCACATTATTTACAGTCTTAGGTTTCACCTTGCCATCAGGGTTTGCGGCAACTGAAACAATCAATACAGAAGCAACAAGTACGCAGATTAGTAGTACAAGTAACGAAAATTCTATCAGTGAAGTAAATAGCGAAACCAGCAGTCAGACGACAGGGGCCGATTCGACTGTTGAAGCAACAGTTGAAAGTAGCTCAGAACTAGACAATGAACCAAAAAGTACAGCTACTGTCCCAATTCAATTGCTGGGAATTAATGATTTTCATGGTGCTCTGAGTACGACAGGGAGTTACTATGATGCTACAGGCAATAAAACGTCTAATGCTGGTACCGCTGCATTGTTAGCCGGCTACTTTAATCAAGCAGAGACTGCTTTTAAAGCTCAGAATAATACAGGAAAAACGTTACGTGTTCAGGCTGGTGATATGGTCGGAGCAAGTCCAGCAAATTCAGGCTTACTGCAGGATCAGCCGACAATGCGAATTTTAAATCAAATGAAATTTGCTGTTGGTACGTTAGGAAATCATGAATTTGATGAAGGTTTAGGAGAGTTTAATCGAATTTTGACGGGAACTAAACCAGATCCTAGCTCTGGCTTTTTACCGATCGTTAAGGAATACAACGAAGATTATTCTCAAGACGAGTTAAAAGGCGGTTTTGATTTAGTTATAGCGAACGTACACGAAAAAGACGGCTCTATTCCTTATGGCTGGAAACCATATACGATTAAAAACGTCGGTACTGCTGCTGAACCAATTAACATTGGTTTTATTGGAGTAGTGAACAACGTTAGATAATATTGTTAAATTGCAAAAGCCCAGTGAATCTCCATCTTATCAGGATATAATATTATTTCTTTTATCAGTTTTCTTGCTATCCTCTTTTGTTCCTCATAATCTAGATCAAACATACTTATTTTGATTTGTCCTAACTCATCGATAACCTCATTCGTGCTAACTTCAGGTTTAATACTTTCAGCTTCGTTTATCTTATCAAGTATTAACTTTTTTTCGTCCATAATTATCTTCTTCTTGCTTTCAATAACATCCTTAGGAAAATCATTATCAATGAAAAGAGTCACCAATTTTTTTAGCTGGTTATTTAAAGTCTTTAATCGTTTCTTGAGACCACTAACATCGATTTGGTTTGTTTTTGAAACATAGGAGGTTATTAAGCTTGGGTCATCTCTAAGTTTTTCCAGTTCAGATAGTAATTCTTTTTCTAAGTCATCAAGATAGTATTTTGGAGAAGTACATCCATCTGAATTTTTCCACATTGATGGAGCATGATTCTTGGGAGAATATGATACACATTTGTAGTATCTGATTCTACTTCCGTCTGCTCTTGGTTTGTATTGAATCACTTCAAAACGAGCGCCACAGATGCCACACTTAATTAATCCTGATAAAAGGTATTTTGCCTGAAATGGGCGAGGATTATTGAATTTCTGGTAAGCTCTTGTTTGCCTTAGCTCAATTTGTTCTTGTACCAAATCGAAGGTCTCCTTACTAACAATAGGTTCATGGTTCGCTTCGAAGACTTCACCTCTATAACGAATAAATCCAGCATATACAGGGTTAGTCAAAGTCCTTTTCATATTTGCGTGAACCCAGGGTTCCCTTTTCCCTATATGTCCTTCTGCATTAAGTTCATCGCAGATTTTTGCTACAAGTTTTCCTGCAATATAGTCGTGATAAATCTTTTTCACAATTTCTGCTTCTACTGGAACAATTTCATACTTTTCTCGATTTGACTCTGGTAACACATAACCAAAAGGAGGGACTCCCCATGCCATAGCTTTTCCAGATTTTGCGCGCCCAATTTTCCCCATTAATAAACGATCTCTTATTTGTTCGCGCTCAAGTTGAGCGAATACGGCAAGTATACCAATCATAGCTTTACCAAACGCTGTGCTAGTATCAAAATTTTCATTCAAGCTCACAAAAGCTATATCATTTGCTGCTAAGATATCCTCTATCAAATAAAGGGTATCCTTTTGGGATCTAGAAAGACGATCTAATTTATATACCAAAACAGTATCGAAAGCTCTTAACTTAGCATCGTTGATCATTTCAGATAAACCAGGTCTGTCAGTGTTGGCACCACTAAATCCACCATCTCTATAGATTTTATAAATATTCCATCCTTTTATCTCACAGTATTTCTTTAGTTTATCTACTTGCTCGTCAAGTGAATATCCCTCCTCGGCTTGTTCCATGGTTGATACTCTTACATAAATTGCTGCTTTCATAGTAATTCCTCCTATTTTTTGATAAAATAGGGTACATTATAGAAACCTGCACCCTAGGTTTCACATAATCCAATGCAGATACTCAAACTTTGGTCGGGGAGAGTATCTGTATTTTTTTAAAGATCAAAGCTTACTTTAACGGCTTTGCCTAATATTTTTGCGGGTGTTTCAGGTGTAATAATAATTGGCGCATATTTTGAGTTGTCCGACAACAGCATTACAATTCCGTTTTGATGCTTAATTCGTTTTAAAGTAGCTTCAGTATCACCGTTGACTAACACCGCAGCGATTTCCCCATCCTCTACTGAAGGTTGTTGGCGAATTAACACTTTACTGTTTTCCTGAATGGTAGGCATCATCGAATCTCCTTTTGTTCGTAGATAGAAGAGATTTCCTGAAGGTAAGGTTTCTTCAATTTCTTCTTGATACCCTTCGATGTTTTCCTCAGCTAATATTGGATTTCCACAATTTATAACCCCAAGAATAGGTATTAATACGCGTTTCTCACTACTTACATCTTCCATACCTAAAATCGATAAGGGGCTGACTTTTAAAACTTTAGAGAGTTGAGATATTTTATCCCGTTTCATATTTGCAATATCTCCCTTTTCCCATTTACTCACAGTCGCCTTAGTTACTCCAATAGCGTGTGCGACTTCTTCTTGAGAAAGATTCAATTGTTCTCGTCGTTCTTTTAAATCAAAATTTCCCACTCCTAATCACCTTCCTTTTATAGTAGGATTTTATCATTTGTGTATCGTATTGTAAACACATATATCTTTAAAAAACAATAATAGTGTACTTTACGATATTTTGGTGTTGACGATCAATTAATATAATGCTAATATAAGTATCGTAAACGATACACAAAGAGAGGGGTCACAAACATGAGAGAAGAGCTTTTAGCCGCAAGTATGGTCGCTCAAAAGATGAAAGTAAATGATTTACTTATTGCTTTAAAAAGCTATGGAGTAAGTATGAGTCGTTCCGCATTTTATAAGAAAAAGAACGGTAGCAGCGACTTCACTAGACTAGAGATTCAAGCTATTTCTAAAGTGCTTAAATTACCTAGTGAAAAAGTATTAGAAATTTTTTTTAGTTATAAGTATCGTAAAAGAAACACATTAAGAAGGAGGGGCTTAAATGATTATTACTAATTATGACGTTAATGGGAAAGTAATTCCGGATTTATCGAAAATTAAGCTACCAGAAGATTTCGGGCGCTTTGTTTACCAAATAAAACTGGAGTCGATAAGAAAACAGGATAGATGATATAGATAAACTTGAATATCTATAAGTTTAGGAGGAGATAAAATGAATCAATTATCACAAACAATAACAAGCAACGAAGTAGCTGACATGATCGGGAAAGAACACAGTAAATTGATTCGAGATATCCGAACTTACATTGGATATTTAGGAGAAGCCAAAATTGGCTCTTCCGAATTTTTCATTGAATCTACTTATAAGAGTGAACAAAATAAGGATTTGCCGAACTACTTATTAACTAAGCAAGGTTGCGAACTGGTCTCTAACAAATTGACTGGAGCAAAGGGAGTTCAGTTTACCGCAAAATATGTAAGTCGATTCAATCAGATGGAAGAAAATACCAAACAACAATCGAAGGTAGCTACTACACCTCGTGAGCAAGTCTTACTAGCGCTGCAAGCTAGCGAAGAAACGAATCAGCGTGTTGATGAACTAGACACTCGTGTTGCTGATTTAGAAGAGAACACAGTGCTCAGCGCTGGCGATTACGGATATATCAGTCGTCGAATCAATCAGCGAGTTTCGGAAGTTGCCAGAGGATTTGGAAAACTTACTCAAGAACAACGAGGAAAACTCCATAAAGATATCAATTCAGGTGTTAAAGCAGTAACTGGAGTATCAACAAGAACTCAGTTACGAAACAGACATTATGAAACAGTCTTAGATTTCATTAATGATTGGGAACCATCTACAGCAACAAAGATGCAAGTGCGACAAATGAGCTTGGATTTAGAAACTGCATAGGAGGCTCAAAAATGAAAAAAATCTATTGGCTACGAAGGTTATCAGTTTTAGTAGTTGCTTTTGCAGTCGGAGCTGTTGCAACCGGGTTCGTTCCTGTATGGCTAAAAGTAGTTCTTTGTGCAAGCGTCGGGGCGCGTGAATTGTTGATGGTTGAGTTTGAACACGAAGTTAGAAAGGAGAGTTGATCTATGCAGAGAAAAGAAGCATTACAAATTGGAAAAATCATTGCGGATCGTTGGTGGCATCATAACGAGTCGACGATTCTAGCAAAACAGAACATTGAACGTAGGAAAGCATGGGGACACAAAAAGCTCACTCGCCAGCCAGCAAAAGTGAGCAAACAAAGAAATATTTTTTCTATATAAAGTATAACACAATAAAATATCGGAGGTAAAACGAATGACTCAAAACAAAGTTCTGCTGAGTGAGTTGAACGAAGGAGCGCTTCAAGAACGGTTCGATTTTGAATTGGAACAGGTAACAAAAAACATCTTAGACCCAAATACAGACCCAGATAAGAAGCGAAAGATCACAATTGATATTACTGTTTTATCTGATGAATATCGTGAAGATATGGTGTTTGATTGTCAAATTAAATCCAAACTTGCGCCACGAGAGAATGTATCTTCAAGAGTGCTTATTGGGAAAAATGCAAAAGGTGAAGTTGTGACAAACGAATTGAAAAGTGGACAGCGAGGCCAAATGTATTTTGATCCAGAAGATTCAGAACTAAAAGATGATAAAGGAACGCCAGTTACTGAGATTGAAAAAATCCAAGAAACTGACAAAATAAAAAAATTTAAAACAAATTAGGAGTGATCTTTTATGACAGAAACAAGTAGAGAAGCTTTAGAGTATGCAGTTGAGCTTCGGGAAAAACAAGATGTAATTTTTTATGAAGATGGGAAAACTTTCTATGATCGGAACAAGGCAACACTTGCTGAATTAAGTCCAATAAAAAGAGCGGAACCATTGGAGGTTAATTCCTTATCAGGTTTGGTTGATTATATGAAATCAGAATTTCGTTCGATGGAGAATGATAAAAAATTATTGTTGCATGTAGAAGGCCCAACAAAAGTAGTGATTTATTCTGAATTGGACGATGATCGAAAACGTGAAAGTGTAATTGAAGCAACAGCGTTGCTAGATAAATTTCCGTATGGTCGTTTCATGAATTCCGAAGATTTTATTATCAATGTTCAATCATTAATCCAACGTGATCTTGACGCAGAAGCAATTTTGGCATGTGCAAGTTCTATTCGAATTGAAGGTGGCGGCGATTTAACAGACAACGGAATTTCTCAAACGGTGACTGTTAAAGAAGGTGCAGCGACGCTTATGCAAGCAGAAGTACCAAGCCCAGCAGAATTGAGACCATATCGGACATTTTTAGAAGTGGAACAACCATCCAGTCCTTTTGTTTTTAGAATTAATAGACTGGGTGAATGTGCTCTATTTGAAGCTGATGGCGGCATTTGGAAGCACGAAGCAATGGAAAACGTGAGTCAGTATTTAGTAAATGAATTAAAAGAATTGATTGATAGTGGAAGTTTAACAATTATTGCGTAACCCAAAAACTCGCCCTGATTCAACGATCATAAGCGAGCGAATAAAAGGATTACCTATCTAAGGAGAGAATAACATGATTAACGAGAAAATTCAACGAATGTTAAAGGAATTACAACGGGAATGTGAAAAGGAAGGTGTATCAGCACTTTGTACACTCCATAAAGAAGCGAATATTTTACAACTGCTTGTTGGTGGATTACCCGATGTAGCTGCACTCTTAGCGATTCAAGAAAGTGAATTAGACAACAAGTTACTGGTTCCCGTGAAACTATTAAGGAATGCAGGATTAGAGGCATTTGGGATGGAAACGGGGAAAACTATGCCCGATCATACCTTTGTTCTTAATGATGTAAACGATATTTCAGATGTCCTTGAACGTATTAGGAAAGGTGAATTCGAATGAGTTTCGATTATGACACTGCAATGGCTGATCCTGATAACCACGTTTTCATAAATGTTACTCAATCAGGGGCAGAAGATAAGCCCGAAAGTATGGAGGGATGGAATTGAACGCCTTAGAAAAATATGAACTCGAAGAGTTAGAAGCAAGTGAGGTTCTAAAAGATGAGTCGCACGGTTGGAAAATTGATAGTTTAGAAAGTGCCGATTGGGCATTTAGAAAAATCGCTGCTTTAAAAAAAGCGAATAAGGAAATCTATCAGCTTGCCGATAAAGAACGTGAACGTATTGCTGAATGGGAAACAAAGGAAACGCAAAGTAACCAAGATAGCATTGATTTTTTTGAACATAAATTAGCAGACTATCTGCGTGAGCTACGGAAAAACGATCCAAAGGTAAAAATCAAAACACCGCATGGAACGGTAAGCACGCGTAAACAAGCAGATTTATGGGAATATCGCGCTGATGCGGTAGACACTTTAAAAAAATTAGGACTCACTGAATTTATAAAAGTGACAGAAACTGTAAACAAAGCAGATTTTAAGAAAGCTGTTCAAGTTCTAGAAGATGGGCGTGTAATAAGCCCTGACGGTGAATTGATCGAATGCGTAAAAGTTATTCCGCAAGGTGAAAAAGTCATCGTGAAGGAGGGCTAGCAATGAAATTTTATCCAAATGGTTCTGTGCCTGAACAAGCGAATATGTACTTTGTTTATGGTGATGGTGGAACTGGTAAAACGTCACTCACAAAACAATTTGAAGGAAATAAAATGCTTTTTAGCTTCGATTTATCAACGAATGTTATTCGAGGAGCTAAAGATATATCTGTCGTTCAACTCGAAAGCCAAGATGCACCGAATATTCAAGCGTTAGTAACTAAATGGGTCTATAACGCATTAATTAAGCAAGAATACGAGGTTATTATTTTAGACAACGTAACAGCGTTACAAAATTTAGTACTGGAAAATATTGATGGGGCATCGAAAGATGGCCGACAAAATTATCAAAAGTTGCAACTGTGGTTCAGACAGTTAGGAACACGTCTAAGAGAAAGTAATAAAACAGTTTATGCAACAGCACATCAAATTGATAACGGAATCGCTGGATTAGACGGTAAAGGACGATTTAGTCCAGATATGAACGAGAAGACGTTTAATGCTTTTACATCAATGTTTGATGTGGTAGGACGCATTTACATTGATGGTGGTAAACGATTGATCGATTTAGACCCTGAGAATGGGAATCATGCTAAAAACAGGCTTGATGAGCGCAAGCTAGTTGAAGCAAGTGAGTTGATAATTAATAACAATATCGAAGAGAAAGAAGAGAAGAAAAAATGTCGCTATTTATAACAGATTCTAAAAATGTATTTGGTAAATCAGTCAGTGAAGCAGGAAGCTACAACGTTAGAATTCTCGAAGATTCAGAACATAAGTTAACTAACAATACATTTAATGACATGGCCGTTTTAAATTATGAAGTTGTAGACGGTAAATATGCTGGTGGGAAAATCTTATACAACAACATAGTATGGGATAAAAAAGATGTCGAATTATCTGCTAAACGATTTAACACGTTATTAGCCGCGATTGGAGTTCCGGATGGTACACCAATTCAAAGTATTGAACAATTAGTTGAAGCAGTAAAAAACAGAAAGCTAAATATAACTGTTGAGTGGAAGCAAAGTGACTATAACAAAAAATGGAATTTGGAAGTTAAGTCATATAAACCAACTGATCCAGAAGGAAGCAAGCCAAACGGTGTTGAACGTCCGTCTGAGCAACAAATGAACGCACATAGACAAGATGAGATTGATCAAGCTGCAAATATGATTGCCCATAATAACACGTTCCAAGACTCACTCCCTGGGGTTGATCCAGTTAGAGATACAAGAAGTTTTGCAAATGGTGGTTTTAATAGCATTGATATAGCTGCAGACGATCTCCCATTTTAAGAGGGATTAAATGAATTATCCATTTAAAATGCTTAACTACGATGAAACAAATCGGGTAATGACTGTTCAATTGTTTGAATCACTGGATATAGAGCGGTTAATCACACTATTCTCTGGTGATTTAAACAACGTGAACGGTGGAGTGTTTATTCCCGATCCTAGAGGATTTACTGTGCAACAGCGTAAGCTCTATTGGGCGTTGCTAGGTGATATTTATAGATGGTCTGGTACTGGTACAGGTCAATTAGACAGCTATTTCAAGGAATCCTATGCAATGAAATATTTCACCGAGATTAGCATTGCCGACTGTTCTGATGCCACCGTAAGCGAAGTAAACAACCTCTTAGAAATGGTTATTGATTTTATGTTTGAGTGGAATGTGCCATTTCCAAAGTCTTACGAATTGTTGCCACGAAAGGAACAGTATTACTTCTATCTCTGTTGTAAGCATCGTAAATGCGTGATTTGTGGGCAATCACATGCAGATATACACCATTTGATAGCTGTAGGAAATAGAAAAAGGAGTCAAGTTGATCATCGGAAGTTGCCGTTGACAGCATTATGCAGAAGGCACCATATGATGATTCATACATTAGGACTTACCGAATTCATGACTCGATTTGAAATCCATCCAGTGTATCTAAATAATGAAGAATTAATCAGAATCGGGATCATGAATGGAAAACAAATTAAGGAATTAGATGAGCAATTCAAATTCGAAGGCGGTGAAGCGAATGTCTGATAAAGGCTGGATAGCTCTTCATCGAAATATCCGTGATCATTGGGTATACCAAGAAAAAAGAGTATTTTCAAAATATGAAGCTTGGCTTGATCTGCTAATGGATGCCAATCACCAAGACAATAAATTTGTATTTGATGGAAAATTGGTTGAAGTTGAACGCGGTCAAAAAGTGACGTCGATCCGACAATTGTCAGAAAGATGGGGCTGGTCCAGGACGAAAGTGACTGATTTTCTAACCCTGCTGGAGAAAGACAAAATGTTGGTTAGAAAAAGTGACAGTAAAAAGACAGTTCTAACCATTGTCAATTATGATATTTACCAAAATCAGGAACAAGAAAAAAGCCACTCAAATGACACTGAAAAGCCGCAGAAAAGCACAAACAACAATGTTAAAACAATGAGTAACAATGAGAACAATAAAACATCGTCGTCAACACGCAAAAAGCGCGTGTATGACCCTGACTCAATATATTTCATTCTTGCAGAAAAGTTATCCAAACAGATTTGTCAGAATCAGGAAATCAAAGAGCCGAATTTAAATCGTTGGGCCGACGATATTCGGAAAATGATCGAGATCGACAAGCGGACCGAAAGCCAAGTAAGCAACATGATAGATTGGGCAACAAGTGATCCGTTCTGGTCAGCGGTTATTTTGTCCGCAAAAAAATTGCGTGATAAATACGATACGATGGCTGCGCAAGCAAATCGTGATTACAAAACGCAAACCAGCGTCAACAACAGCAGATCGTCGAAAAAACAAGCTACAAACTACGGAAAAACACTGTACACGTATTACGAGCAGGAACTCCGCTTTTCGCCCAATATGGCGTTCGATGAATATGTCAGAAAAAAACGATTGAATGAACGTGACCGACAAGCTTTAGAACAATACATTCACAGCCTGGAGGAGCGATAGAATGACTGATTTAGAATTAGCAGACGCAATCACTTCGTTGTTACCCGATGACTATCGAGAAAAGTTGAGGGGGGACACTAGAACGCTTTGAAAAGACCATGAAGCAAACGAAACTAGACACCAAAGAATCGAACAATTGTTTTTGTCGATACATGGAGATCTATTGGCTAGCGGTTTATAACGGGCGATACGAATACAGTGAGTTGCAAAAGCTAGAGTATTCCGAATGGCGCAAACGTGCAAAAGAGATGCTACAAAGATTGCAACGTAAGGCGGTGACCGCATGAGACGTAAGAAAACACCAGAACAACGACAGGCTAGACGTGAACTTTTTATGCTAACTGACGAGGAACTAAATCCAGAGTGGTTCAATGATCCAGAAAAAGTAAAACGTCGGGACGAATTGCTGGGAATTATCGAATATCGTGAACCGGTTGTAATGAGCGACGATGAAAAGTATCAACGCTATTTAGACAAACGCCCAGGTTTAGAGGCTGCTGTCGTAAAGATGTTGCTTGAAAAGAAGTTAAGCAAAGAAATCCGAGACGAATTAAAAATGGATTTTAAAGTGATCGCGTTTTGTCGGAGGAAATACAATTTGAATCCGAAAATACGTACGAAAAAAGTTAGGAGAACATGATGGACGAATTGATTCAGATGATTGAAACATGGTCAAAGGAACGCGGAATTGATAAAGCTGATCCGCAAAACAGATGTTAAAAATCTCCGAGGAGATCGGCGAGGTTTCCACTGCTATTGTCAGAGGCGATAAGGACGCATTGGGAGATGCTATAGGCAAAACATTACTCAATCTAGCTTTGCAGAACGATATGAGCCTGTATGAGTGCGTGATGCACGCTTATGGAGAAATCAAAGGTCGAGATGGCAAAATGATCAACGGCATGTTCGTTAAGTCTGAGGACTTGAAGATTGGATAGTTCCGCTTAGAAGGGATTCAATACTTCTTAAATATTATATGGGGTTTACTACCCATTAGTTTTCTGTTGTTCGGCGGGAAGTGGAGTATTGGTAATTTTATTGAGCTAAACATGTCACCGTTTCTATGGAATAGTAAGAGAACATACAAGGAGGACGGCGAATGAGTCTAATTGAAGAATTAAAAAGCACTAGCGATCAATCTTTTGATAAATGGTTTGATCGTTGGTTTGAAAAGAATGATTTTCCCAACATATTTAAGAAATCGGCTCAGCAAGGGTATTCGGGTTACTGCATTGAGTTGAGACGAACAACACCATTATCAGAAAGAGATGAATACTTGAATCGGCGTTTGAGAGATCCGCGAACGGTAGTCCGATTAAAAGAAAAATTGCCAGGTATACGTGTCGAGTTCGTCAAAGAGCAGGCAACAGGCCCATTCAGGCTGAGATACACGACTGAGAAAATGGAATTTAGTTGGAAGCAGGAGGACGGCGAATGATTGCAACAACCATAATTTATACCATAGTCGGCTTCATAGTAGCTGTTGTGGGCTATATCTTATTCAATGCAAGTGACAAAAGTGAAAAAGGTTGGCGAGTATTTGGAGCCATTTTGTTTGTTATAGGAGCTTTTATAATTCTTGGTGCTGAATTAAATCTTTACTTCAATGGGACGCAGGAAGAATTAATAAAGTGGATGTTTTGGATGAAAGATTAGTTCCGGTAACCACACCTATCATATAAAAATAGAGGCAGAAGCCTCTATTTTAAAACGCATATGCGATAAGAGAAATTCCAATCATCATTAAATAAAAACCAACTAAGAATGCTAATGTAAATGCTGAAACAATTGGATTAAATAAGAGCATAATTCCTACAATTATCCCAATAATATTTACTATCAGAATAAACCAATAGTAACTTGATCCATTGACCTTGTAAATATCTGCTCCTACAAGCCCCATAATTGAATCTACAATAAACCAAATAGCAAAAATATAAGGTAGGGCTAGTAAACCTGCATTAGTATTGAAGAGTAAAAATACACCAATTAGCAGGTCAAATATACCGAGAATCATTAGTAGGGTTGATTTTTGATTAGTGAATTCATGAAGTTTACGTCTAAAAAACAGTTCAAAAATTCCCTTTAAAACTGCAGCAATGGCAAAAACGTAGACAACTGCTTTTAAACTACTATCTGGATTATTAAATGATACTAAAGAAGCTATAACAAAAAGTAATCCAATTAAAAAATATTCCCAACTAAATCCAATTTTTCTTACCATGCTTATCACCTCCTTATGATAAATAATAGTATAACCTTATGAATAAAATAATGAAAATAAAACGTAAATAATACGCTAATTCAGCCTATCAAGTAAGAATCTATGTGATCATTAATCAACTTTTTGATCACATAGAAATTTAGGAGGTATGAAATGAATAAACAGGATATTTTAAATCAGATTGAATGGCATTTAGAAGAAACTGAGGGCGAGAATGCTTCAGGTACGTTCGACCAGGGCTACAAAGAAGGCTGTTATCATTGCGAAGCCTTGATTGAGCAGCTAGACGAACCAAAGAAAGTCAAAGTGCCGCAGTTTGTTGCTGAATGGATTGAAACAGCAAAAAAAGAAAAACGCACACTCCATTATTCGATGCAAGACATAGATGATGCTTGCTACTATCACAAAGGGGACGATCCTTTGTATCGATGGATGTTTGTTTGTGATGACAGCTCAGAACACCAAGAAATATTTGCTCGTGCTTGGCTAGACGGCTACGAGGTCGAGGAAGAGCCGAAGTGGAAAATAATTAATGATCAAAACTACTGTCTGACATCAATAGAAGCAGGATATGGCAACTCGTTACATTGGGCTTTCGACAGTACGAAGAAAAGACCTATCCTCTTTGACAATGAGGAAACGGCAATGTATACCGCATATATCACTGGCGGTATAGTCGAGAAAGTGTAGGTGTGAGAATGAAAGAACTGGGTAAGATGGATCAAATCAATGATTTGGCGTTTGACTTGATGCACAAAGAAATGAATCCGACAGAACAGTTCGTATATGCGGATAAGATTTATCAACTATCTTTACAACCTGAATTCAACGAAAACCAGCAAGTAGTTTTTGAGTGGTTGAAGCACTGGCATGATGGCGACCCGTACTTCACGTTGTCTGAGCTATATGATTCGGTTGAACCCGGGGAATATAAATACGAACATGAGCTTGACATTGCTTACGAAAAATTGTCTGAGAAGGAACGTTTCCAAGTCCTAGCAGCCTTCGCGGAATGGGGAAAGAAAGAGGTGGCGGAATGAAAGTAAATCCTATTTTCAAATTCGCTCTATTAGTTT
>ENA-OXUB01000536-OXUB01000536.1-human-gut-metagenome-genome-assembly--contig:-NODE-536-length-21182-cov-87.156435_pt1 | contig 21182 bp, 9 predicted proteins | sample MGYA00249345_ERZ652652 | MGnify/ENA primary metagenome ERZ652652 (study PRJEB26925, sample SAMN05826496) | human gut metagenome | biome: ENVO:2100002; feature: ENVO:00000062; material: ENVO:00002003... | reverse complement strand
CCTGCCCATAGTACGAGAGGACCTGGGTGGACGAACCTCTGGTATGCCGGTTGTCACGCCAGTGGCACGGCCGGTTGGCTACGTTCGGAAGGGATAACCGCTGAAAGCATCTAAGCGGGAAGCCTGCTCCAAGATAAGCATTCCGTGGAACCTTCGAGTTCCTGTAGTCCCCATGCAGAACACGTGGTTGATAGGCCGGACGTGGAAGCCCCGCGAGGGGTGGAGCCGACCGGTACTAACGGACGAAAGGCAACACTGACATTCCAACCCCTGGCGGTTGGACCGCATCTTCCTCCTGCAAACGGCACCAGACGGCAATGAGCATTGTCTGGCCACAAGACGAAACATCGACATATCCGCGTCCGCTGTCCGGTTCCCAGGCCGCCACAGGCCGGCAGACCCCAGCGTCTGACCGTACAAGAGAAGATTTGCGGCGGCCATGGCCCAGGTGAGACGCCCGGTCCCATTCCGAACCCGGAAGCTAAGGCCTGGCACGGCGATGGTACTGCACCCGACAGGGTGTGGGAGAGTAGCACGCCGCCGCACCACACGTACAGGAAGCCCCTCGGAGCACACGCCCCAAGGGGCTTTCGCATACCCGAAACACTCACGACCCAAACCCACACACCCCCACAAAAACACCCGGGGCTTCTCGCACTCATGAGACCCACGTCCGGGACCATTCCCGGCCGGCCCCGACGGCGAGGCCGAAGAGAGACGGCGCGTCCGCGACCGTGGGAGCCCGACGCCCGGGCCCCCCGGTCCGCCGCGCGGACGGCTCCCCCTCAAAGAGGGGAGCCAGAAACCTCTTGGGCCCCGACGGGATACTCCTGCCGGGGCCCAGTGCGTTTTGGGCGGCAACCCGCTGAATACCCGGTAAGATGGCTGAGGTATCAACATACAGGCCAGGAGGTGACGCGCATGGTGGCGCCAAGCCGTGATGACCGTAGCGTAGATGCATTGGTGAAATCCAAGGCAGTACTTGATGTATTGGCGGAACTGGGACCAAGCACTGCAAAAACCATAAGCGAACGTACTGGTGAACCCGTAAGCTCAACGTATCGTTTGCTGGATAATCTCGCCGCAGTCGGTTGGGTGGAACGCGGCATCAATCGTGGCGAGTATCGGCTTGGCATCGATTGCGTACGTATCGGCGGCCAAATCGAAAGCAGACTGGACATTCAGCAGATCGCTCGCCGTACCTTCCGCGCCCATCGTGGCCAGTTCGGCATCTGGGGTCTGTTCGTTCGGAGGCGATTGCGCACGGTGTGTATCGAGACACGCACCCGTGAGGCATTGCAAAGCTATGCACAGCTGGTGGGCAATAGCTTGCCTCTGAGCATGAGCGCTCCCTCTCATGTACTGACGGCCTGGCTTCCCCCGGCTCGCTACGAGCAGCTGTTGGAACACTATGCCTATAACAACGAGCTCGGCGGCACATTCTCCACGATGCGTACCACAGCAATGGGACAGGCTCGTCATATACGTGAATGCGGCTTCACCTATGATGTCGGCCAGACCATGGCCGGCTCCGTGACTATCAGCGTACCGGTATTCAATCACGCCGGAGAGATTCAGGCGGCAATCGCCCTGAGTGGCCTTTCCCGCTCCTTGGAACCTGAGCTGGCCTGTCTGGTAGATGGGAAACCGGCAACGGCATCGGCTCAAGACATGGTGCAATTGGTGCAGACTGCCGGCCGCGAGGTGTCGCGAGGCCTTGGATACAGCGGTGATTATCTTGGCCTGAGCAGTTGAATACGATGAGTCAGGGATAAGTCAGGGGAAGGAACGTCGACGATGGCGGAAGACAAACGTGAACCGACCCGCGCTTTAGACAAGGCGAGTCGTGTGGTGGACGCATTGGCGGCGGAGAATGGCCTGTCGCCGGCAGATATCGCCGACGCCTGTGATATCCCGCGATCCTCCGTATACCGCGTGCTGGATGGACTGGTCGATGTGGGGTGGGCCGTAACAGATACGGATGGTAACTACTCATTATCACTGGACTGGCTGCGATTGGCTGATGCCGCTCGCACGTCTCGTACCGAATGGCAGCCTGCGATTGCGGTCATGCATGCCATCACCGCGCAAACCGGCATGACCTCATTCCTCAGTGTGGTCTCCGGCACTGAATTGGTATGCGTGGAATGTGCGCAAGGTCATGCCATCGATTCGCTGATCCTGCGCCCGGGCCGCGTGCTGCCTCTGCATGCTGGCGCGGCCGGCCGCGTGGCCTTGGCGTATTTCGAGGATGCCGATGTCGAACGCTATCTTGCAGGAGTGCCGTTTCCGGCATATAACGAGAACACGCTGGTCAGTGTGGAACAGTTGCGCGAGGATATTCGCTTGACTCGCGAACGTGGATATGCACTGTCGGATGAGGATGTGACGTTGGGTGTCGGTGCCGTCGGTGTACCGATTGTGGACAACGAGTCCGGTCGCGTGATCGCCAGCCTGTCCGCCGGTGGATTCGTGGACGAAGTGTTAGCCACTCAAGAATCCTTGGCCGCGTTACTGCGCGATGGCGTACGCGAAATTCAGGCAGCCTGATTCGGCCCGCTAGGCTGTCGGGCTGGACGGTTATGTCCGGTCAGCTATGGCCTTTGCCGGCTACGGTTCTGCTGGTTATGCTTCTGCCCGACTACGCTGCGGTCCGTTACGCTTCGGCCACACGACCCAACGCGATGGCGGTGATCAGCACGTACGCCTCGCGCGGGTCGGTGGCATCCCAGCCGGTGGATTCGGCGGCACGCTTCAAACGGTAGCGGATCGTATTGGGATGTACGTTGAGCTCCTTGGCCGTGGTCTCGAGCGAACCGCCGAACTTCAGGAATGTGGAGACGGTGAGCAGCGTCGGATCATCAGGGCCTGCTGCTGTCAGGCTTCCGTAGACCACGCGGACCAGTTCGTCACGGGCGTCCGCGTCGCCGATCAACGCACGTTCGGGCAGGGCGTCGTCGGTGCGTAACGGGCGCGGCAATGGCTGCACGGTGGCGGCCAGGGCCGGCGCGGCCTGAAGACAGTAGAGCGTGGCCTGAATCGAACGCATCGCGCCATCGGCACCGGTGCGCTGTGGACCCAAGGCGATTGGCCGATCGGCGGCGAACGACGGGGCGATGGTATTGCAGATGATTTCCGGCGTGGCCGCACCGACCGGACGAATCAACGCCACTACGGCGGTGCTGTTGCCGATCGGGCGCTTGGCGGTCAGACACATACCGCCGAAATCGGCTACGATTTTCTCGATTTCCTTGGCCGTACGTGCGGCGGACCGGGCAGGGTATCCGGCGATGGTGTAACAATCGAAGTCATGCTCGAAACCGAGGATGGTGAACAGGGACTCCACTCGTTCGTCGGCCAGATGATTGAACAGGCACTCGAACAGCACGGTGCGTACGCGGTTGGTCGCGGTGATGCCGGGTGCGGCCGAATCGGATGAATCGGGCGCACCCGGCATACCGGATGCACCGGACGAATCGGCAACGTCGGCAGCAAGAAGTTCGAGAAAATCTGACATAGTCACTAGTGTAGCGTCGCTGATTGGCGTTGCCTTTCAGCCAAAGACTCTCGCCAATACGTCAGCACCACGAATCCGAATACAAACGCAACCGGCAACATGTGCCGCTCGAAATTATTGGCCGGCGCGGTGATCATCACGCCCATCAGCAGTAGCAGCGGAATATGGGTCATGAGGGTGAGCCAACGTCGGCGAATCACCTCGGCCGCGCCGATCAGCAATGTCATCACCACGTAGAAATTGCCGTGCGTAGGCCAGCCGAGTACGGGAATACCGCCCCATACGCGAGTGAAGCCGGCGATGTGCTCACGCCAGTCATGGTTGTAATCCTTGATCCATGTGGAGTTTTTCTGCACGTAATCGCTGGTCACGTAATAATCCATCGATACGTACGGCTGATCGTTCACATTGAAGTATCCGAAGCATTTGGCCAGCAACGCATCCAGCGCGATGATTGGATTGTCCTTGACGATTTCGAACCATGCCTTGTTGAAATTGGTCATATCCTCGGGCGTCACCGTGCGCCACTTGTAGCTAACCTTCTTGGCCTGAATGCCGGAGGATTTCACCGGGTCGGCGTCCTGCTGGGAGTAAGCGTCGGCCATCTGATCGAGATTGAAGACGGGCGCGAGGTTCTTTTTGGCTTCGTCTGAAATGCCGTCCGGATTGCGCTGGGCCACGCGGGCGATCATTTGCAGCTGTACGCCGCGGCTTTCGATTGGGTCGCCGCCGATGATCGCGCCAGAGGAGATGGCGAAGGAGATGCCGCCGTGAATCAGTACGGTGGGGATGAGCAGCGCCACGACGTAAGTCGCCCAGCGCTTGCGGTCGGCGATCAGAGCCAGCACGATTTGTAGGGCGATGATGTACCACGCATATTTCGCGGAAATCAGCATTACCGACGTGGCCAGGATAAAGGCGATGAAACTGTGACGCGGCAAGTGGACGGGCGTGGCGATGGCAGGGGTCTGAGGATGTTTGCGGGTGCCGGCGGGGTGCCAGGTCTGGACGAGTTCATACCAGACGCTGAACCACCAGACGAACGAGAACGCGAACAGCGGCGATTTGGTGATGGAGATAGTGGAAAACACGGCCAGCGGGCAGACCATAAAGAACAGCAGAATCAGGAATCTGGCCAATCCTCCGGCCTGTGGGGGAGCGGCGGAATCCGTTGCCGTTTTTCCTATCCAAGGCCGGTTCAGGAATCGATTGGCGGCGGCAGCGCAGCAGAACACGGCGAACAGCGTCTGCAGGGCAGCCAACGTCACGATACCGGCATCGTTTGAGCCGGTCAGATGCCTCGCAAACGTGACCATCGCGCCATAGAACACAGTGAGTACCACATTGTGCTGGTCGGTCAGATACGTGGGATCGGACGGCCACATGTAGTGCGCAGTGGGGTAGATGTCCATCGGCACGAAGGAGAAGAAGCCGATATAGGGCTGTTTCAGGCCGGTCCACTGGTTCCAGGCCCAGCTGAATTCACGGATCTGTGAGCGGAGGTCCGCACCGAATGCGGCCAGCAGAGTGGTCGGCACCCAGAGCCAGCCGACAAAAAACACCAGCATAAGCTTCCAGAACCGGTTCGTGCCGCGTGTGATCCAGCGGTCCAGAACAGTGACGGTGGACGTGACGATAGCGCGAACGGTACGACGGGTCTTGGCTGGTTGGCTGGCCTGCTGATCGGCGGCGGGCCGTGATGTTTCGCTATTCCGCTGATGTTGACGTAGTCGCTCGCCGATAGCCCTCGGCAGTATGCGCTGGCCTGCTGCGAATCGCACCATCAGCGTGATGATTCCGAGATATATCAGGAATGACACGACGAATATTGCGGTATTGGCCCAGTTCCAATGGGCGAGGGTGCCGTTCTCCTCGTCCCAGTACAGCGGGCCGACCGCCGTGCACAGTGCAAGCCACAGGCCGGCCAGCACGGCCAGTGTCCAGCGCGCGGCAGCGCCCGCGCGCGCAAGATGCGGGTGGGACTGGCGGCTGGATACGGCGGCAAGCTTCGCGGTGGCTGGTGACGTCATGACAATATATGGTAGCCGCACAGGTCAACGGTTGATATTCGATGTCTGCCGGGCATCGCCATTGTTCGCAAGCCAATATGACGGCCGGGTGCATGCGTGGGGTCGGCGAATGCGGAATTTCCGAAGTTGTGAACGTTAACATGGGCTATGTGGGTGAAAATAGTTGATTTTGCGCGCTTTTCCATGGAATAACGCGGGCATATCGCGCCAAAATCGAGGTAACGTAGTGCCCATGATGATTGCGTTGAAAGCTGCAACGCCGCAGCTACCCAGAACTACAGCCGTCGCAGATCATGTGGTCGCCGTGGACGAAACCGATTCGACCAACGCGCTGGCCGTACAGATGATTGGCGACGGGTCGTTGACGTTGCCCGACCACCAGGATGGCGAACTGGCGGTGGCCGTGGTGGCCGCCGACCGGCAGACCGCCGGCCGTGGGCGCAATGGTCACAAGTGGGTCAGTCAGCCCGGCCGTTGCTCGACGATGTCCTATGCCGTGCGCATTCCGCGCGCGATCGCCACCGACGAATCCGTCAATGGCTGGCTGCAGATGATCGCCGGACTGGTCACGCTGGACGCCCTGAACGGCATGATCGAGGAATACGGTGCCGCGCCGAACCAGCCGGACTGCTCGCTGGAACTCAAATGGCCGAACGACGTGTTCTGCCACGGGCTCAAGCTGGGCGGGCTGCTCTCGGAACTGGTGATTCCGCCGTCGTCCGGTACCGGTACTGATGCTGATGCCGATGACGACGTCGTCATCGTGTTCGGCGTCGGCCTGAACCTGGCCTTGGGCGCCTGTCGGCTGCCCACGCCGCAATCGACCTCGCTGCAGCTGCATGTCTCCGGGCTGCCGTCGTTCGGCGAGATGCGCGATGCGGTGGCCGAACGTCAGGTCGAGGGCTTCCGCGAGCGGTTGGTGAAGTTCATCGCCGACCCGAAGGGCCAGGCCGAGTCGTTGCGCGAGGAGGTGAAGGCGGTGTGCTGGGCGCGCGGCCGTCAGGTCGAGGCGCACTTCACGGACGGCACCACGCTGACCGGCGAAGCCATCGGCCTCAACGAAGACGCCTCACTGATCCTGAGAACACAAGACGGCACGGACCATACGGTCCGCACCGCCGATGTGGGAGTGCTGTAATAGCCGGCCAGTAGCTAGCTAGTAGCTCAGGTCAGCGACCGAGCTTGGACAGGCCGGCGGCGGCCAGAGAGGCCACCACGGCCTTGATGGCGTCGCCAACCACGAAGCCCATGGAGGCCAGGGCCACGGCGGCGAGCGGCGCACCGGTCAGCGCGGACTGGATGACGAAGCCGAAGGCGTACACCACCACGACGCCGCCGACCAGCGCGGCCAGCAGGTAGCGGCCCGCGGTGCGCGCGGCGGCCGCGAAGGACGAAGTGTCGGACTTGCCGCGCAGCAGGGCGATGACCACCACACCCGGCAGGAAGCCGAAGAGGAAGCCGGCGCTCGGGCCGACCAGGGCCAGCGTGGAGGTGCCGCCGGCGAACACCGGCAGGCCGACCGCACCGGCCGCCAGATAGGTGGCGACGGCGGCACCGGCCTGACGCCACGGCAGCATAAGACCGGCGAGCATCACCACGAACGTTTGCAGCGTGATCGGCACCGGCGTGCCCGGAATCGGAATCTCGCCGGCGGCCGCGGACAGCCACATCAGCACGGCGAACAGCACCGGCTTCCAGGATGCGGCGACGATACGACGGGCGAGCGATGTGGTGACCGCAGCGGATGCGGTGGTGTGTGAAGTCTGCATATCAATGACCCCTATGTTGCGTGATATCGCCGTGAACGGCGGGCGGTATGCGATGGATGAGGGGAGGTTCCGGCGGGTCGTGCGGTATCCCCGACAGTCCGAACCGTCCATATGGTGGACGGTCCCAAATGAATCCGACCCTGTGCGGGCGAATCGTGCGGCGATGGACCGATGCCGGTCCGGTCACCTTCCGTTCGCCCGCAGATGAGCCTTCCCCCGAACTTACGGTTGCCATCGTAGAGGTGTTCGATTTCGTGCGGTTTCGTACCAATTTACAAAATTGTCGATTTCGATTTGTCATAAGTTGACGAACACAACCGTAACGTCAACTTCTTGAGCCGGCGCGCAAGGATGTGCAATCGGCGGATTTGCAACGTTTTTGATAGCAGGCGCCAACGGTTACGTTGCCGGAACCTACGCGCGCGTTTGTTCGTAGCCTACAAAAGGGCGTGAAAGCTTTTGTGTGAACGCGGCTTGCCCTCTCCTCTATATAGAGAGCACAATTTGACACTATGGCTTCTATCGTCAAAAAACTGCTGATTGCGAACCGAGGCGAGATTGCGCTTCGCGTGGTGCGCACGGCCAAGGAGATGGGTATCTCCACCGTGGCCGTCTACTCCGAACAGGATCGCAATAGCCGCTATGTGGACATGGCCGACGAGGCATACCTGCTCTCCGGCGACACCTACAAGGACACGTACCTCAACGAAGATCTGCTGATTGACATCCTGCACAAGACCGGTGCGGATGCCGTGCACCCCGGCTACGGATTCCTTTCCGAAGTGCCGAGCTTCGCGCAGAAGGTCGAGGATGCCGGTGCCATCTGGGTGGGCCCGCACCACACCGCGCTGGTGGATTTGGGCGACAAGATTACCGCCCGCCGCGTGGCCCTACGCGCCAAAGTGCCGCCAGTGCCCGGCCTGTCCGAACCGGTGACCGACGTGCGCACGCTGCTCGACTTCGCACACACCCACGGCTACCCGATCATGATGAAGCGCACTGATGGCGGTGGCGGCCACGGCATCACCGTGGTGCATGACGACGAGGAGCTGCGCCGCTTCTACATGAACCACGACGCGCTGCAAGGCGGCGATCTGAAGGAATACTTCATCGAGAAGTTCGTGGACAAGGCACGCCACGTCGAGACCCAGTCCGGGCGCGACTCGCACGGCAACTTCACCGTGTACTCCACCCGTGACTGTTCGCTGCAGCGCCGCAACCAGAAACTCGTGGAAGAGGCACCCGCGCCCTTCCTGTCCGAGGAAATCATCAGCACGCTCGAGGAATACTCCCGCCGCCTGTTCACCACGGTCGGCTACGTGGGCCTGGGCACCTGCGAATTCATGGTGACCCCGAACGGCAAGGTGTACTTCCTGGAAGTCAACCCGCGCTTGCAGGTGGAGCACACCGTCTCCGAAGAGGTCAGCGGCCTCGACCTGGTGCGCGAACAGCTCAATATCGCCGCCGGTGGCGAGCTCACCCGCGCCCCCGAACTGCGCGGCCACAGCTTCGAACTGCGCATCACCAGCGAAGACCCGGCCACCAACCTGACCCCCGGCTCCGGCACCTTGGAGAAGATCCAGTGGCCGGCCGGCCCCGGCGTGCGCATCGATACCGGTGTGGAACAGGGCGACACCATCTCCCCGAAGTTCGATTCGATGATGGGCAAGGTCATCGTCACCGCCCAGAACCGTCTCGACGCCGTGGCCCGTGTGCGCCGCGTGCTCGATGAGCTTGTGATCGAAGGCGTGCCCACGCCGATTCCGCTGTTCAAGGAAATCTTCCGCAACGACGACTTCACCGCCGAGCATGGCCACCCGTTCGCCGTGTCCACCAAGTGGCTGGAGCGCACGTACCTGAACCGTACACCGGCTTCCGCCGCCTCCGGCCAGCCGGCCTCCTTGGCCGCCGCCCCGGGTGCCGCTGCCCCGGCCGCGCCCGACAAGTCCAAGTCGGAGACGTTCGTCATCGAGATGAACAACCGCCGCGTCAAGCTCACCGTGCCACTCGACATCGTGGAGAACATCACCGGCTCGGCCCGCGCCCGTGGTGCCAAGCGACCCACCCAGCCGTTGCGCGGTGCGGGACTGCACAACGTGGCCTCCAGTGCCGCCGCGGCCAACGACGGCGCCAAATCCGGCGTCATCGCCTCCCCGATGCAGGCCGTGGTCACGCGCATCAACGTGTCCGAAGGCCAGCAAGTGGCCAAGGGCGACCTTCTGGTGGTGCTCGAATCCATGAAGATGGAGAACTACGTGTACGCGCCGGCCGCCGGCGAAGTGAAGAAGATTTTCGTTGGCCCGGCCGACGGCGTGGAGGCCGGCGACACGCTGGTCACGCTGGACGTGAACGCCGGCAAGGCCAAGGCTGCTGCGGCTGCGCCGGGATCTCTCCCTCAGGCGGCTGCGTCGACAGCTCCCTCGTCAGAAGGAGCCGATAAGGCCACCGACGCCAAGAAGGAGGGTGGCAATGACTGACATCATGGATTCGCAGGCCGTGAAGGCCGCGGCTGCGGCCTCGGCCGCCAACGCCGCACAGCCTTCGGCCCACCAGCCGCTGCGCACCGCTGTGGTCAAGGCCGCCGAACTGGCCCGCGCCGCCGAAGAGCGCGCCCGCGACAAGCAGCACGCCAAAGGCAAGAAAACCGCGCGCGAACGCCTCGACCTGCTCTTCGACACCGGCACGTTCGAGGAGATCGGCCGCTTCCAGGGCGGCAATATCGCCGGCGGCAACGCCGGTGCGGCCGTCATCACCGGCTTCGGCCAGGTCTACGGCCGCAAAGTGGCCGTCTACGCCCAGGACTTCTCCGTCAAGGGCGGCACCCTCGGCACCGCCGAAGGCGAGAAGATCTGCCGACTGATGGACATGGCCATCGACCTCAAAGTGCCGATCGTGGCCATCGTGGACTCCGGCGGCGCCCGCATCCAGGAGGGCGTGGCCGCCCTGACCCAGTACGGCCGCATCTTCCGCAAGACTTGCGAGGCCAGCGGCTTCGTGCCCCAGCTGAGCCTGATTCTCGGCCCCTGCGCCGGCGGTGCCGTCTACTGCCCGGCCCTGACGGACCTCATCATCATGACCCGTGAGAACTCGAACATGTTCGTCACCGGACCGGACGTGGTCAAGGCCTCGACCGGCGAGACCATCTCCATGGCCGACCTCGGCGGCGGCGAAGTGCACAACCGGGTGTCCGGCGTGGCCCACTACCTCGGCGAGGACGAATCCGACGCCATCGACTATGCGCGCACCGTGCTCGCCTACCTGCCGTCCAACAGCGAAAGCAAGCCGCCGGTCTACGCCTACGCCGTCACCCGCGCCGAACGCGAGACCGCCAAGCGACTTGCCACCATCGTGCCCACCAACGAACGTCAGCCCTACGACATGCTCGAAGTGATTCGTTGCATCGTCGATTACGGCGAATTCGTGCAGGTGCAGGAACTGTTCGGCGCCTCCGCGCTCGTCGGCTTCGCCTGCATCGACGGCAAGCCGGTTGGCATCGTGGCGAACCAGCCGAACGTGCTCGCCGGCATCCTGGACGTCGACTCGTCCGAGAAAGTCGCCCGATTCGTACGCCTGTGCGACGCGTTCAACCTGCCCGTGGTCACCCTCGTGGATGTGCCCGGCTACAAGCCCGGCTCCGACCAGGAACACGCCGGCATCATCCGCCGCGGCGCCAAGGTGATCTACGCCTACGCCAACGCACAGGTACCGATGGTGACCGTGGTGTTGCGCAAGGCGTTCGGCGGCGCGTACATCGTGATGGGATCCAAGGCCATCGGCGCGGACCTGAACTTCGCGTGGCCCTCCTCCCAGATCGCGGTGCTCGGCGCGGCCGGCGCGGTGAACATCATCCACCGCCACGACCTGGCCAAGGCCAAGGCCTCCGGACAGGACGTCGATGCGCTGCGGGCCAAGTACATCAAGGAGTACGAGACCAGCACCGTCAACGCGAACCTGTCACTGGAAATCGGGCAGATCGACGGCATGATCGACCCCGAACAGACCCGTGAGGTGATTGTCGAATCGCTGGCCACGCTCGCCACCAAGCGGCGCGTCAAGCGCACCACCAAACACCACGGCAACCAGCCCCTCTGATTTTTGAAGACGTCAACCAAACACAAGTAAGGAAAGCAATGACCACCTTCTTCCTCAATCGCCTAGCCACCGAGCCCCATGCGCTCGCCTTCGCCGGCCAGTCCACCCCGTGGCCGGTAGCCCTGGCAGACCAGACCACCGATCCCAGCCTTGACGAGGCCCTGCGCGGCCACGTCGCCGCAGCCGGCCGACTGCTCACCCCGGTCGCCGCCGACCTGCTGGCCACCACCGGCCGTCCGGTCGACCTGTTCGGCTTCGCCCCGAACCCGGCACGCCTCGGCGCCGCAGCCGACGCCACCGCGTCCGTGGAAGGCGTGGCGCTGACCCAGCTCGGCGCCCTGCTCGACCTCGAACACCTCGGCTACAGCGTGGCCCAGGCCAAGCCGCTCGCCGTGCTCGGCCACTCCCAGGGCGTGCTCGCCGTGCACATGACCCGCGCCATCGAGACCGCCGGCTCCATCGAGGCCGCCGGCAAGACCCTCGACGAGATTCTGGCCGTGGCCGCCCTGATCGGCGCCGCCGGAACCCGCCGCGTGCGCGAACTGGGCCTGAACCCCAAGTACGGCGAAGCCAGCCCGATGCTCTCCGTCAAGGGCGCCACCCGCGCCCAGGTCGAGGCGCTGGTGGCCCGCGTCAACAACGCTCGCGGCCCGATCTCCATCGCCGTCACCAACTCCGACAACCACCACGTGCTGTCCGGCTACCCGGAAGACCTGGCCGCTTTCGCCCTCGAAGCCGAGCGCGAACACCAGCATCAGGCCAAGCTGCGCGAGCAGAAGCTCCACGGCGGCACCGTGTTCAACCCGACCCTCGAATACCTTGAGGTCACCCTGCCCTTCCACTCGCCGCTCATGGCCGACGCCGTCGAACAGACCGTGGCCTGGGCCGGCGCCTGCGGCTTTGACCAGGATCGCACCCGCGCACTCGCTGCGGAAGTGCTGCTCAACCATGTGGACTGGAATGCCCGCGTCAAGGCGCTGTTCAACGCCGCCGACCCGGCCAAGCTGTGGATTGTGGACCTCGGCCCCGGCAACACGCTCGGCAAGCTGATCGGCAACGTGGTGCAGGGCACCGGCATCGGCGTGGTCGAAGCCACCACGCTGTCCGAACGCTCCACGCTCTCCACGCTGGAAAGCGAGCCTGAGCGCACCCAGAACTGGAAGGCATTCGCCCCGCGCGTCATCAACACCCCGGCCGGCGCCAAGCTGGTCACCAAGTTCTCCAAGCTCACCGGCAAGCCGCCGGTACTGCTGCCCGGCATGACCCCCACCACCGTGGAACCGGAAATCGTGGCCGCCGCGGCCAACGCCGGTTACTGGGCCGAGCTCGCCGGCGGCGGCCAGGTGACCGCCGAAGTGTTCGACCGCCACATCGCCGCCCTCGAAGACGAGCTGGAGGAAGGCCGCACGGTCGAATTCAACGCGATGTTCATGGACCGTTACCTGTGGAACCTGCAGTTCGGCTCCTCCCGCATCGTGCCCAAGAAGCGTGCTTCCGGCGCGCCGATCGACGGCGTGGTCGTCTCCGCCGGCATCCCCGAGCTGGACGAAGCCGTGGCCCTGATCGAGTCGCTGCAGGCGGACGGTCTGCCGTACGTGAGTTTCAAGCCCGGCACCGTGGACCAGATTCGCCAGGTCGTGCGCATCGCCAAGGCCGTGTCCCCCACCACCATCATGGTTCAGGTCGAGGGCGGTGAAGCCGGCGGCCACCACAGCTGGGAAGCGCTGGACGACCTGCTTGCCGCCACCTACGCCGAAGTGCGCGCCTGCGACAACCTCGTGCTGGTCGCCGGCGGCGGCATCGGCACCCCCGAACGCGCGGCCGACTACATTTCCGGCCAGTGGGCCCACGCCTACGGCCTGCCCGACATGCCGGTCGACGGCGTGCTTATCGGTACCGCCGCGATGACCGCCAAGGAGGCTCACACCAGCCCCGAAGTCAAGCAGCTGCTCGTCAAGACGCCCGGTATTCCGGCCGACGCCAAGTCCGACGACGTGTTCGCCCCGCAGGCCGCCCACTGGGTGCCGTCCGGCAAGTCCGTCGGTGGCATGTCCTCCGGCCTGAGCCACCTGCACGCCGACATTTACGAGCTCGAGAACGACTCCGCCGAATGCGGCCGTCTGCTCGTGCGCGTCATGAAGCACCCCGAAGAGCTCGACTCCCGCCGCAAGGAAATCATCGAAGCCCTGAACAAGACCGCCAAGCCTTACTTCGGCGACCTGGCCTCCATGACCTACCTTGAGTGGGCGCGGCGCTTCGCCGAACTCGCCTTCCCGTGGGTCGACCCGACTTACGCCGACCGCTTCCAGCACCTGCTGCAGCGCATCGAAGCCCGTGTGAACGACACGGACTCCGGCGAATTCACCTCCAAGTTGTTCGCCGCTGATGGCGTTTCTGCTGAAGAGGCAGCTGCCGCTGGCCTGCTGACCCACGACGACATTCTCGCCGACCCGGCCCCCGCGCTCGAAAAGCTCGCACTGGCCTACCCGCAGACCGCCGAACTCAAGGTGGTCCCGACCGACGTGGCTTGGTTCCCGGTGCTCGTGCGCGAATACCCCAAGCCCATGCCGTTCGTGCCCGTCATCGACAACGACCTGCTGCGTTGGTGGGGTCAGGACCAGCTCTGGCAGTCCGAAGACCAGCGCTACTCCGCCGATTCCGTGCGTGCCATCCCCGGCCCGATCTCCGTTGCCGGCATCACCACCATCGACGAGCCGATCGCCGACATCCTCGGCCGCTTCGAAACCGCCGCCATCAAGCGCGTGCAGGACGAACAGCAGGCCGCCGATGCCGCTGAGAACGACGATTTCGCCGCACTCGGCGAGGCCACCAGCGCCGAGGACTTCATCCGCAAGTCCCCGAACATCTCCTGGGTCGGCCACATCACCGACAACCCCGCCTACGGCACCGCCCTGGGCGACCAGTACTACGAGATCCGCGCGTTTGACGCCGCGGCCGGCAAGTACGATCTGGACATCCACCTCGACACCTACTGGGACAACGACCCGGACGGCGGCACCTCCAAGCACGCCGTGCGCGATATCGTCATCCCGCTCATCGTGGAAGGCACCGAGCCCGGCCGTGTGCCGGTCGTGGACCGCGAACGCCTGATTCCGGACGTCTACGCGATGCTCGCCGCCACCGCAGGCATCGGCAACACCGCCATCACCGGCGACAAGCTCACCGAGATGCCGCAGCTTGACGGCAAGACCTCTGACGAGCGTCCGTTTGCTACCGCCACCGCCGCCTACACCCTCTCCGCCAACCTCGGCTTCGACCACGAAGCGGCCACCGGCGCCGCTCTGCCGACGACCCTGCAGCCCAGCCGCATCGCTCCCGATGCGCTGGTCGGCCCGGCCTGGCCGGCGATTTACACGGCTCTCGGCTCCGTGTACGTCAAGGGCTACCCGGTGATTGAAGGCCTGCTCAACGCCGTCCACCTCGACCACCTCATCGAACTTGAGGTGAACGAGGAGGACCTGCTTAAGCACACCGGTGAAACCATCACCCTGAAGTCTTGGGCTGAGGATTACTTCGAGTCCGCCTCCGGCCGCGTGGTCACCATCCACGTGACCCACACCGCTGCCGACGGCACGCTGCTTGCCCGCGAAACCGAGCGTTTCGCGATCCGCGGCCGCGTCTACTCCGATGCTTTGCCGGCAGACGCCCCCGAGTTCGGCGACGCCGAGCACGAGGAGATCGCGCCCACGCCGCGCCGTCTGCTGCGCCGCGTGAAGGTCGTCGCCCCACACGACATGACCGCCTTCGCCCGCACTTCCGGCGACTTCAACCCGATCCACACCTCCACTCGTGGCGCTCGCATCTCCGGTTTGGCCGCTCCGCTTGTGCACGGCATGTGGCTGTCCGCCACCGCCCAGCACGCCGTGCAGGCGCTGGACGAGAAGGGTGCCCACTACGAGATTGCCGGCTGGACCTACAACATGTACGGCATGGTTCAGCTTGACGACACCGTCGAAATCTCCGTCGAGCGCGTCGGCAAGGTGCGCCACGGCGGCATGACCCTCGAAGTCACCTGCCGTATCGACGGCCAGCTCGTCTCCCGCGGCACCGCACTGGTCCGCGCGCCGCGCGCCGCCTTCGTCTACCCCGGCCAGGGCATCCAGAAGCAGGGCATGGTTCTGGACGAGCGTGCCAAGTCCGCCGCCGCCCGCGACGTGTGGGAACGCGCCGACAAGCTCACCCGCTCCAAGCTCGGCTTCTCGATCCTGGGCCTCGTGCGCGATAACCCGAAGGAGCTCACCGCCAACGGCGTGACCTATCGCCACCCCGAAGGCCTGCTCAACCTGACGCAGTTCACGCAGGTGGCGCTCGCCACCGTGGCCTTCGCCCAGACCGCTCGTCTGCGCGAAGCCGGCGCCGACATCTGGCCCGCCTACTTCGCCGGCCACTCGCTCGGCGAATACAACGCGCTGTCCGCGTTCGCCGACGTGATTCCGCTGGAAACCGTGCTGGAGCTCGTGTTCCACCGTGGTTCCACCATGCACCACCTCATCGAGCGTGACGCACAGGGTCGCTCCAACTACCGCATGGGTGCCCTGCGCCCGAACCAGTTCGGTGTGGACGACGCGCACGTCAAGGAATACGTGGAATCCGTGGCCAAGGCGTCCGGCGAATTCCTGGAGATCGTGAACTACAACCTCGCCGGCCAGCAGTACGCCATCGCCGGTACGATCGCCGGACTCAAGGCTCTGAAGGCCGATTCCGCCCGCCGCGTGGCCGCATTCGGTGGCAAGCCCGCGTTCATGCTGGTGCCCGGCATCGATGTGCCGTTCCACTCCACACTGCTGCGCAAGGGCGTGCCGGAATTCCGCGACAAGCTCGACGCGCTGCTTCCCGCTTACATCGACTACCGTGGCCGTCTGGTGGACCGCTACATCCCGAACCTGGTGGCCACCCCGTTCGAGATGACCAAGGAATTCGCCGCCAAGATCCTCGAAGTCGTGCCGTCCGAGCGTATCAAGGCCGTGCTCGACGACCCGGCCGTGTGGGATTCCTACGCCGATGACGACCAGAAGCTCGGCCGTCTGCTCTTGACCGAACTGCTCTCCTGGCAGTTCGCCTCCCCGGTGCGTTGGATTGAAACCCAGGCGCTGCTCTTCGGTCAGCGCGAACAGGGCGGCCTCGGCGTGGAGGAATACGTCGAAGTCGGCCTCGGCAACGCCCCGACCCTGGCCAACCTCGGTGCCAAGACCCTGCGTCTACCCGAGTTCGCCGGCAACGATACGGTCGTCTACAACGTCGGCCGCGATGAAGGCCGCGTCTACATGACCGACACCGATTCGCTGGTTCCCGACGATGAGCCGGAAGAGGCTGCGGCCTCGGCCCCGGTCGAAACCGCTCCTGCCGGTGGTTCCGCCGTCGCCAAGCTCGGTTCCGGTGCCGCTCCGGCAAATGCCGTGACTGAGGCTGCTCAGACAACGGATGGCTCCGTCGCCGGACAGTCCACTGGACTGTCCGACTCCTCGCGCGGCCTGCAATCAGGGCAGGCCGCGGCCGGCGCACCGTCCGGTGCCGCCGTCGCCGACCTGCCCTTCAAGGCTTCCGATGCCATCGGCGTGCTCATGGCCTACTCCGCCAAGGTGCGCATCGACCAGATCGGCAGCAACGACACCACTGACACCCTGACCAACGGTGTCTCTTCTCGCCGCAACCAGCTGCTCATGGACATCAGCTCCGAGCTGGGAGTCGCCAGCGTGGACGGTGCTGCTGAAGCGACGCTCGACAAGCTCGCCCAAATCGTCAACAAGGCCGCCCCGAACTACAAGCCGTTCGGTGCCGTGCTCTCCGAGGCGCTGCGCGACCGCCTGCGCTCGCTGTTCGGTGCCGCCGGCGTCAAGCAGCAGTACATCCGCGACCGCGTGACCAACGTATGGCAGCTCGGTGAAGGTTGGGTGGCCAGCGTGCTCGCCACACTGCTGCTCGACACTCGCGAGGGTGCCAGCTCCCGTGGCGGCGACCTGGCTAAGCTGCCCACCGCCGCCGTGCAGAACAAGCCGGAAGCCGACAAGCTGATTGATGCGGCCGTTGAGGTCGTCGCCCAGCTCAAGGGTGTTGCCGTGGCCCTGCCGTCCGCCGGTGGTGCCGCTGGTGGCGCTGTGGTCGATTCCGCCGCGCTCGACGCCTTCGCCGAGAAGGTCACCGGTTCCAACGGCGTGCTCGCCGCCACCGCCCGCTTCGTGCTGAACGAGCTCGGCGTGGCCGCTCCGGCTCCGGAAGAATCCGAGGACGAGAACGCCGCCGTCGTGGCCGCGGTTGAAGCCGAACTTGGCTCCGACTGGCCCAAGCAGGTCGCTCCGCGCTTCGACGCCAACAAGGCCATCCTCTTCGATGATCGGTGGGCTTCCGCCCGCGAAGACCTCGCCCGCGCCTACTACGACAACGATCCCGCCGCCCTGAACGGCAGCTTCATCGGCCTTGGCAAGACCATCGCCGCCGAAGCCCAGTGGTTCGCCAACGAGTCGGAGAGTGAAGAACTCAAGGCCGCCTTCCAGAAGGCCGGCTCCGAGGCCCTCGAACAGGTTGCGTCCAACAAGAACGCCTCCCGTTACGCGAATGATATCGCCATCGTCACCGGCGTGAGCCCGAACTCGATTGCCGCTCAGGTGGTCGAAGGCCTGCTCGCAGGCGGTGCCACTGTGGTGGCCACCTCGCACAGCTTCAAGCCGTCCATTAAGGCTTGGGCTAAGCAGGCCTACCGCGAGCACGCTACCGGCAACGCCAAGCTGTGGCTGGTTCCGGCCAACCTCTCCAGCTACCGCGACGTCGACGCACTGGTCGACTGGGTGGGCCACGAGCAGAAGAAGACCTCCGGTGCTACCACCACGATTCTGAAGCCTGCGTGGGAGCCGACCCTGTTCTTCCCGTTCGCCGCTCCGCCGGTCCATGGCACGCTCGCCGACTCCGGCGACCTGTTCGAATCGCAGGCCCGACTGATGCTGTGGGGCGTGGAACGCGCCATCGCCGGCTTCAGCCACATCGGTGCCGACACCAACGTGCAGCACAAGCTCCACGTGGTGCTGCCCGGTTCCCCGAACCGCGGCGTATTCGGCGGCGACGGTGCCTACGGCGAAGTCAAGAGCGCCTTTGACGCCATCGTCAACCGTGCCCGCGCTGAAAAGGTGTGGTCGAGCCGCGTCACCTTCGCTCACCCGAAGATCGGCTGGGTGCGTGGCACCGGCCTGATGGGCGGTAACGACCCGCTGGTCGCCGTCGTTGAGCGTCACGGCATCCGCACCTACTCCACCGCACAGATTGCGGCCAAGCTGCTCGACCTGTGCACTGCCGAATCGCGCGAGCAGGCCCTCAAGGCCCCGCTCGATGTGGACCTGACCGGTGGCCTCGGTTCCGAGCCCATCGACATCAAGGCCCTGCGTGCGGAGGCCATGGCCGACGCCGAGAAGGAAGCTGCTGCGGCCTCGTCTCAGGAAACGGATGGCTCCGTCGCCGGAAAGTCCACTGGACTGTCCGACTCCTCGCGTGGGCAGCAAATCAAGGCGCTGCCCACCCCGATCGTCACCAAGCAGGCTTCGGTCGACCTCAACGACTGGACCAACGTCACCGCCAAGCCGGAAGACGAAATCGTCATCGTTTCCGTCGGTGAGCTGGGCCCGTGGGGCTCCGGTCGTACGCGCGCCCAGGCCGAGCTCGGCATCCACTCGGACGGCACCGTCGACCTGAGCGCCGGAGCAGTGCTCGAACTTGCGTGGAACATGGGTCTGCTGACTTGGGCCGACAGCCCGAAGCCCGGCTGGTACGACACCGACGGCAACCTCGTGCCCGAAGAGGACATCGCCGAGCGCTACCACGACGAGGTCGTGGCCCGCTCCGGCATCCGCCCGTTCGAGGAAGGCATGGGCAACGACTACAAGGACGGTGCTGACGAAGAGGAAGCCGAGGTCTTCCTCGACCACGACGTCACCTTCTCTGTGCCCACCCGCGAAGTCGCCGCCGAATACGTCAAGTTGGACGAGGCTCACACCACCATCGCCCCGGATGAGGAATCCGGCGAATGGAACGTGACCCGCCACGCCGGCTCGATGATCCGCGTGCCGCGCCGCGCCACCATGACCCGCACAGTCGGCGGCCAGTTCCCGAAGGGCTTCGACCCGACCCGATGGGGCATTCCCGCCTCGATGGTCGGCGACGTCGACAAGATCGCCCTGTGGAACATCGTCACCACTGTGGACGCCTACCTGGGCGCCGGCTTCACCCCGGCCGAAATCCTCGAGTCCATCCACCCCTCGCTGGTGGCTTCGACCCAGGGCACCGGCTTCGGTGGCATGATGTCGATGCGCAAGCTGTACCTCGACCGCTTCCTCAACCACGAGATCCCGACCGACATCCTGCAGGAAGCCCTGCCGAACGTGGTCGCGGCTCACGTGATGCAGTCCTACATCGGCGGCTACGGCAACATGATTCAGCCGGTCTCCGCCTGCGCCACCGCAGCCGTCTCCCTTGAAGAGGGCGTCGACAAGATCGCCCTCGGCAAGGCCGACTTCGTGGTCACCGGTGCGATCGACGACATCGGCGTGGAATCCGTGATCGGTTTCGGCAACATGAACGCCACCGCCAACTCGGAGGAAATGTATGGCAAGGGTATCGACGCGCGCTTCTTCAGCCGCGCGAACGATCGTCGCCGTGGCGGCTTCCTGGAATCCCAGGGCGGCGGCACGATCCTCGTGACCCGCGGTGACATCGCCGAAAAGCTCGGCCTGCCGGTTGCGGCCGTGGTCGGCTTCATCCACTCCTACGCGGATGGTGCTCACACCTCGATCCCGGCTCCGGGCCTCGGTGCCCTGGCTGCCGGCCTCGGTGGCAAGGACTCCAAGCTCGTGCACGACCTGGCTAAGCTCGGCGTCTCAGCCGACGACATCGCCGTGGTCTCCAAGCACGACACGTCCACCAACGCCAACGACCCGAACGAATCCGAGCTGCACAACACGCTGGCCCACGCCATCGGCCGCACCGACGGCAACCCGCTGTTCGTGATCTCGCAGAAGACGCTTACCGGCCACGCCAAGGGTGGTGCCTGCATCTTCCAGGTCAACGGTCTGACGCAGCTGTTCAAGTCCGGCGTGATTCCGGCGAACGCGGCGCTCGACTGCGTGGATCCGAAGCTCCAGCGCGACGACCACATGGTCTGGGTTAGGAAGCCCCTGCGCATCGGCGGTGGTGAGGACGAGTTCGGTCGCGAGACCGCTGGTCGCCCGGTCAAGGCCGGTCTGGCCACCTCGCTCGGCTTCGGACATGTTTCCGGCTTCGTGGCCCTGGTTCACCCCGGTGCCTTCGAGGCGGCCGTGGCCAAGGCCGATGGTGAGGCCGCACTGGAAGCTTGGCGTGAGCGTGCCAACGCCCGCCTGGCCGCCGGCCAGCGTCACCTTGAGGAAGGCATGATGGGTCGCGCCGCGCTCTACGAGCCGATCGACAACCGTCGCTTCCGCGAGGATCACCGTGGCTACGACCACCACGAGGTCGAAAAGGCGATGCTCCTCAACCCGGACGCCCGCCTCGGTGCCGACGGCTACTACGAGGCCTGATTCCTCTGGCTCCCCTCGGTTGATGGGAGCCAGTAGCGCACCGGATCTCGGCTCCCCTCTTTGAGGGGAGCTCCCGCGAAGCGGGTGAGGGGAGTTTCCCCTGGAGCTTTCTCGCTGGCACAAACTCAGTGAGAGAAATATGCAGAACATACGAAAGCCCCTCCCTCGGAGTGGGCTTTCTGCGTTTCAAGGGGCTGATTTGGCATTCGCCGGAGGT
>ENA-OXUB01000518-OXUB01000518.1-human-gut-metagenome-genome-assembly--contig:-NODE-518-length-21684-cov-11.842711_pt1 | contig 21684 bp, 40 predicted proteins | sample MGYA00249345_ERZ652652 | MGnify/ENA primary metagenome ERZ652652 (study PRJEB26925, sample SAMN05826496) | human gut metagenome | biome: ENVO:2100002; feature: ENVO:00000062; material: ENVO:00002003... | reverse complement strand
GCCGATCCGAACAGCGCGACGAGGTAATCGTGTCTTCTGTCGGACTTCGCGCGCGATTCTATCAGAGCAGCCGTCCATGCAGGTATCCGGTTCGCACCTTGACAACCGGATAGGCACGGAAGCGGCAGCAGTTAGGAGCCGCGTATGGAAACTACAACGACACCAACGCTTGAAAAGTCCCTTGCGAAGTTCGCGTCTCGCGTGGCGGAAGGAAAGGCCACCTCTGAGGAACTGGCGTTCATGAAGGAGCTGGTTGCCCGCCGACCAATTGCCACATCGATCGACGGGCGTGACCTTTCGCGAGAGGTTAGCAGTTTGAGCTAAGCCATTCATGGTACTGCCTTATGGCATCGAATGTGAAGTCCTGCATGGCTGCGACGATTGCCAGCATGGCGTCACCGTTTGTCACGTCGATACGATCGTCTTCGCCTTTGAACTCGTTGATCGCATTGATGATTATCTCACTGCGTCTTTTCATGTTCTGCTCTGTGTTCAACAGCTCGACGAACTCGTCGAAGTTTTTGTCCATTTTCACCACCTCCAATCTGAGCGAATCGTACCACGCTGCCGCTTCTGTGCCTATTCGGAGAGCACATTGAAAACATAGCAGCACGCTCGAAAGCAAGGCCCAAGCCGCGCTCTTGCGTGCCAATAACTACCAACCTACGAGATAGGAGAGGACATGAACGACATGAGCGCCGTGGTGTTCCAATTCGGCGAGCACCACTACGAGGGTGCATACGGGTCAGCCACCGTCCACGTGCCGCGCGACGTGACGCTGGGTGATATCGAGCCAGCGCTGACCAACTTCGTGCGCGAGGCGTGGGGAGAGAAAGAGGAGGAAGCGGAAGATGCCGCGTGAAAAGGAAAGCGCGCCAGCCGTGGAAAGTGGGCGCGCATCCGTCAGGAAAGACGGTGCAAGTGTACCACAAACCTACGACATGGCACGCGACGATCCCGAGACATGGGAGCGCGGGTGCCGTGGAGCTGGAATCATGCTCTGCGTCGCATGGGCCGTATGCGTTCTAGTGTCCTGCATCCGATAGGAAGGAAACCAGATCATGGGAATCATCGACGACGTCATCAACATCAACGGCGAGCAAGCAGAAAAGACCTACACGAAATCTGACGTTATGGAGAAGCTCTCCATGCTGGAGGCTCCTATTAGAGAAGATTGCGAATGCGAAAGCTGCTCGTCTCCTGGATGCAAGCTGTTCAGCGCTGGAGCGCGTGCGATGGCGACCGCTCTTTTGGATGAGATGGACGCTGATGAGGTGCGATGCTTGAAATGCTTATCGAAATGGCGAAGAGGGCAATTAATAACGAGATTGGAGGCATCTAAGATGGCGCTCAAAACCGTGTCCGTTGAAGACATCCCGCTGGTTCGCGACTTGTCGATTTTAAGCGAGCTGCACAAGTTCGCCGATGAAACCATAAGCGAGTTCGCGGAAAGCGGCTACGAGGCTGCGCTTGTCGAGGGCATCCCGAAAGGATACAAGACGCAGCAAGTCGTGAATCAGCTACGGAACGCGGCATACCGCCAAAAACTGAATTGGCGCATCAAGGTGATGCAGCGGAAGAACGAAGTCTACTTGAAGAGGGAGTACTGATCATGAGGCTCGATGACATCAACGCACTCGTGGATGCCGCGCGCGTCTACGACCGAGCGCACAAGCGCATCGTCGGGGAGGACTTCGACAAGACCGTGTACCTCCGCTCGATGGGCGATTTCATGGAGGTTGCGAGGGTGACGGACACCTCCATCGACCGGGTCCCCCTTGACGGAGGCGTATCGCACTTCTCGATCTGCTACCGAGGGGTTCGGTTTTGCTACAACGGGACGGAGGTCGAGTGATGGGGGTGGCCGTGCTGGAGGAATGGCGCCCGGTAAGGGGTTTCGAGAACTGCTACGAGGTAAACAGAAAAGGCGAAGTTCGCAGCCGCAAGACCGGGCATTGCCGGATTTTGAAACCAAGGTTGAACAGCAAGACGGGCTACAGTTTCGTGAACCTCTACAACGGAGGTGCTAGCGAAACGAAAACGCTGCATAGGATCGTCGCCGAAGCGTTCATTCCGAACCCAGATGGGCTTCAATACGTGAACCACATCAACGAGGACAAAACCGACAACAGAGTTGAGAACCTCGAATGGTGCAATCAGCAATACAACGTCAACTACAGCAAAGCAAAAAGGTTCAAGCCAGTCGCGCTCTACATGGTTGACGGCGAGAAGATCGCAACTTTCGTTAGCGAAAAGGCGGCTGCCGAGGTGCTTGGAGTAGGCAAGTCTTGCGTATCCCAAGCGCTTAGCGGCCTGCGACACACCTGCGCTGGCTTCGTCGTCGAATATGAAACGGAAGTGGATTAATGGCAATTCCTGTTTTAATCATGGGGCAGAGCGGCACTGGGAAGTCGTACAGCCTACGCAACCTGCCCAGCGAGCATACGGCGCTCTTCAACGTAATCGGAAAACCGCTGCCGTTTAGGAAAAAGCTTGACGCGGCTGCGATACGCGATATACCGACCATTCAGAAAAAAGCATTGGAGACCAAGCGCCCGATAGTCGTGCTCGACGATTTCGGTTACGCCGTCACCGATCTCTACATGCGCCTGACATACGGCCCGGAGAAGACGCGAGACCAATACGAACCGTACAAGCGCATCGGCGCGGAGGTCTACAACCTTGTGAACGCCATACAGGCTGCGAAGAAGGAGAACGCCGAGAAGATCGTGTACATCATCATGCACACGGACATGGACGCGCAGGGTCACACCGTCCCGGCGACCGTCGGCAAGATGATCAACGAGAAGATAAACATCGTAGGCATGGTGTCCATCTGCCTGACCTCGTTCACCGATGGCGACACCTACGGCTTCGTCACCAACGCCGCACCTCCAGTGAAGTCTCCCCCTGGAATGTTCAAAGACCAAATCGTAGACAACGACCTCAAAGCGGTTGATACGGCCATCCGCGAGTACTGGGGCATGGCTCCAATTTCGGAAGGCTCCAACGATGCTGATTAGCCATCGTAGAAGCGCCTACGTCGACGACGACGAGCTTGAACGCGCAGCGGGGATGCTCGAGATAGCGTCGGAGAACGAGGCGAACGCGATAGACCGAAGCTGCTACGGGGGAGCGGCCGCAGTGCTGAGAGCGCTGAACGGCCACGACATCAAGACATGCGACGACTTGATGACCGTGTTCAAGCGCATCGCATTCGATCAGACAACCGAAAGGAGATAGACATGAGAGATCTGGGATTGGCGAACGTCGAGGAGACGACCTTCGGGGAAAAGCTGCCCGTAGGCGGCTACGTCGTTCGCATCACCGACGTTGAGGACGTTCCAGACAAGGAGTACCTGTGGATCGTCTACGACGTCGAGGAGGCGTACGTCGACGGGAAGCTGACCGACGAGTACAGCGGCCACTACTCCGACGATTGGGGCAAGAGCAACGGATGGGCGCACCGGTTCCTCCGCTCCTACAAGGACAGCGCGCTCGGCATGTTCAAGGCGTTCGCGAACCGCGTCGAGGAATCGAACCGCGGATTCAAGTGGAACCAGTGCAACGAGGACGAGCTTATCGGCAAAGAAGTAGGCGTCGTGCTCCAAAAGCGCTTCTACACCAACGACAAGGGCGATGACAAGGAAGTGCTGGAGGTGCGCGGCGTGTACGCCTCGCAGGACATCCGAAGCGGAGACTTCAAGATTCCCGCCCCGCGGGACGGCCGCGAGAAGGTCGGAAATGTCGTTGACGCGGCATCGTGCGTCGATGACGAAGACGTACCGTTCTAGTTGCTATGGCGCTGATAGAGGACGTCAACAACAAGGTCGGCCAGCACGTGCTCAAAAACGATTACTGGGCGTCCGTGGGGGAGAAGGTGGTTCGCTGCCATCTCCCCTACGGAGACTACCAGCTTCCAGCTCCGATAGTCGTAGACACCAAGCGCTCGGTGGACGAGCTGGCGGCAAACATAGACAACGACCACGTACGGTTCAGAAACGCATGTATCCTCGCACGCGAATGCGGGAGCAAGCTCGTAATCCTAACCGAGAACGATCTGGGAATACGCTCGCTTAACGATCTGACGAGGTGGGAGAACCCGCGCAACTCCATCAACGAGAAGAAGGGGCTGCGTCCTCCGATAAGCGGGCTGCGCCTCGCCAAGGCGTGCGCCACGATGGAGCGCAAGTACGGGGTCAAGTTCGAGTTCTGCGCTCCATCAGAGGCGGGGGAGCGCGTGATGGAGATTCTGAAAGGCGGTGGGAAACATGGCGGAAACGACGATGCTTGACGCGGCGCTTTCGTACGCGCATCTCGGATTGGCCGTGTTCCCGCTCGTCGAGGGAGCTAAGAACCCAGCGACCGCAAAGGGGTTCAAAAACGCTTCGACCGATGAAAAGACTGTCCGCACCTGGTGGACGAGAAATCCGAACTACAACATCGGCATCGCATGCGGCAACGGAACAATGGTCATAGACCTCGACGTCGACGAGGCGAAGGGCGAGGACGGAACGGCGACGCTCCGCAAGTGGGAAGGCGAGCACGGAAAGCTCCCCGAAACCGCCACAGCCGTTACAGGGCGCGGAGGGCTGCACATGCTCTACCGCATCGACGGCGAGGTAAGGTGCTCGGCGAACCCGAAGCTGGGAGTTGACGTGCGGGGCGACGGAGGTTATATCGTCGCTCCTCCCTCGATCCACCCGAACGGCACGCGGTACGAATGGGAGCGCGACCCGCGAGAGCGCGAAATCGCCGAAGCTGACGGCAACGTCATGGCGTTCATCGAGTTCGTTCAGGGCAAGAAGGACGACAACAAAGCCCTTTCCGTTCCCGGAGAGATCGAGAGCGGGGGAAGGAACAACACGCTTTTCAAGATGGCGTGCTCGCTGCAAAGCAAAGGGCTCAGCAACTCGGCGATACTCGCGGCCGTGATGGCGGAGAACGCAGAGAAGTGCAATCCACCGCTCCCCAATAACGAGGTTCGGAGGCTTGTCGAAAGCGCGTTGACGAAGGAGAAAGGCAACGCGGAAGACCCGACGAAGATCAAGGTCGCCCTGTCGAAGAACGAGAACGGGAAGCCTCACCAGAGCATCAGCAACTGCATTCGGGCTCTCGAACGCGACGACAGGCTTGCCGGCCGCTTCAGGTTCAACTCCATAGCCTACACCAAGACGGTGACGCTTCCCGTGCCGTGGGACGACGGCGAGGGGGAGCGGCCTATAGCCGACTGGGACTATTGCGGGCTCGCCTCGTTTCTGGAGCGCCGATACGGCCTGATGAGCAAGAACAAGGCCATCGACGCGGTGACGGAAGTCTCCATGCACAACCGCTACAACCCCATCACATCGTGGCTGGACGGCCTCGAGTGGGACGGGGAGCCGCGCATGGACACGCTGCTTCCCTGCTTCCTCGGGACGGACATGAGCGACTACAACGTGGCCGTCATGCGCCTTTTCATGATGGGAGCGGTCGCAAGGGCGTATGAACCTGGGACGAAGTTCGACTACATGCCGGTTTTCATCGGGCCGCAAGGTCTCGGCAAATCGTTCTTCCTCCGCAAGCTGGGGCATTGCTCGGACTGGTACTGCGACAACTTCAACACCATCGAGGGCGACGCTGCCGCCGAGAAGCTACGCGGGCTGTGGATCGTGGAGATGGCCGAGCTCTTGGCTGCGAAGAAGCAGCGCGACGTTGAGAGCATCAAGGCTTTCCTCACATCGCAGGTCGACACGATACGCCCGAAGTACGCCAGGGAGACCGAGCAGAGGCCGCGAGCGTGCGTGTTCGCCGGAACGACGAACAACCCGCATTTTCTCACGGATACCACTGGGAACCGCCGTTTCCTCCCTGTCGAGTGCGGAATCAACAAACCGGCCATGAGCCTGTTCGCCGACGGAGTGGACGATTATTTCGAGCAAGCATGGGCAGAGGCAGTCCATGTCTACAAAACGGAGCGTCCCGTGCTCGTGCTAGACGAACGTTCGGCTGCGTTCGCCATGGAGAAGCAGGAGCAGTACCTGGAGGACGATCCTCGCGTAGGCATGGTGCAGCAGTACCTCGACGAGAAGCTTGCCGAATGGATGGATAAGCCGCAGCGCCGCCCCGAGGACGTGCGCGTGTGCGCGCAGGAGCTTATCCAGGAGGCGCTTCCCGAGGAGCAGTGCAGGGCGCAGAGCCGATTCCTCGTGAACGAGATGCACACCATCATGCAGACGAAGATCGAGGGGTGGGTGAAGTACCCGACGAACAAAGGGAGGGCTAGAACGACGGACTACGGATTTCAGCGTTGCTATGTTCCCGAATCGCTGTCGGAAAAATTGTAACCGACACTGTAGGCGGCAAACGAACATTGTATCCGTTGTAACCGTTGTAACCGACTTTTCTAAAAACTTTTATCTGCTTTGGTAGCAAAAAAGGTCATGTAACCGACGTTGTAACCGACAAAAACAAGCGTCGGTTACAGAAAAAATGTTTTCTGACCTGCAATTGTAGCCGTTGTAACCGTTGTAACCGACTTTTCTAAAGAAAAGAGAAAAGTAATAGATATATAGGTAATAAGGGTTTATAGGGCACAGGCGGTTACACGGTTACAACGGCAAAACGAGAACCAAAAGAAGCGAGGTGAAGGATGGGTTCAGATGCGCTGTTTTTCAAAGGCCGCATGTGCGTGGTAGACGCCAAAGGCCGCGACGTGTTCTGCGGGGACACCGTGGCCGACTGCTACTGCGAGCGGCACCAGGTGGTCGGGTTCCGCATCGTCGACGAAGACCACGCTTTCATCAAGGACGAGGAAGGGCGCGATCTTATTCCCCACCTCGTGGAAAAGGTCGCGTAACGAAAGGAAAAATCATGAGTCATTTCGCAGTCGCCGTGTTCACCGACGGAACGAAGACCGTTGACGAGTTGCTCGCGCCTTACATGGAGAACAGCTGCGCCGTGCCAGATAAGAAGTACATGAAGTTCTATGAGGACGAGGAATGCGACGTCGATCCAGAAACCGGGAAGAGCGGCTACTGGCAGAACCCGAACGCAAAGTGGGACTGGTACCAGGTTGGAGGAAGGTATGGCGGGACGCTCCGGCTGAAAGACGGCGCACGTGCGGATTTTGCCCGTGTCGGAGACTGTGACTTCTCGCCTGACGAGAAAGAGCGCGCCGATGCCATCGACTTCTGGGAGCGCGTGATAGACGGGAAAGGGGCGCCCGAGGAAAAGCCGTTCACACTCTACAGCAAGGATTTCTATGTCGAGCGCTTCGGGACGAAGGAGAAGTTCGCGGAGTGCCAAGCGCTCTTCGGCACCTGGGCTGTCGTCACGCCGGACGGCAAGTGGTACGAGAAAGGCGAGATGGGTTGGTTCGCATGCAGCGACGAGACGCACGAAGAAGCCTTGGCGTGGGACCTAGGCTTCAAGGAGCGCTTCATCGACACGGCTGATCCAGACTGGTTTGTGACGATTGTGGATTGCCACATCTAAGCTGTCGCGCAACCGCACTTTGACAATCGAATATGCTATAATCGCTTCATCAAGTCGCTCCTGAAAAAGGAGCGAGGATTGAAATATCAGCGTACCCCCCCATTGAAAACCATGCGCGCATCGCAGGAACCGGCTACTTCCACTGGTAATGGCGCTGTTGTTGGTTCGAGTCCAACCCGGGAGACATTCTCGGTAGCTCAACGGTAGAGCACGAAAAAACGCCGATTCCGTTTTCATCGCGCATGATTGGAGAACGTTACAAGGCTGCGCATCGCAGAGCATCGGTTACTTCGACTTGTAATCGAGAGGCCGCGGGTTCGAGTCCCGTCCTTGCCCGAACGTGCGAGGTAGCTCAGTTGGTTAGAGCGCTTACGTACCGTGCTCGTTTTCATCGCAGCCGACAAAGCCGTGTTACGCCGTTATGGAGGCGGCTCGGGCTGTAAACCCGTAGTTCCTACGTCGCGGGGTTCGATTCCCTGACACGGCACCATACATACGATGCTGCGCATCGCAGGGTTCGGCTACTTCTGATGCCATGATTCAGACCAAAAACTCCGATCCCGATTTCATCGCAGCATTCCCCCGCGAAGCGATTCCTGAACAGGGTCGCTTCTTTATTTTCCAAGGAGAAACACATGTCCAATTTCAACGCAAAGGCAACCGCGAAGACCGCGAACAAAAGCGGGCATTCTGCCTACAAGATGGCCGACAAGGAGAAGCTGGTCACGCAGGTTCTCACCACCTTCTTCAACGAGCCGAAATACTACGGCGACAACTCCGGCGAGCTGATGGAGACGGCATACGCCGTCATCGCGAAAGAACCCGAGTTCGTGGCGAAGCTCGCGATCTACGCCCGCACCGTGTTCAACATGCGCAGCGTGTCGCACGTCCTGTGCGCGATGCTGGCGAACAGGGTCAAGGGCGCCGGTTTCGTTCGCACGACCATTGCAAAGTGCTGCGTTCGAGGCGACGACATCACCGAGATTCTGGCATGCTATATCTCGATGTACGGCAAGCCGATTCCGAACAGCCTCTGTCGAGGATTGAAGGACGCGTTGAAGGCCGCTCCTCCTTACGCCGTCGCAAAGTACCAGGGTTCTGACAAGGCCGTCAAGATGGCCGACGCGATCAAGCTGTGCCACCCCAAGCCCGGAGACGTGTTCAAGGATTGCATCGAAGAGACGCTGCCCGTCCCGACGAGCTGGGAAACCGAGCTTTCCAAGAGCGGCAACACAAAAGAGACGTGGGAGCGCCTTATCGCTGAACGCAAGATCGGATACATGGCGGCTCTGAGAAACCTCCGCAACATGGTCAACGCGAACCCCTCGAACATCGATGAAATCCTCTCCATGATCGCCGACCCAGAGCGCGTGAAGAAATCGCGCCAGCTCCCGTTCCGTTTCCATACCGCATACAAGCAGATGAAAAGCGCGCCCAACGCCGGTTCAAAGGTGCTCGACGCTTTGGAGGACGCAATGTCGGCATCGGTCGCCAATATGCCCGAGCTTCCCGGCACGACGGTCATAGCCGTCGATTGCTCCGGCAGCATGACGTATTCGCCCATCAGCAGAAAATCGACCGCGACCCCCATGGAGATAGCTTCCGTTCTCGGAGTGTGCGCCGCCGTGTCAGCCGACAACGCCATCCTGTACGCTTTCAGCGACGATGCGGTCAAGGTCAACGTTTCACGACGCGGAGGTATTCTCGCGCAGTCCGAGGGCGTATATACCTCGGTGTACTACCACGGAGGCACGAACATGCACGCCCCGTTCGACGCGATGATCCGCGACGGGGTGAGGGCGGACCGCGTCATCGTGCTGTCCGACAACGAAGTGAACAGCCGGTGGAACGATCCCGTTCAGAAGGTCGCCGACGAGTACCGCCGCAAGACCGGGAGCGATTGCTGGGTTCACGCCATCGACCTTCAAGGGTACGGTACGCAGCAGTTCCACGGTGCTAAGACCGACATCATAGCCGGATGGAGCGAGCGTGTACTTGAGTTCGTGCCCCTCGCGGAACAAGGAGCTGGCGGCATCGTCGCCCAGATCGAGGGTACGGTGCTGTGATGTGCCTCATCGAACGCCAAGCCGAGCTGCTGCGACTGGAGGCGGAAGTCATCGCAGAGAACGTTTCATCACGCATGAACGGAGAATCAAGCAGCTACCTTTATAGCGGCATGATCGGGCGCGGCTCGACCAAGACGGCAATATCTGACGATTTGCGGAAGCTGCGCCGCGATGCGTTGGTGCTGATGAAGATGCTGGAAGGAGAGGGACGATGAAGAGTGAATTTCAACCATGCCCCGTATGCAAATCTAATTCGATAAGACCCGTCATTTCAAGGAAGGGCGATTCCGTCAAATGTAACGATTGCGGGTTCTCCGTTCCGGTTCAAGCTCCTAAAGTATGCGTTTTGTCTGAATGGAAGAAGCCGTTCATCGATCAATGGAACGAATACTGCAAGGAAGTGAAGGTAGGCATCGACCTTGCCAACGGACCAGACTTCTCTGCCACTTATACACCGCGGTACTGTAATGACGGGAGTGAGAAATGAGCGAAATCGACCTCAACGATTACAAGTCACCGGAGATCAAAGTCGGAGATCAGACGATTCAAGTGATCTGCCGAATCGACGTGGACAGTCTGGCCGACATCCTTGTACGCAGAACCAACGAGCAGCTGTTCCACGAGGCCGCAACCCTGCAAGGCTACGTCAAGGAGCGCACGTGCAAACCTATCTGTAAAGGCACGAGCGTATCGTGCGACGTATGCGGGAGCGAGCTGCACGATCCGTATAGGTTCTGCGGCGGATGCGGCGCGAAGGTGGCGGGCGAATGAGCGAGAAGAAGTATCTGCTCACCGAAAGCGATATCAGGCAAATCAAAGACCTCGAATGCGGCTGGTGCGCAGACAACGCGGGCGGGCATTTCAACTGCGCAGACGCATCGAATGCGGAACAGGAGCGGTTCCTCGAAGCCCACGAGTACCGCGAACGCACGTGCGAGATGATCGACCTTAAAACAGGAGATCGAGCAGACTACGATTGCGACGAGCATGTGTTTCACTGCGAGGCGTGTCATGCGGAACGCGGTGTGTACGCATACAACGAGGACGGCGACGTGTGGGCAGAGATGCCGAAATACTGTCCAGAGTGCAGAGCCAAGGTGGTTAAGCCATGACGAACTGGGAGCATTACTTCGGCACTCCTGAAAAGGCGGCGCGCATGGATGTGCGGTTCGATAGTTGGCCGTCCAGGGTGAGTGTAGACAGAGTGGTGCGCATCAACGATCAGACTTGCTCGCGCCGCTACACAGTCCACGACATGACGCCAGATGAATACCGAGCGTGGCTCGATGCCGAGTACGACGATGGGACAATCGTTTTCGAGGATTAGGAAGCTGATCATGGTTAATACAATACCTCGCGACAAACTGGGGCGCATCGTGTACGAGGGAGACGTGCTTGATAACGGAATGCGAGTCGCTTTCGTCGGGAAAAGATCGTGTGCGCTTGATCTGGAAATAGACCTGTCCATGTCCCCTGAACGCACCAATCATGAGCGGTACTTTGCAGACGATGCGCCGTGCGGCTTTCCGGCGGCGATGCATCCTACGGCTATTGCGACACTGTGATTCGGGAGGTGGACGGAAAATGACCGAACGCGAGCGCTACATAGTCCTGCGCAATAACCAGATCGTAGCGGTTGGAACAGCGAGCGAATGCGCTGTTGCGACAGGGCTAAAACCTAGAACCATCCAGGCTTACGCAGCCGACCCGAGGCGAGTAGGCATCTGGCGCGTGAAGCACGCGCCGAAAGGCATATGATCGAAAAAGGAGACGACATGAGCATCTACGGAGACCGCGAGCCGTCTGGCCTCGGAGCATGCCTGGCGGCGTCGGCTGTTGCGATCTTGATTTTCGCGGGCATCGGGCACGGAGCCGTCAATCTGGCTCGGTTCCTCGCGAGATCGTTCGCGTAGCACGATAGGAGAGCGAGCCAGGGGCGCGTCTGGCTAACAACAACGCGCAGCGTTAAAATGACGCTCGACAAATAGCATTTAAGAGGGAGAGACAGCATTTGACACATACAGCAAACGCATTGGAGAACGCAATCGATAGAAGGGAGCGCGCGAAGAAGTACCTGGAGCAGTACTGCGTTACTTACTGCCGCTGCGTCCAGTCGAAGATCGCGCTGAACAACCTGGAATCGCAGAGGGAGGACTGGACGCAAAGCTACGAAACGTGCGGAGGAGGATCCGGAAGCAAGAAAGACCTCGCTGACATAGTCGCTGCTTTCGATTCCATAGTGGCCGACGCGAAGAGGAGGGTGGCCGCTCTCGGGTTCTTCCTGGACGAGATAGATTCCGTCATCGCCAACGTCCAGGCGGAGAACCCGAACGCTGCCACGGCGCTCACCAAGAGGTACCTCGTCATAGGGAAAGCGCCGGAATGGATAGACATCGCAGACGATCTTGGCTACGCCGAGGCTACGGTGAAGATGCACCATGCGCGCGGGCTCGACCTGGTATCCGACATTCTCGAAGAGTGCAACTGCGATTCGAAACTATATACGTTTTTATACTCGAAACCGTGATATCCTGTCTTTAGCGAAGTCCGCCAGACGGCGGGCTTTTTCATTTCGATAGGAGCTGATGCCGATGGTGACGATGGGAAAAGAAGACCTGAAGCTGTACACGCTGTTCTATATGGAGCGCCTTGAAGATGGCAGCGACCAATACGCGCGCTTCTGCGACATCATGCTTACTATGATGGGCGTGGTCAAACCTGACGGGAGCCTTGCCGACGATTTCGCGAAATCCGAATACTGGGATGGCGGGAACGACGGAACTCCGCTGCGCCCATCGGCACGAGCGAACATCAAAGCCGCGCTCCCGAAAGACCAGTGGTATCTGATGGAGCCTCACGAACCGAAGGCGTAGCAAATCAATCACATAAACTAAACAACGACGAGCCGTCCGAACGGGCGGCTTTTTTAATGCCATGGCAAAGGAAGGAGCAAGCGATATGGACGTGTTCGAGATCGGCCGCATCGCATCGCGGTACGAAACCTACGTGGTGCGCAAGACGCTTCGCGCCGTAGCGGAGGCGGTGGAGCGCATGGCGCGCGCAATGAACGGAGGAGCGGAATGAAGAAGATCTATCACGACCTCAGCACGAGAGACAAAGCAATCGAGTCCATCAAGGCAGCTGGAGAATACATATCTGAACACGCTGGCAACATCCTGGGAGACTATCCGAGCGGTCTTGTCGAGCTGGATATAGAAGTCAGCGCAAAGTTCGACCGCAGCGATGTCGTGTGCGTAGACGTGAGGCGCAAGCACGTGGTGACAGGCAGAGATCCAGATGCTTAGATCGTGCCCTGCATGCGGGCGCATCCACGACAGCCGCGTCAAGTGCAGGAGCAAGCAGCACGCTCCGCGGAAATCCAGGGCGTCGAAGTACCGCAGCACGGCTGACTGGCAGCGCACGCGCGACGAGGTTCGCGGCCTCGACATGAACATGTGCGTCGTGTGCCGCTCGCTCGGCATCATCACTACGGACGGCCTCAGCGTCCACCATATCGTCCCGTTGGAGGAGGACTTCGACCTCCGCAACGACCTCGACAACTGCATCACGCTCTGCTCGATGCACCACGAGGAGTCGGAGCGAGGCGATATAAGCCGTTCTGCGCTTCGAGATCTGATAGGACGATACAGGAATGGGGAGAGCAATCCCCCCCCGGCCTGACGCGATCCTGCGGCCTCTCAGCCGTACACCAACGCGCCCCAGCCAAAGACACAAACTGTTTTTAACTCATGAAAATTTCCCCGAACTAACTTTCACGGAAGGAGGTGAGGCGCATGGCGAGACCGACGCTTCCGGTGGACATGCTGTCGGACGGCACGCGCATCTCCAACGCCGAGCGGGAGGCGCGCGCCGCCATGGAGCGGGAGCTGCGCGGCAAGAGCGACCGCCTAGACCCGCCAGCCGAGTGGAGCGACGAGCGAAAAGCCCTGTTCGTTTTCATCGTGGGCGAGTGCTTCCCGGAAGATTCGCTCTGCAACCTCGATTACTTCCTCCTCGAAGAGCTCGCAATCTCGCTCGACCGCAAGGCGAAGCTGGACATACTGATAGACCATGACGGCGTTGGGGTTGAGGCGCTATCAAACGTGCAGACGCGCCAGGCAAGGGAATCGTGCCGCAAGAGCGCGCTCGACTGCATGCGCGACCTCGGCATGTCGAGGGCCGCGCGCGCCAAGGTCGCCGACAAGGCGGCTAGCATAGCGAAGAAGCCGGTGACGGTCTTCGACGTCATGGGCGAAGATGAGGACTGACCATGCAGCCGTCTACGCGCGCGCCGTAGTCGAAGGTACGCTGTCCGCGCCTCACGTCGAAGTCGAGGGAATCGACCTCGCACCGCGATACGTAAAGCTCCAATGCGCCGAATTCCTCCGCATGTGGGACGACGAAAACCCAAAGTACATGGTGGACAGGAAGCTTCTCGCGCGGATATGCCGCATCCTGTCCGTGCTGATGATGGCGAAGGGTCCGCGCACGGGGAAGGCGGTCTACGAAGCGCTGGCAGGCTACCAATGGCTCATCATCGCGGCGCTTCTCTGCTGCGTCCACCGCGACGACCCGAAAAGGAGGCGCTACGAGCGCGCGCTCTTGGAGATATGCAGAAAGAACGGCAAGACCTTCGTCGTAGCCGTCCTCTTCATCCTGCTCTTCCTCCTGGAGCCTCCGTTCTCGCGCTTCTTCAGCGTGGCTCCAGACGGCGATCTGGCGCGCGAGATAAAGAAGGCGCTCGACCCGCTCATCTCGGTCAACGACGAGGCTTTGGCTGGCGACCTCGACGTTCGGCGCGACTGGATACGCAGCAAGCGCAGCAAGACGGAGTACAAGCCGCTGAACTACTCGACGAACCGCATGGACGGCAAGGAGCCTAACGCTTTCATAGCGGACGAGATCGGCGCGTTGCCGACGAACTACCCCATCGAGGCTATGCGATCCGGCCAGCTTCTTGTGGACATGCCGCTCGGCTTCTGCACGTCGACGAAGTACCCCACGATCGACAACCCGCTCGAGGACGAGGTCTCGTACGCGAAGAAGGTGCTCGACGGCATCATCGAGGACGAGGCGTGCTTCGCGCTCTTGTACGAACCCGACGACACGAAGGGCTGGATGGACGACGACGCCGTCCTTGCCCAGGGGAACCCCTTGTCGCTCGAAATCGAGAAGGTTTGGGACAACCTGCTGAAATGGCGCGCGGAGGCGGTCGCCGTCGAAAGCAAGCGCGAGAACTTCATCACGAAGCACTGCAACATCGTCTACCAGGGAGCAGGGACTGAATCCTACGTTCCGATAGACGCCGTGAAGTCGGGGTCGGAGGAATCGATAAGCTTCGCAGGCCGCTCGCTGTACGTCGGCGTTGACCTCGCGATGACGAACGACAACTGCGCCGTCGCCGTCGCGTTCGAGGACGACGACGAGATATTCTGCGACGTCACCGCGTTCTTCCCAGCAGAGCGCCAGCATGAGAAGACCGTTTTCGAGAAAGTGGACTACCAGCAGTTCGTCAACGCCGGGAACGCCGTCGCATGCGGCGGGATGGTGGTCGACTACTCCGTGATCGAAGAGTTCGTGAAGAGCATCGAGCGAAAGTACGGCGGCACCGTCGTTTCGCTCGGATACGACCGCTACAACGCCATATCGAGCGTCCAGAAATGGGAAGAGGCTGGCATCACCTGCGTCGAGATCAAGCAGCATTCGAGCGTTCTGCACCCTCCGACCAAACTTCTTGCAGAGAAGATCGAGGGCGGGCAGTTCCACTACCTGAAGAACAAGCTGCTCGAAATCAACTTCCAGAACGCGCGCTGCTCGTTCGACACGAACCTCAACCGTTACGTGAACAAGAAGAAGTCGAACGGCAAGGTCGATATGGTCGTCGCTCTGCTCAACGCCGTTTACCTGCTCCAGCAAGACATCATCTTCGGCGACGACTTCGTTTGCCAGTATTAGGAAGGAGGTGAGGAATTGGGAATCATGGATTATTTCGTCCGAGCGTCGGAATCGGTTGAGGACGAATCGGTAACCGGCGACGACCTTCTAATTGGAGGAGCGACGCCGCTCGTCACGATCACGAAGACCGAGGCGATGGCGATTCCGGCGTTCGCCGCATGCGTGGATACCATATCGGGCACTGTTGCGTCGTTGCCCGTGAAGCTGTACGCGAGGAACGGCGATTCCGTCACAGAGCTGGAGGACGATCCCAGGGTGCTCATGCTGAACGGCGACACGGGGGATCTGCTCACGGGCCCTGAAATGAAAAAGGCGATCGTCGAGGACTACTACTGCTCGGACGTCGGCGGCAACATGTTCGTCAACTACGCAAGCCCCTACTCGAACGAGATCGAAAGCCTCCACTACGTGCGGGCGGAAGACGTCTGCCCGATGGAGGACGAGGTCTACGACCCGATTTTCAAGCACGTCGCATACATGATCGGTGGTCGGCGGTACGAGCAATGGCAGATCGTCCGCGTTCTTCGATCCACGAGGAACGGGCGGTTCGGGCGAAGCGTCATCACGGCGAACCAGGTCGCACTGTCCGTCGCGTACATGACGATGCTCTACGAACGGTCGCTCGTCCAGCGCGGGGGAAACAAGCGAGGCTTCCTGAAATCTACGAAGGGGCTAGGGAAAAAGGCGCTGGAAGCCCTGAAAGGCGCATGGCGCCGGTTCTACGGCTCCACGGACGAGAACGTCGTAGTGCTCAACAACGGGCTGGAGTTCCAGGAGGCTTCGGCAAGCTCCACCGAGATGCAGCTGAACGAGAACAAGCAGACCAACGCGAACGACATCTACAGCATGTTCAAGATGCCTCCAGAAATCATCAGGAGCGGAGGAACCGACAACGCGAGCAAGAACGCGCGGGACAACTACATCCGATTCTGCATCATGGACGTCCTGGCCGCGTTCGTCGCATCACTTAACCGGTCTTTGCTGCTCGAATCGGAAAAACCGACCCATTTCTTCGGGTTCGACCTGTCCGAGTTCACGAAGGCAGACGTCAAGGAGCGCTGGGAGGCGTGGAAAATCGCCAAGGAGGGCGGCTTCGTCATGGTCGACGAGGTGCGCAAGTCCGAGAACATGCCGCCGCTCGGCATGGAGTACACCAACATGGGGTTGCAGGACGTTCTCTTCGACGCGAAGAGGAACAGGATCATCGTGCCGAACATGGGCAAGGCGATAGACCTCGACGACCTGCAACCGTGCGAACCGGGCGAACGGCCCGCGTCCGACGATGGAAACGTCAAGGAGCCAACCGATTAAGGAGGTGAAACAGAGATGAAGGTCAACATCAGAGCTGATTCGGTGGAGATCACCGGGTACGTGAACGCGGTAGCCCGCGAATCCCGCGTGCTGCGCGACAAGGACGGCTATTTCACCGAGACGATCAAGCCGGGGGCTTTCGCCCGCGCTCTCATGCGAGGAAAACGCGAAATGCTCTTGAACCACGACAAGGAGCGCGTCATCGGCGAGGAGGGGAAGAACCTGGAACTCAAAGAGGACGCGATCGGCCTCTACGCCCGCGCCGTCGTCGCCGACCCCGAGGTGATCGAGAAAGCGAGGAACAGGGAACTTCGCGGGTGGAGCTTCGGATTTCGACCGCTGAGGCAGAGCAAAAGCGAATCCGCCGGGATGGAGCACCGCGCCATCGAGGACATGGAGCTGACCGAAGTGTCGATCATCGACCAACGGCTTCTTCCATGCTACTCCGCGACGAGCGTGTTCACGCGCGCCGACGACGGAAGCGACGCCGCCCCCATCGAGTACCGGGCGATGGACTTCGAGAGCATCGAAACCACCGAGGAGGAGAGGGCGGAAGAGAAGCACGAAGCCCCTGATCTCTCCGAATACCTAGGCACCATCGAGCGGCTGAAAGCGCAGTAGGCGCAAGCCGCGGGAAACGAGAACGCATGAGAGCGCCGAAGGGCGCTTTTTTCATGCCCGAAAACAGGAGGAACACGTACATGAAGATCAAAGCACTGAAGGAAAAGCGCAACGCCAAGCTCGCGGAGATGACCGCCATCACCGACAAGGCCGCCGAGGAGGTGCGTGCCGTCACGCCCGAGGAGGACGAGAAGTTCCGCGCGCTCGAAAAGGAGATCGACGACCTCGACAAGACCATCGACATGATCGAGAACCAGCGCGCCAAGCTTGCCATCCCCGATGCGAAGGACAACGGCGACAGCGCCGGGACGACCGAGGACGAGGAAGTGCGCGCGTTCGCCAGCTACATCCGCTGGGGAAACCAGTCCGGCACCCTCCAGCGCGCCGCTGGCGTGAACATGGTCAACGGCGGCCCCGAAGGAACCAACGGCGCGATCATCCCCAAGACCATCGCCGACCGAATCGTCAAGAAGATCCACGACGTCTGCCCGATCCTGAACGCCGCTACGCGCTACACGATCAAGGGTCAGCTCGATCTTCCGTACTACGACGAGAGCGAGAACTCCATCACGGTCGAGTACGCCGACGAGTTCACCGAGGCGACTTCGAGCATCGGCGAGTTCAAGAAAATCAGCCTCAACGGCTTCCTCGCCCGCGCCCTTACCAAGGTGTCCCGTTCCTTGATGAACAGCACCGACGTCGACCTCGTGGCCTTCGTGGTGGACGACATGGGCACGAAGATCGCCCGTTGGCTCGAAAAGGAGCTGCTCATCGGCACTTCGAGCAAGGTCAGCGGCCTTTCCACGTGCTCCCAGACCGTCACCGCCGCCGCGACCACCGCTATCACGGCGGACGAGCTGATCGACTTGCAGGACGCCGTCATCGACTACTACCAGGCGGGCGCGATGTGGATCATGAACCGTGCGACCCGCACCGCGATCCGCAAGCTGAAGGACGGCAACGACCGCTACCTGCTCCAGGACGACGTTACCGCGCCGTTCGGCAAGACGCTGCTCGGCAAGCCCGTGTACACGTCCGACAACATGCCCGGACTGGAGGCTGGGAAGACCGCGATCTACTACGGCGATTTCAGCGGTCTCGCCGTCAAGTTCGCCGAGCAGCCGACCATCCAGGTTCTCCAGGAACTCTACGCGCCGCAGCATGCCATCGGCGTTCTCGGCTTCGTCGAGGTAGACGCGAAAATCCAGGTTGAGCAAGCAATCGCGCAGCTCAAGATGGCGGCTGCGTAATGAAGCTGCTCGTCAACAAGTCCTTTTCCGGCGTTCTCGGAAACGCCGGTAAGGGCCAGACAATCGAGGTGCCCGCTGCGGTCGGAAAGAAGATGATCGCAAGCGGGTACCCCGTCACGGAGGTGAAGGCCAGTGGCAGACGAAACGCTGGAAAGCCTGAAAGCAAGCCAGATACCGAATAACGTCCTGCTCCGCTACCTGCGCCTTGAACCCGATTACGTGGACGAGTTGGAAATGCAGACCGTTTCCGCCGTGTACGATGCCGCGCTGTCCTACGTCTACGAACGGTGCGGCATCGATGCGGAGTATGCGGACGAGCGCCCTGACATAGCGATAGCCGTCCTGATACTGGCGCGCGACATGTACGACAACAGGGCGCTCTACGTGGACAAGGCGAACGTGAACCGGGCGGTCGAATCTATCCTATCGTGTCATGACTTCAATCTGCTTTAGGAGGTGGAGCCGTGGATTACGACCAGCCTTTTGAATTGCAGAAACAGCAGACGGTCCAAGACGAGGGCGGTTCCGTGTCCGTCGAGTGGGAAACGGTCTACCGAGGTTACGCCCGCATGTCCAGCCTCGGCTCCACCGAGTTCTGGCAAGCGGCAGCCGTCAAAGCGCAGGACACGATCAAGCTGTTCGCGCGCTTTCATCCCGTGTTCGACGGCATGGACACGCGCGAAGCTCGGTTGCTCTGGCGCGGCAAGGCGCTGGATATAACCAGCGTCGAGAACGTCGGCTTCCGAAACGAGCAGATCGTGATAAGGGCGGTGTCCAGCGAATGAGCAAGGGAATCTACGTCGACGCTTCCGGCTTCGGAGACGCGTTCGAGGGCATCCTGGACGACTTCATGGATCAATGCACGTTGGATGCGAAAAAGGCCGTGCAGAAAGGCGGCAACGCATGCAAGAAGCAGCTCCAAGCCACTACCGATCCGAGGATGACCGGCGAGTACGCCGCAGGATGGAGGATGCGCACCGACAATGATCGTTTCGGCGGCTACTACGTGCGCGTCTACAACGCCTCCAAGCCCTCGCTCACGCACCTGCTGGAGTTCGGCCACGAGAAGTTCATCCACGGGCGCGACACGGGCGAGCGCGTTCCGGCGCACCCGCACATCGAGCCCGCGTACGAGACGGGCGCTGAGACGATATTGAAGGAGCTTGGCAGATGATGCGCAAAGATGTTTTCGCCATGCTCAAATCGGCCGGGATGCCCGTAGCTTACCGCCAATGGGCTCCGGCCAAGCCGCCTCCGCTCCCGTACGTCGTGTTCTTTCAAACGGGCAGGAGCGACGCGTACGCGGACAACTCCAACTACGCGAAGGTCCCGCGCTGGTGCGCGGAGCTGTACAGCGAGGGCAAGCACGACGACGGCGAGGCGGCGATAGAGCGGGCGCTTTCGGAAAACCAAATCACGTATTCGATCAACGAAACGGGCGACCAGGGGGACTTCTTCCTGGTCGCCTACTACTTCGACACAATCTAGGAGGATGACATATGGCAAACGAAGCAACCAACAAAGTGCGGTTCGGCCTCTCCGACGTGGCCATCGCTCCGCTCACCGGAGCGGGAACCTATGGCGATATTACCAAGATCCCCGGCGCGGTGAGCCTGTCCACGTCCCCCGAGGGCGGCACTGAGAAGTTCTTCGCCGACAACGGCGCTTACTACACTTGCGTCACCAACGCCGGCTACACCGGCGATCTTGAAATGGCGCTCATCCCCGATTCCGTCAAGGTCGCGATCTTCGGCTGGGAGATCGACAAGAACGGCGCGCTCGTGGAGATCGCGGACGCCGTGCCCAAGCCCTTCGCGCTGCTCTTCAAGGTGAAGGGAGACGCGAAGGATCGCCTCAACGTGTTCTACAACGTGACGGCGGAGCGCCCGAGCGACGAGAACAAGACCACCGAGGACAGCGCTTCTCCGACCACCGAGAAGCTGGCCGTGACGATGATCCCAGAGGAGATCGGCGGCAAGAAGGTCACGAAGCTCTCCATCGAGAAGAGCGCGGCCAACGCGACGGCTTACAGCGGGTTCTACGATTCCGTCCTCACGCCGTCCTTCACTGAGGTGTCCTCGTAATGATCAAATCGGTCATCTACGACCGCGAGGTGACCATGCAGGGGTCGCCGTACACGTTCCTGGTCTACCGGGAGGCGTTCGGCGGCGACCTCTTCAAAGCGGTTCTCGCGGCATACGAGGGCGGAACGCCCGACATGTCGATCCTGCTCCAAGTCGCATGGGCCATGTGCCGGACGCACGACGACGGCGTTTCCGATTACGCCTCATGGCTGCGCGAGTTCGATCCGAAATCCTTCGCGCTGGGCGACGCCCGCGCGCTGGAGGTGATCGACTCGGCCATATCGGCCGAGCTGTTTCGTCGCGAAAAGACCGGGCGCGCCAGGAAGTGTATCGCCAGACGAATGGACGCCCTGGCGAAACGTCTTGGCGCTCGTGCGGATCGGATTCTCGGTTGAGGACGTCCGCCGCATGACCATGCGCGACTTCATAGCGTACACCGACTTGGCTTTCCCGGACGGGGGCGGAGTGCGCGACGCGACGCAGGAGGACATAGACAAATTGCTCGGATAAACCAAGGAGGTGAATGCAAATGGCAGACGTATACAAAGGATTGACCGTCAAACTCGGAGCCGACACGTCAAGCCTTTCGAGCGCCTTGCGCAAGGTGCGCAGCGAGGTCAGCGGGGTGAAAACCGACCTCCGTTTGGTCGAGAAGGCTCTGAAACTAGATCCCGGCAACGTGAAGCTTCTCGCCCAGCAGCAGAAAGACTACCAGAAGGCTATCGGCGCGACGGTAAAAGAGCTCGAACTCCTGAAGGAGGCGGAGCAGAAGCTAGCTTACGAGATGACGGACGGCTTCATAGGGCCTGTCAACCCCGACCAACAGCACGAGCAATGGACGAAGCTGCAATCCGACATCGTAATTACCGAGCAGAGGCTGAAAGGCTACAAGCAGGCGCTCACGGAATCGATGGTGCAGCA
>ENA-OXUB01000515-OXUB01000515.1-human-gut-metagenome-genome-assembly--contig:-NODE-515-length-21770-cov-11.533088_pt1 | contig 21770 bp, 19 predicted proteins | sample MGYA00249345_ERZ652652 | MGnify/ENA primary metagenome ERZ652652 (study PRJEB26925, sample SAMN05826496) | human gut metagenome | biome: ENVO:2100002; feature: ENVO:00000062; material: ENVO:00002003... | reverse complement strand
CGGTCTTTCATGCAGCAGGGGCTCTCAATGTTTTTATGTCCTGCTCATATCGTCTATGCCGGCACTTTGGGACATTCCTTAGCATTCCAGCGCGCCCTCATAAGTTGCGGTGAAATACGGACTGTTTAGCGGCCTGAAGCCATAAGACAGTCCGAATTTCACCGCAACTGCGGAGGAGGGCGGGGTGGATGGCGGGGTAGCTTTAAGAGCCCGTCCCAAATTAGCTGCTTAGGCAGGGTCGATGTCCATGCTAGCGATTAGGTTGATGTTGGTGTCTAGGAGGTTCTCTAGCACGACGTCGCCCATGCGGATGGGGGCGTTGACGACTAGGCCGCGGATGAGGTCCATCGCCTGGGCGTGGAGTTCGAGCGGGATGGCCTCAGCCGTGCGCACGGGCAGCAACGCTTCGTCGCCGCCGGATACGGCCACGGTCGTCGTGAGCACGCGCATGGGACAGGTGAGCTCCTGATGTGCGAATTTATCGCCGCGCGGGCAGTTGTTGCCGGTTACGGAGCGCACTTCCACCACGGCGCCATTGGCGTCGCGCTCCACCTCTACGGTCAGAAGGCATTCGGATGGGCAGGTCGTGCAGTTGAACTGCAGCGTCTCGGTCGCGTTCGTGCTCATGAGCTATGCCTCCTCAATGGGATCGACAGACAGAATAATCTCTCTAGCACCTAGGTCGAGTGCGCGCTGAATCACCTTCGCCGGCAGAGGGAAGCTTTCCATGACGCTCGGTTTAAACGCGCGGACCTTACCGGCGAGCAGTTCTTCGCCTTCGGCCAAGATCCTCACGCGGGCGGCATCGACTGGCCGGCGTACGCGGAAGTTGAGCTTGGTGAGCCCGACGGTTGTGATGCGCCCCGGCAGCGCGTATCCCGCAACGCCGGAAGGGGAGACGGCGAGCTCGCAGTTCGGAACGGCGCCCGCGCCGGTCCCCAACGCGTACGCCGCCGCTGCCACACCGGCGCGCTCGGACTCGGTCGTCACGTTGTCGGCCAGGTCGTGCACGTGCAGCACGTTGCCGCAGGCAAAGATGCCCGGCACGCCCGTCTGCAGGCTCTGGTCCACCACGGCGCCGCGCGTGCGCGGGTCAAGCTCTACGCCCGCGCCCACCGAAAGCTCGTTCTCGGGAATCAGGCCCACCGAAAGCAGCAGCGTGTCACACGGAACAATGCGCTCGGTCCCCGGAATGGGTGCCAAGTGCTCGTCGACCTGGCTTACCTCGACGGCCTCGACGCGGTCGTGCCCGATCACGCGCGTGACGGTGGTGGACAGATGTAGCGGAATGCCAAAATCGTCTAGGCAGTTCTTGACGTTGCGGCGCAGACCGTTGGCGTATGGTATGAGCTCGTACACGCCCTCGACCGAAATCCCCTCGAGCGTGCAGCGACGTGCCATGATCAGCCCGATATCGCCCGAGCCCAAAATGACGGCGCGCGAGCCGGGTTTGAGGTTTTCGATATTGATGTATCGCTGCGCCAGGCCGGCCGTAAACACGCCGGCGGGACGGCTACCGGGGATCTTGATCTCGCTGCGGGTGCGCTCGCGGCAGCCCATGGCAAGGACGACCGCGCGTCCGGTGAGTTGCAACATGCCGGCGGGGCTCATGAGCGTGACGGTGTGGGCTTCGGCGTCGTTCGCGTCCGGAGTGTCCGAGGCCTCATCAATCCCAAGCACCATACTGTCCAAGAACAGCGCAATGTCGGTTGCGCGCACCTCGTCGATAAAGCGTTGCGCGTACTCGGGACCGGTGAGCTCCTGCTTAAAGTGCGAAAGGCCAAAACCGGGGTGAATACACTGGCGGAGGATGCCGCCCAGGTGCTGTTCGCGCTCCACGATGGCCACGCGCGCGCCGGCCTTATTCGCGGAAAGCGCGGCCGCCATGCCGGCAGGTCCGCCGCCGATAACGACCACGTCGAACGCTTGCGTCGGTACTGACTCAACGGCACCGCTGTCTGTAGCGCTCGATTTGAATTCCGCCATCCTAACGCACCCCCTTCAGCGGTCCCTCGACCAACCAAGATCCGGCATCCTCCAACAGCACCTCGCTGGGGTCGCAGCCCAACTCGCGAGCAAGGATCGCAACCACGCGACTCTGGCAAAAACCACTCTGGCACCGACCCATGCCGGCACGACAGCGTCGCATGACGCCCTCGACCGAAACCGCGCCCGGCTGGCGTCGGATCGCGGCCATAATCTCGGCCTCGGGCACCGTCTCGCAGCGGCAGACAATCTGTCCCCACGCGGGGTCGGACTCGATCAGTTCCTCCTTGCGCGCCAGCGGTGCGCGGTCAAAGTCGTCCGGTGCGTGGTGAATTGGGTTCCAGTCCGCCCGCTCGTGCAGCTCCACGCCCGCCTCACGCATCACAAGCTCCATGCGCTCGGCAATGGCCGGCGCGCTTGCCACACCCGGTGACTGAATACCCGCCGCCTGGAAAAGCCCCGGCACCACGGCCGACTTCCCAATAAAAAAGTCGTTCGTCCCCTTAATGACCGGACGACCGCCGGCAAACGCGCGCACCACGCGACGCGTGTCCAGATCGGGCACCAGCTTGCGCGCGCCGCTCAGCAGCGCGTCGACATCGGTAGCGTAGGTCTGTGTATCGCCTGGCTCGCGCACGGCGGCGGTCGCGGTAATCACGGTGTTGCCATGAACGGTCCCCGTCACGATGACGCCCTTGGAAATCGGCGTGGGAACGGGGTAGAGCGGCATGAGCGCACGCGGCTCCTTGTCCAGCACCACGATGTTGCCCTGACGCCAGACCATCTGGAACTCCTCGGCGCCCGCCATATGCGAGATTTCGGCGGCGCCGTTACCCGCGGCGTTGATCAAGTAGCGGCAGCGCACGTTGCCAGCGGGGGTCATCAGCGTAAAGCGCGCGTCGTCGCCCGAGCCTGCGACTTCAATTGCCTCCACTGGTGCGGAGCGCATAAATGTCACGCCGTTGGCAACCGCGTTTTCCAGCGCGGCAATGGCCACTTCAAACGGGTCAACGTAACCAGTCGAAGGGCACCATAGTGCGCACGTGGCCTGGGCACTCGCGCGCGGCTCCAGCTCGTGGATGCGCTCGGGGCCGATAATCGCCAGCTCGGGCGCGCAGGACGCCAGGCCGTTGCTGCGTAGCTTTTCCAGGTGCGCACGGTCTTCGTCGTTAAATCCCAGCACCATCGAGCCGGTGCGGCGGAACAAAAAGCCCAGCTCTTGGGCCCAGGTGCCATACAGCGCGCAGCCGCGGGTGTTGACCTGCGCCTTTATCGTGCCCGGTGCCGGATCGTAACCGGCATGCACCAGACCGCCGTTGGCCTTCGAAGCCCCCAGCGCAATATCGTTGGCTGCCTCGACCACGCAGATGGACAGGTCATAGCGCGTGAGTTGCCGCGCAATGGCGCATCCCGTGATGCCCGCGCCCACAATCGCGATATCAAACGTTTCTGCCACGGTGCCTCCCAGACGAGTTGACAGGCTGTCAATAAGAACATCCTACGGTCTACACACCCCCAGCAGGGCGGCAATGCGGCGAACAGCCCCGCAACACCCGCCAACGGCAGGCGAGGGGAGACCCCGGCAACGTCGACAACCTCGTCTACCGACAACTACGGCAACCGTTCGTCTCGATCTGTAACAGTAAGAAGGGTTTTGGGGTCCAAGATGTTACAGATCGAGATTGAAGTCGGGGAGGGACCTCTGTGTCTCGATCTGTAACATCTAGACCCGAATTCCGCTCCCACCTGTTACAGATTGAGATGTTTGTGTCCGCACCAGCCCCGCCCCTAGCCGTGGTCCCATATAAACAAACCCCGTGGTAAACTTGCACGGACTGTTAATATTCCGAAAGGTACCCGTAATGTCCAAGTACATCTCCGAGCTCATGTCGCCGCAGCTTATGGGCGTCGTCTATGCCTTCGTTAGCTTTATCATCGCCCTGTATGTGCTGTCGGTCGTCTATGTGTTCATCGACGCTCGCCGCCGCGGCGCCAGCGCCTACGTGGCATGGGGCATCATCGCCCTCATCCCGTTTGTGGGCCTCATTGCCTACCTGGTCCTGCGCCCGCACTCCTACGCGTCCGACCGCGAGGAGCAGGAGCTGGACATGGCCCTGCGCGAGCGCCAGCTTGCCCAGTACGGCACCTGCCCGCAGTGCGGCGCGCCCATCGAGAAGGACTTCGTCGTCTGCCCGGTGTGCGATACCCAGGTTCGCAATGTCTGCCCCAGCTGCCATCGCCCGCTCGATGCGCACTGGAAGGTCTGCCCCTACTGCCGAACTCGCATCCAGTAACGCATCCATCGCCGGGCCGGCCGCAAGCCACGGGCACCGTGCGTCCCGCGCAAGCCACGCGCACCCCGCGCCCCGCCCCCACACGATGAAGCATGCGTAGAAAATCGCCCGCCGTGCCATTAAGGTGCGGCGGGCGCTTGTATACCAAGGCAACCTGCCTATAATGATGCAAGTCAAAAACGCCGAGCGCACGCACTTGCATCAGGCATCCGAGAGGAGAATACATACCCATGAAGGCACTCTACAATGACGGTTCGGTGGCCGAGCTCCCGCAGGACGAGGTCACGCACGTCATCCGCCACTCCGCCGCGCACATCATGGCGCAGGCCATCAAGCGCCTCTATCCCGAGGCCGACTTTGCCTACGGTCCCGCGACCGACAACGGCTTTTACTACGACGTCGACCTGCCCGAGGGCGTCAAGATCAGCGAGGACGATTTCCCCGCGATCGAGGCCGAGATGAAAAAGATCGTCAAGGAGAACCTCAAGTTCTCCGTGTACGAGAAGCCCCGCGCCGAGGCCATCGCCCTTATGGAGGAACGCGGCGAGAAATACAAGGTCGAGCACATCGGCGACCTGGACGACGACGCCCGCGTCACCTTCTACCAGCAGGGCGACTACATCGACATGTGCGTCGGCCCCCACGTCTGCTACACCAAGGCTCTGAAGGCCTTTAAGCTCACCGGCGTCTCGGGCGCCTACTGGAAGGGCGACAAGGACAACAAGATGCTCACCCGTATCAACGGCGTCGCCTTTGCCACCAAGGAAGAGCTCGACGAGCACATGCACATGCTGGAGGAGGCCAAGAAGCGCGACCACCGCAAGATCGGCCGCGAGATGGACCTCTTTATGATGCGCGACGAGGCCCCCGGCTTCCCGTTCTTCCTGCCCAACGGCATGATCCTTAAGAACACGCTGCTGGACTACTGGCGCGAGATCCACCACAAGGCCGGCTACGTGGAGATCTCCACGCCGCTCATCATGAACAAGCAGCTGTGGAAGACCTCGGGCCACTGGGACCACTACAAGGACAACATGTACTCCACCGTCATCGACGACGAAGAGTACTGCATTAAGCCCATGAACTGCCCGGGCGGCGTGCTGGTGTACGCCTCCAAGCCGCACTCCTATCGCGAGCTGCCCATTCGCGCCGGCGAGATTGGCCTGGTGCACCGCCACGAGCTGCGCGGCGCCCTGCACGGTCTGTTCCGCGTGCGCTGCTTTAACCAGGACGACGCCCACCTGTTTGTGCGTCCCGACCAGCTGACCGACGAGATCGTGGGCGTGGTCAACCTCATCGACTCCGTGTACCAGAAGTTTGGCTTTAAGTACCATGTTGAGCTTTCCACCCGCCCCGAGGATTCTATGGGTTCGGACGAGGACTGGGCTCGCGCCGAGGAGGGCCTTCGCGCCGCTCTGGAAAAGCTGGGCATGGACTACGAGGTCAACGAGGGTGACGGCGCCTTCTATGGCCCCAAGATCGACTTCCACCTGGAGGACTCGCTCGGTCGTACCTGGCAGTGCGGTACCGTCCAGCTCGACTTCCAGATGCCGCTCAACTTTGATCTGGAGTACGTGGACGCCGACGGCACCAAGAAGCGCCCCATCATGCTGCATCGCGTGTGCTTTGGCTCCATCGAGCGCTTCATCGGTATTCTGATTGAGCACTTTGCGGGCAAGTTCCCCACCTGGCTGGCCCCCGTGCAGGTTAAGGCACTTCCGGTTTCCGAGAAGAGCCGCGACTACGCCCACGAGGTGTGCGCCAAGCTGGAGGAGGCCGGCATTCGCGTGGTCTGCGACGACCGCGACGAAAAGATCGGCTACAAGATCCGCGAGGCCCGCAGTATCGATCGCGTGCCCTACATGCTCATCCTGGGCGAGAAGGAGGTCGAGGCCGGCAACATTTCCGTCCGCGATCGCTCCAACGAGACCGTTCAGATGAGCGTTGACGAGTTTGTTGCCAAGGTTCTCGAGGAGATCAAGACTCGCGCCTAAGGCAACCCAACAGAAACAACGAAAGGCGACCGTCCACAAAGGGCGGTCGCCTTTTTTAATGCCAAAACGAGAAAAAGCCGCTGGTAGAGCGCCTTTTTTGTTGTGCAAAAAGGTACAGGTTATTGTATCTTTCGACGCGAGCCATTATACAAGTTAATTCGGACTGTTTTCCCAGATTGCACAAATTGCGGCGCGAAAGGACACATCTCCATAGCCCTCTACAAAAACCTGTACTTTTGCGACTGCGGCTAGCTGCGAGCGAGAAGATGTTCTAAACGCCCCGGTATTTGCGTGCGTCGCAAAGCCAGAAAAGGGGGCGAGAGATGGAGCAGACAACGCGGCGCCAAGAGCAACTGCCGGGCGCATTCAACGGCGCAACTACCAACAGCCAGCATGGCCGCGTCCGCTGGTATCTGGTCCACACCCCCAACGGTAAAGAGCGCGAGACCTGCGAAAAGGTCCGCCGTATTATCCCGCACGATCTGATGCAGGACGCTTTTGTGATGCAAAAGGAGTTCTGGTTTAAGCGGGACGGCGCCTGGTCGCTCCAAACCAAACCCATGTACAAGGAATATTTCTTCGTCGCCACGCACGATGTCGCAGCGCTCGATAGGGCTTTGGCTCAACTGAGCTTTGGCTGCCGCATTGCCGGCAGCAGGGAGCGGGCCTATGCGCCTATGCCGGACGATGCGCAGGAGTGGTACCGCAGCGTGCTGGACGACGACGGAGTGGTGCGCAACAGCGTGGCGCGCATAGAAGATGGCGTGCTGCACATAGAGCAGGGTCCACTTGTGGGGCAAGAGGCCCGCGTTAAAAAGGTCGACCGTCATAAGCGCTGGTGCCTGGTGGACGTGGGCGAAGGCGTCTCCGCTTTTAGGGAGCTGCTTCCGCTGGACGTTCCCAGCAAAACGTAAGGGATACGTTGCACCGGCAATTTATATGGTTTTTGAATTTGTGGATTGGGGGGGGGTTCCTGGGGACAGGAACGAAAGTTTTATTGTGACTGCTAAAGAAGTAACAGAGAATAATGCGCCCGTGGGGGCGACGCTCATTGCTCGGGCCATGGACCGGCGCAAGGGCACGGCGGGTGCTGGGGTCGGCTCCGCTGCAAACACGGGTGCGGTGAGCCTCCCGGGCTCGCCCGAGTTCGCTGCAGAGTCCCGTGCGCTCGACACGCGATCGCTTGGCTACCGCTTCGTGAAGCGCACGTTCGACATCGCGTTCAGTGCGTGCGTCTGCGTCGTGGCTCTTATCCCTGGCACGGTTCTTTGCGCGTTCATTGCGGCCGACACCAAGGGTGCTCCCATCTATGCGCACGAGCGGGCTGGGCGCTTCGGTCGCCCCATCCGCGTGCTCAAGTTCCGCTCCATGGTCGCCGACGCCAACGACGTGGAGAAGTACCTCAGCCCCGAGCAGATCGAGGAGTGGCACCGCGAGCGGAAGGTCACAAACGATCCCCGCATCACCAAGCTAGGCCGCGTCCTGCGCAAGACTTCCCTGGACGAGCTGCCCCAGTTCTTCAACGTGCTTGCGGGCCAGCTCTCCGTCATCGGCCCTCGCGCCATCACCTACGAGGAGCTCGGGAACTTTACGCACGAGCAACAGGTGCAGGTGCTTGCCGTCCCGCAGGGCATTACCGGTGCCTGGCAGTCGGGCCCGCGCAACCTCGCGACCTTCGAGAACGGCCTGCGCCAGGAGTTCGAGCTTGCCTACGCGAAGGGTGCCAGCCTCAAGGCAGACTGGAAGGTCTTCTTCAAGACCTTTGGCGTCATGTTCGGCAAGAAGAAGACGGGGAGGTAGCGCATGAGTGCTGACAAACCCCTCGTCTCGATCGTGGTGCCGACCTACAAGCGCTCTGACAGGATTCGCGTGGCCCTGGACTCAATCGCCGCGCAGGACTACGGCGCGGAGAACATCGAACTGATTGTAGTGAGCGACAATCGGCCGGAGTGGCCGGAAAGCGCCGAGACCGACACGGCGGTCGCCCCCTATGCCGCGAGCCTTCCGCACTTTAGGCTGCTGCACACCTCCGGCCAGACCGGCGGCGGGGCGGCGCGCAACTACGCCTGCCGCCAGGCGACGGGCGAGTACCTCACGTTCCTCGACGATGACGACGAGTTCCTGCCTGACAAGGTGTCCACCCAGGTCGCCTTCATGCAGGAAAACTCCCTCGACATGAGCTGGCAGGATGTCTCGTGGTATGACGAACGTGGCCGGCTTGTGGAGCACCGCAGGCTCGACCATTGCGAGGACTTCTCCACCGAGGGTCTGCTGCGCGCGCACCTCCTAACGCCGATAAGCCCAACGGCCATCTATATGCTCAGGCGCGACCTGTTCGACCGCACTGAGGGTTTCGGCGAGGTGGCGACCGGCCAAGACTGGTGGCTGATGCTGCGCTGCATAGAGGCTGGCGCCCACATGGGCTACATGCCCGAGGTGCACGTGAGGCAGTACCTCCATTCCGGCGAGAGGCTCTCGCTTGGCAAGAACAAGGTAAACGGCGAGGTCGCAAGGCACGAGGTGGTGCGCGGCTACTACCCGCGCCTCAGCAAGAAGGATGTGCGCTACATCGAATTTCGCCACAACGCCGTGCTCGCCTTCGCTATGAAGCGCAGCAACCAGCCAGGCCAGGCTGTGATTTACGCCTTAAAGGCCATTGCCTCATCGCCCGCCGCCTGCGTCTCTGAGGCGCTGAAGTTCTTCGGCAAGGCGAAATCCTAACTATTTCATATGTGTGCCTGCTCTTAACGAAAGGTTGAATGATATGTCCGAAAAAATGAAGATAGCAGTCGCCGGCACCGGCTATGTGGGGCTCTCGTTGGCCGTTCTGCTCTCGCAGCACAACGAGGTGCGCGCGCTCGACATCGTCTCCGAGAAGGTAGAGAAGATTAACGCTTTTCAGTCGCCCATCCAGGACGACGAGATTGAGCTCTTCCTGGCCGAGGCTAAGGCGGGCACGAGGAAGCTCGACCTGCATGCAACCGTGGACGTCGCCGAGGCCTATACAGGCGCGGATTTCGCCATCGTGGCCACGCCAACGAACTACGACTCGGACCGCAACTTTTTCGACACCTCGTCTGTTGAAGCCGCAATTTCGGCAATCCGCTCGGTGAACCCGACGGCCTGGATTGTCATCAAGTCGACCATCCCTGTGGGTTACACTTCGTCGCTTCGCGAGACGCTTGGCGACAGCCGCATCATCTTCAGCCCCGAGTTCCTTCGAGAGAGCAAGGCGCTCTACGATAATTTGCACCCTAGCCGCATCGTTGTGGGCGCGCCCAAGGACGACGAGGAAGCTGTGAAGGCCGCAAAGACGTTTGCTGGGCTGCTCGCCCAAGGCGTCGGCCCCGCCGAGCTTGAGCGCACCAACCCTGATGGCACGACGGGCATCCCGCAGCTCGTTCTTGGTACCACCGAGGCGGAGGCCGTGAAGCTGTTCGCCAACACCTACCTGGCACTTCGCGTGGCGTACTTCAATGAGCTGGACACTTACTGCGAGATGAGGGGACTCAACACCAAGGACGTCATCGATGGCGTGTGCCTAGAGCCCCGCATTGGCTCCCACTACAACAACCCCTCCTTCGGCTACGGCGGCTACTGCCTGCCCAAGGACACCAAGCAGTTGCTGGCCAACTATAAGGACGTGCCTCAGAACCTTATCGAGGCCATCGTCGATGCCAACCGCACTCGCAAGGACTACATTGCAGACGAGGTACTGCAACTGCTGTGGGACAAGGTATACGAAGGCAAGGAGAAGCCCGTGGCGGGCGTGTACCGCCTGACCATGAAGTCGAACTCCGACAATTTCCGCGCCAGTTCCATCCAGGGCGTTATGAAGCGCGTGAAGGCCAAGGGAGTGCCGGTCGTTGTCTACGAGCCAACGCTGGACGCGCCGGAATTCTTCGGTTCCGAGGTGACGCATGACCTTGAGAAGTTCAAGGCCGAGTGCGACGTGATCATTGCCAACCGGTGGAGCGACGATCTGGCCGATGTTGCCGGCAAGGTGTTTACCCGCGACCTATTCAAGAGGGATTAGTATTTGTGGCGATTACTGCTGATAAAAAAAAGAGACGGCTGCTCCTTCTGACGAGGAGGTTCCCCTTTAACCGCGGCGAGGTCGCCGCTGAGTCCTATCTCGAGAACGAGATAGGCGTTCTTTCGACCTATTTCGACGAGGTGCTCGCCGTGGGGACCGAGGCGCAGCCGGGTGACGCGCCCACCTGCGCGCTGCCGGGCAATGTGACGCCCCTGGCCTTGGGTTGCGGTAATACCTCCAAGGACAAGGCTTTGCTTGCAGTCAAAGGGATCGCGTTTCCCCTTTTGGGCGGTGCGGACGTTCGTGAGGCCTATGCCACAGAATCCGTTCATGGAATCGGAAAGCGCGTGTTTCGGGGCTACTTTGCCGCGAGGGCGAAGGCAAAGGCGGACGTGCTTGCGGAGGAACTGGTCCGCTTTGGCTTTGAGCCCACGCACATATACAGCTTTTGGCTTTACGACACCGCTTTGGTCGCTGCTTGGCTGACCGGCACGTACCCATGTGCACGCGCCGTTGCGCGTGCACATGGGTACGATCTGTATGCAGATCGTACCGATGTGCATTATTTGCCCTTCCGGGGATACCTCCTATCCAAGCTTTCCGGAGTGCTTCCCTGCTCGAAAGACGGGGAGGAATACATAAACGCGAACTGGCCGGGCCATGAGGGCAAGGTGACGACCTCCTATCTCGGAACGCGGGAGATGCCAGACAAGTCCGGCGAGCCGTTGACCTGCCCGTTGCGGGTCGTCTCGTGCTCGCGTATTGTCGACGTTAAGCGCGTGCCTCTTCTTGCTAAGGCTGTCACCCTTCTTGATGCCGAAGGGCTTCGCGTCGAATGGACCCATTACGGCGACGGCCCACAGCTCGAGGAGGCGAGGGCCGCCTGCTCGTTGCTGACGCACTCCACCGCGAAGTTCGCGGGGGCGTTGCCGAACGACGCGCTTTTGGGGGAGTACGCAGCGAAGCATTTCGACGTCTTCGTGAACGTCTCGTCAAGCGAGGGCCTGCCGCTTTCGATCATGGAGGCCTGCGGATTCGGCATTCCCGTCATCGCCACGGACGTTGGCGGAACCCACGAGATAGTAAGCGATGGCGTCAACGGCTTTCTCCTACCTAGCGACTGTGGACCGGAAGATGTCGCCGCGGCCATAAAGCGATTCGTCTTTTTGGGCAAGGCCGAAGGGTCTTCTATGAGGCGCGCTGCAAGGGCCGTTTGGGAGAGGGACTTCCGTTTGGAGGCCAACGTGGAGGGGCTTGTGCGCTCGCTCGGAGTCGATTACAGAAACGAAGGTGAATGATGGGCCAGATTGCGCAGAAGATGACCATGCTCAAAAGGTGGAGCAAAATGCTCACTGGCAAGACGGCTGTGGCCGTAGAGCAGAGCATGGGCAGGGCCTATAATGTCGGACAGTTGTCCGGGTACTACAACGATTTGACCGGCAAGGTCACTGGCAGTACTCTGCTCGACGAGGGCGGTGTCCCTGTTAGCGTCATCGCCGGTGGGGCGCGGGTGCATTTCCCCATCGCCATTTTCCAATACGGTTTGGGCTGTTACGACTTGAGCATTCTCAGGTCGGATGAAGTTGAGCGCTTTCTCGACGCACTAAGGGTATGCTCGGATTGGGCGATCGGCGCCCAGCGGGATGACGGCTCTTGGGACGCATTTGGTCCGATAGGCAGCGCTAAGTACTCCGTCTCCTCGATGGCCCAAGGCGAGGGGTGCTCGATGCTGCTGAGGGCCCATGCGGCTTTCGGGGACGAGTGCTATAGAGTTGCGGCGCTGAAAGCTGCCGAGTTCATGCTTATCGACATGGACAATGGCGGCGTGTCGTCGCATGACGGGGGAGAACTGTTCCTGGAGGAGTACCCTCAACGCCCCAGGCGCAGTGTCATGAACGGTTGGGTGTTTAGCCTTTTCGGTCTCTATGACGCATCGTTGGTCGACGCGCGCTTCGCCGGGCCATTCAAGCGCTCTGCGGAGACGTTGGCTTGCCATTTGGATGACTACGACGCCGGCTTCTGGTCTTATTACGACATGGAAAAGCGTATCGCCTCTCCCGCCTACCATCATCTACATATAGCGCAGCTCCGCGCAATGGCGGATCTTTCAGGCGACGCAAGGTTCGCGGTGAAGGCCGAGGTATACGAGCGCTATCAGGAATCTCCGGCCAACCGCAGGAAGGCGATTGCTAAAAAGGCGCTGCAGAAGCTGATCGAGAAATCCGATGCGGTGATCGTCCAATGAAGAAGGCCCTCTATATCGTGACCTCGATGGACACCGGCGGGGCCGAGACGGTATTCATGAAGTATTACCGGGCTTTGGACAAGTCGCGCTATCAGCTCGACTTCTGTGTGTCGTCCGACGTGCCGGGCTTTTACGACGCCGAAATCGAGTCGATGGGCGGCAGAATTGTGCACACAGTCAAGAAGACCGAGGCCGGGCCGGTCGCTTCGTTCAAGCGGCTCATGCAGATAGCCCGGGACGGCGGTTATTGCTGTGCTGTCAGGTCGTCTCAGCACAGTCTTTCCTGTCTTGATTTGCTCGCCATGAGATTCGGAGGCGTGTCCAGAACCATATTCAGGTCAAGCAACACGGGTACAGTTTCGAACAGCAAAAAGGAGACCCTGCTGCACAATCTTTTCAAGCCCCTTGTCAGGGTTGCGGCGACCGACTTCGCCGCCCCGTCTACCGAGGCGGGCGTCTACATGTTCGGCAAGGCGGGGGTATCGGGGCCGCGTTTCCATCTCATGAAGAACGCGCTCAACCTCGAGGACTACGCCTATGACGCTTCGACACGGGACGATGTTAAGCGCGAACTGGGCGTTTCTGCCGAGTCCTATGTCGTCGGGCACGTCGGGAGGTTCAGTGAGCAGAAGAACCACCTCTTCCTTGTCGATGTTTTTGCTGAAATCGCCCGGAGAAGGCCAGACGCCGTCCTCATTCTCGTCGGCAAAGGCGAGACACGCACGGCCGTTGAGAGGCGCGTTGCCGAGCTCGGATTGACCGATAGGGTGGTGTTTGCCGGGGTTAGGAGCGATGTCCGCCGTCTCTATTCGGCTATGGACGTCTTCATCTTCCCCTCTGTCTACGAAGGCCTGCCGAACGTCGTCGTCGAGGCGCAGGCAAACGGACTCCCTTGCGTGATTAGCGACTCCATCACGCGGGAGGTTGGCATTTGCGAGAACGTCGTTTACAAAAGTCTGGGCGACGCTCTGGACGAATGGGCCGACGCCGCGCTCTCCGCGGATCGCATAGGGTCAAGCGCCAGTGCGAGGGATTTGAAAGGCTCGGGCTATGAAATCAATTCGGAGCTTCCCGGTTTCGTGAGGCTGGTATTCGGATGAACTTTATCGAAACATCGCTTTTCTACTTTCTTGTCGTTTTGCTTTCAGCGGCGCTTGCGCGCATGTCGGAAAACGGCAAAAGTAAGGCTGGGCTGGTCGCTGCCGTGGTTCTTCTTACCGCCGTCGGGGGCTTGAGGTCGTATGCGGTTGGGCAGGATACCCTGGGTTATAAAGAGGGCATCGAGTACTTCTACGCGTATGGGACCACGATGTGGAACCATACGTTCAGCGTTCCGTACGGTGTCTTCACAAGTGCGGTGCTCCATATCTGTAACAATTACTCGTTCTTGCTCGTCGTCGAGTCGCTGATCACCAACGCCTTTTTTGCTTTCAGGCTTTGGGATTTTAGACGAACGGCATCGCTCTCGTTTGCGATGTTCGTCTATACGGCAACGGTGTTCCCGCTGTCTATGTGTCTGACGTGCCAGATGATTGCAGTCTCGCTGGTTTTCTACGCAACCAGGTTTTTAGAACAGAATAAGCCGTTGCTTTTTTGCGCTTGGTGGGCTGTTGGCGCTCTTTTGCACGCGTCCGCCCTGATAGGGGTCCTATTCCTCATCTACTACCTATTTTCCAACAAAAGCAAGAGCCGATCGCAGTTCGCCGCGAAGATGCTTGCATCGGTTGCCCTGCTGTTCCTGGCAGCTTATGCGGGCTCTAAGCTCGTCGACCGGTATGCGCGTTACTCCGTGAACGAATCGAGCATCGGGTTGATGGTTTTTGCGCAGGCGACCGTCCTCGCGATCGCATATTTCGTCAGCCGCGAAACTGCGAATGTTGCCCCGGTTGAGAGCGACGGAATGTCGCGGCTCAAAGCCAACCGGATGCCGCTCGTGTTTTACGCTTTAGGCATTTTGGCTTCGGCGTCCTCTTATGTGATTGCCAACGCCGGCCGCATAGCCTATTACTTCACCGTATTAGGCCCCGTGATTTTCGGAGGCTTCGTGAAGGACGCTCGGAAAATAAAAGCCCGTTTTTGTCTTGGCTGTTTTCTAGTTGTCTGGTTCCTTTTCTACGCCTTTTATGCCTATCTGCTTCATACCGGGCTTGGTATCGAGTCTTATTCGTTCGTCTGGATGGGGTAAATAGTGCCCGAAACCGTTTCGGGCATATACGAGCAAAGTCTACGTTGGTGGTTTGCATACGCCCAGGGCTTGTTCCATGTGTAGCGCAGAGAATTAAAAAGTAAAACGCTTTGTTTAAGCTCGGACTTAAGGAAATTGTATATATGGAAAGCAAAATTAAAAAATACCTAAGTGACCCGTGGATGGCCTACTGTGCCTTTACGTCGAAGGGTCTAACGAAATGGGTTTCCGACAGGACGCACCTTCGATTGATGCATCGCGCCAAGTTGGGCATGTGGCCTAGCATAGACTCGCCGGTGACCTTCACTGAGAAGATGCAGTGGCTGAAGCTTAACGATCACAACCCTGCGTACACGACCATGGTCGACAAGTACCGCGCTAAGGACCTCATTGCCTCGCGTGTGGGCTCCGAGCACGTGGTCAAGACGTTGGGCGCCTGGAATTCCGCTGATGACATCGATGTGAGTGGGCTACCGGAGAAGTTCGTACTCAAAACGAACCACGACTGCGGCGGCGTGCTCATCTGCACTGACAAGGGACACTTCGATCTCAACAGTGCCAAGGACTTTTTTCGGGGTCATTTGAAGCAGAATTATTTTTACGGGTGCAGGGAATGGCCTTACAAGAACGTGAAGCCCGTCGTGTTCGCCGAGGAGTTCTTGGAGAGCGAGGGCGATAATGCCCGTGATGAAGACGATAACTGGGAAGGCATCGACGAGTTCGACTTCTTCTGCTTTGACGGGGAACCCCGGCTGATTTCTTATTGCCACGGGGACAAGAACGATTCTGAGAAGAGGTACAACGATTTCTACGACACTGAGTGGAATCTGCTGCCTTTGGCGATGGGATACGCGAGTTCCGAAGAGACGATCCCTGCCCCGGAGCAGCTCAGCGAGATGCTCGAGCTATCAAGGAAACTGAGTGACGGTGTACCTTTCTTGAGGGTCGACCTCTTCATCTGCAAGGGGCGCGTTCTCGTCGGCGAGCTGACTTTCTACCCGTGGGGCGGGTTTACGCCTTTCAGCCCCGCTGAGGCGGAGAGGACGTTGGGGCAAATGGTTTCTTTGCCCCAACGTGAAAACGAGGAATGATGGCAAACGAAAGCTGCATTCAGTGCGTGCGCATGGATAATCAGCCAGTAAGCGCGTTCCGGCGTTTCTTCATGGAGGTTTAGTATGTCCGACACAAAAGACCTCCGGGCGAGGTCGGCAAGCGCGGCAAAGTGGTCTCTGGCAACCGAGATTATCGCCAAAATCATCTCGCCTATCTCGCAGCTCGTCTTAGCGAGGCTGCTGGCGCCAGAGGCGTTTGGCATGGTGGCGACCGTCACCATGGTAGTGAGCTTTGCCGACATGTTCGCGGACGCCGGGTTCCAGAAGTACCTGGTGCAACACAGCTTCCGAGACAAAAAAGACCTGCATGCCAACGCTAACGTGGCCTTTTGGACGAACTTCGGCATATCGGTGGTCCTGTGGTGTCTCATTGCCATATTCAACGATCCGGTGGCCACCTTCGTGGGCAATCCGTCGCTGGGCTTTCCCTTGGCCGTGGCCTGCCTCTCTCTCCCGTTGACGTCGTTTTCGAGCATTCAGATGGCGTTGTTCCACCGTAATCTCGATTTCAAGTCGCTTATGCCGGTGAGACTGACGTCGACCTTACTTAACTTCGGCTCGACGCTTGTACTGGCGTTTATGGGATTTGGTTACTGGTCACTTATCGTTGGCACTTTGGCGGCGAATATTGTAAATGCAGTGGGGCTGACTCTGCTGTCTGAGTGGAAGCCGCGTTTTTTCTACTCCTTCAACATGCTGAAGGCTATGTTCTCATTCAGCGGATGGACGCTTTTGGAGTCGTTCACCATATGGCTTTCCTCTTGGGCGGGCACCTTTATCGTGGGGCATTTCCTGGGTGCGGCTGAGTTGGGATATTACAAGACGCCAGTCACCTTTGTGAGCGGGTGCTTCGGGATTATCACGAACGCTACGACGCCCATCTTGTTCTCGTCACTTTCGCGCCTTCAGTTTGATCGGGAAGAATACGTTGCTTATCTGCGACGCTTCCAGTTCATGGTGGCATTGTTCCTGTTGCCGTTGTCTGCGGGTATCTTCGTATTCCGCGAGCCTTTGGTGGCCCTGTTGCTCGGCGATCAGTGGGGCGAGGCGACGCTCATGTTCGGGTTGTATGGGCTGGTGCAGGGGCCGATGGTGCTGCTCTCATACTACAGCAGCGAGATGTATCGCTCTCTTGGTAAACCGCGCGTGTCTACGCTTGTGCAGGTGATGTACCTCGTGTTGATGACGCCGCTTATGACCGTGGCGGCTATGCAAGGGTTCGATGCCGTCGTGTGGGCTGATGCGGGATTGAGAATCCTTTTGATTGCTATCAACCAAGTGGTCACATATTTCGTGGTTGGCCTTTCGTTTGGGCGCACTATGTTGTCGCTCAAGGAGCCCATTTTCTGCACATCGATGATGTGCGCATTTGCATGGGTGACGTATGGACTCGCATCTAGCAACTGGCTTGGCGTCGGGTTGGACATTGTAGGGTGCGTCGTTGTCTATTTCGCGATTTGCTTTGCTTTGCCCAAGAGTAGGAGGGTGCTGCTGAAGCTGGTCAAGGGCGGCGGCTTTAAAACGTTTTGAGGTCTGTAATTAACTTGTTGGGAGTTCCATCTCAGGACTTCCTTAAAACGAAAGAGTGGGGTATATATGCAGGATAGAAAAGTCCTCGTCACTGGCGCCGCCGGCTTCATCGGGGCGTTTCTGGTGAAGCGGCTGCTCGAAACCACCGACGACGCGATCATCGGTCTGGACAACGTGAACAGCTACTACGACCCTGGCATCAAGGAGGCTCGCCTGCGAATGCTGGCGGAGGTGGACAAGGCGGGGCGTTTCGCCTTCGTGCGCGGCGACCTGTGCGATGCCGCGTTGATAGAGCGCCTGTTCGCTGAGAACGGCTTCGACGTTGTGGTGAACTTGGCCGCCCAGGCCGGTGTGCGATACTCCATCGAGAACCCCAAGGCCTACATAGACAGCAACCTGGTAGGGTTCTTCAATATATTGGAGGCTTGCAGGCGCCACCCGGTGAAGCATCTTGTCTACGCGAGCTCTTCCTCCGTCTACGGCGGCAACGAGAAAGTGCCTTTCTCGGAGGACGACCGTGTAGACTCTCCGGTGAGCCTGTACGCCGCCACAAAGAAGTCCAACGAGCTAATGGCCGCGGCCTACTCCAAGCTTTACTCCATCCCAGCCACGGGCCTGCGCTTCTTTACGGTGTATGGGCCCATGGGAAGGCCCGACATGGCATACTTCGGCTTCACCGAGAAGTTGCGTCGTGGCGATACGATTAAGATTTTCAACATGGGCGATTGTAAGCGCGACTTTACGTACGTGGACGATATTGTGGAGGGCGTGCGCAGGGTCATGGACGGCGCTCCTGAGGTCAAGATCGGTGTTGATGGTTTGCCAATGGCCGCTCATCGCGTGTATAACATCGGCAATTCGAATCCCGAGAACTTGCTGATCTTCGTTGATACGCTGCAGCGTGTGCTGGTTGAGGAGGGCGTGCTCCCCGCCGATTACGATTTCGAGGCGCATAAGCAGCTCGTTCCTATGCAGCCTGGTGACGTGCCTGTAACCTATGCGGATACTGGCGCCTTGGAGCGCGATTTTGGTTACAAACCCGCAACGCCGCTCGAGGACGGTCTTCGTGAATTCGCGAAGTGGTATCGCGAGTTCTACGGGAATTAGCTGGGTGATAGCAATGTCGAATGTATACAGCAGTGACCGTATTCGCTTTGGGGGGGGGTCTATTCTCTCAAACCATGCTTTGAGGTTTGTTTGGCTACTTCGAAAGTGCCAGAATTCGCACAATCCTTTATGGCATCTTTTTCGAAAGAGGATGGCTTGCAAATATGGTCTCGAGATCGCGCCTGCCACCTCGATTGGCGAAGGCTTGTATCTGGGTCACGCTTTTGGCATTACGGTAAACCCGAATGCCGTTATCGGTCGCAACTGCAATATGCACAAAGGTGTGACAATTGGTCGGGAAAACCGCGGCAAACGAAAAGGTGTGCCTGTTCTTGGCGATTGCGTTTGGCTTGGTGTCAACTCAACTATTGTTGGTGGCGTTCGTTTAGGCAACGACGTTCTCGTTGCACCGAACACTTATGTTAACTGCGACGTACCAAGCCATTCGATTGTGATTGGGCACCCATGCAAAATCATTTCTCGAGATGGGGCAACAGACGAATATATAAACAACAGGGTCTGAATAATAAAATCGCTTTTACATGTCTTATCCAGGATAGAGGGGGGGGGAATCGTCTTCGCTAATTACAGCGAGTTAGCGACTCAGTGAGCTTTGGCGCGCTCTGATGCGAGCGGAAGGTGAAGCAAACTGGAACGGGTAGTAGATTCCCAGAAGCTATATGCAACGTGAGTGTCAAAGATAGCGCGTCTTAACGCATAACCCTGCATTCCTCCTTTCACCGACTGGCAAAACGATTTACACCTAATTGTCGACATTACCCACGCGATTTATCTTTGCCCCCGCATCGATCTCGCTAAACTAATAACTGTCGCTACCAGGGCATTTTCTGGTGCACATTCTATTGGCTCCTGCGAAGATCGGAGCGGGTATGTTTGCCGCCGAGTCCCACGCCAGCCGTCATCACATCGCGATCGCTGCCATGGCCTGCCTATGCGTTTTGCTGGGCGGGCCTTCCTATGCCGCGGGCGCGGAGAGCCTGTTCATCGCGGGCGCGACGTACTGCGAGCCGGGCGTGTCGGGCCCCGGCTGGGCCTGGACCGATGCCGGCCATCTGGAGCTTGACGGCTACGCGGGCGACGCCATCGGCGCCGACGGCGACCTGGTCGTGACGCTTGCCGGGCGCAACTCGGTGACCGAGTCGCATGCGCCCGATGCGGACATCTCGCAGTGCGGCATGGAGGTGTGGGGCGACCTGACGCTCCGCGGCACCGGGTCCCTGGCGGCATCGGGCTCGCAGTGCGCGATCCACGTCTCGAGGGCGCTCGCGGTGGAGGACTGCGCCGTCGACGCCCGGGCGGACGGGGCCGGCGTCACGGGCGAGGCCGTGGCCGGCGCGCATGCCTACGGCGTGTACCTGCAGGGCGCGGGCACGGGCGTCGGCTCGGCCGGGTGCACGCTTTCCGTCGATGGTTCGTGGCTCGATGCGGCCGGCACCGATGGCGGTGTCGCATGCACGGGCGGGTCTCTTGTGTCCGCGCGGTTTGTGACGCCCGTGGGCGGGGCCTTCGGTGCCGGCGGCGTGGTGGACGCCTCCGGGGGCATGGCTCCGCATGTGGTGGTTGAGCCCGAGGGCGCCACGGCGCCGGCGGGGGAGACCGACGGCGCGGGCGAGCCGGCTGGTGGTGCCGGCCCCACCGTTGAGCAGTCCGGTGCCGGGCCCGCGACGGGCCCCGTCCCGAAGCCCGCGACCACAACGCCCAAGACGACCACGACAAGCAAGACGACCGTGACCAAGGCCACGGCGCCCACGCCATCCAAGGCCAAGACTGCTAGCGCCGCCACCGCCACGCTCCCCAAGACCGCCGACAGCAACTGGCCCGCCGCCTCATTAGCGCTATTCCTGCTGGGAACAGCGATTCTAGGTAGGCCAAAGCGCAAGGGCGATTGACCGAGCTGCCATGCACTTTCTAGGTAGGGGCAATTGCGACGTGTATGCCGCAAAGTAGGGGCGCACGCGGCGCACAAGAAAGGCGAGAAAGCCCCGGCAAGCTTGACGGACGGCCGAGCATGTGGTACTTTCACGAATACACTGATACGGCTTGGGTACTCTACGGAGCCCAAGACTGAGGAAGGTCGTTCGCCACGAGGCGGGCGGCCTTCTCTCATTTCAGAGAGGAGCCGGCATGGCCCGCAAGCCGTTCAAGACCCTCGAAGAGCAGGTGGCCATCCTCGAGTCCAGGGGGCTCTCCATGCCGGAGTACGCCGCCTACGCCCTCCTCGGCGAGGACTACTATTGCGTTGTCAACGGGTACAAGGAGCCGTTCCTCGACAAGGAGGCCAGCGCCGAGGCGGGTCACGACGTCTACGCCGAGGGAACGGGATTCGGAGACCTCTACGGCCTTTTCCTCTTCGACCGCGACCTGCGCAACCTTACCTTCAAGTACCTCCTCAAGGCGGAGGCCCGCGTGCGCTCGGTCGCCGCCTACACCTTTTCGGAGGCCTATCGGGAGCTCGATGCCTACCTGAAAATCGCCAACTACACCGATGCCAAGGACTACATGGTGGGGCCGAGCCATTACGACGAGGACCTGGCCGGGCTCATCGCCCTGCGCACCCTCGTGGACTTCCGCAACATCTGCGCCCGCGACGAGCGGCTTTGGTGCGCCAGGGTCGGGCCCGTGAGGGACGAGGACTTCTCGACAATGGTGGCCAAGCTGGCTCTCATCCTCGACTCCGAGACGATCAGCTCCTTCAAGTCCGAGCTCGCGTCCCTTGTCGGGGGCTACGCCGCCGAGAGCCAAAGGCTGGGCGAGGTGCTCTACAACTCTGACCTCGGTGTTCCTAGACCGGAAGACGACAAGTGAATCGCAATTTGCTCCCTGGTCAAAAGGTCGCGCGTCTTTCTCGCGTCGGGTATGCGGGCCAGAGGGCCGCTGCCGCCTTTGAGCACGAACCGCTCCCCGACGCCGGCGAACACGCGGCAGAGGAACCGGTCGCGCAGCATCTAACGATAGGCGTTACCGGCCACCCGACCCGACCCCCGTATCGCCTTCTTGGCGGCGCGATCGAAGCGCGTCGGCCCGGCCGGGCGCGGGCTGTCCGTCGACGCCTCGCGGCTCGATGCGGCCGGTGCCGATGGCGGCGTCGCATGCACGTGCGGGTCGCTTATGTCCGCGCGATTTGTGACGCCAGTGGGCGGGGCCTTCGGCGCCGGCGGGGTGGTGGATGCCCCAGGGGCCATGGCGCCGCATGTGGTGATCGAGTCCGAGGGCGCCGCGGCGCCTGTCTCTTATACACATCTCCGAGCCCACGAGACCGA
>ENA-OXUB01000509-OXUB01000509.1-human-gut-metagenome-genome-assembly--contig:-NODE-509-length-21973-cov-17.341820_pt1 | contig 21973 bp, 19 predicted proteins | sample MGYA00249345_ERZ652652 | MGnify/ENA primary metagenome ERZ652652 (study PRJEB26925, sample SAMN05826496) | human gut metagenome | biome: ENVO:2100002; feature: ENVO:00000062; material: ENVO:00002003... | reverse complement strand
CTGCTCTACAGTCCTGCGCAAGACGGAAAGCACATTAAGTGCTTTCCTTTGCGTGCGGAACTCGCGACAAACTTCATGCCCTCCGGTCCGCCCCGGGAGCTAGGTTAACTAATTCGGGCCCGGCATTCAGAAAAGTCAGTGCAGCAAAATGGCGATGCGGATAGGAACGTGGGTATGGTTTTCGCTGCGCGCACGGGTCCCCTGGGAAGCACCGTGCATTTTTGGGAGTATTCAGCAAGCCAGGACGGCTGCATACGCGCCGGACATACCTTATTGGTCCCAAGAACGCCTTCAGCGGGCGGTTTTGGTCGGTGGGCAGACCCCGTTGGGACAAATGGGCGTACTTCGCGCCGTACCGGAGCCCAAAATGACGTCAATCTCCGCAACGTTACTCAGCCGCAGCGGCACCGGCAGAGCTCGTGGTGCTGAATACTCCGTTTTTTGCACGGCACGGGCGGGGATACATCAGGATCAGGAAGAACATCCCAGCCTTTTTATGCAATCTGTAATGGGAAGTATGCAAAACACCAAGAGACAGCATTGCTGATGTCCAAATTGAGCGCACGAGGCAGCAGCACCTCAACCCCGCGCCCAAATCCAGCAGAGCGGGGACGCTCCTAACGAACCCCCATCGGCAAACAAATCCGGCTCGAGCGCCATCCCAAAATAGGCTGCGCGAGCCGCGTTTAACGGTACGACATGAATATTAGCGCTCGTAAATCAAGTTGCCTGCCAGGTAGGTGGCCTGAACCTTAGTGGCCTGGAGCTCTTGGGGGTCGATGGTGAGCGGGTTTTGGTCCAAGACTACCAGGTCGGCGTACTTGCCGGGCTCCAAGCTGCCGAGGTTTTGCTCGTCGCCTGCCGCGTAGGCGCTACCCAGGGTGTAGTTGCGTAGGGCTGTTGCCGCGTCGATACGCTCGCTCGGCAGCCAGCCGCCCTCGGGCCAGTGACTGCGGGGGTCCTGGCGCGTGATAGCCGTGTAGAGCACGTTCATGCTGGTAACGGCCGTGATGGGGCTATCGGTGCCGAAGGCTTGGCGGATGCCGCGCTGCTTATAGGTCGCAAACGGCCACATGATGCGGCTGCGCTCCAGGCCCAGGTCGCGCTCCGGTCCACCCGGGTCGAGTGTAATGTGGCAAGGCTGGCTCGAAGCAACCACGTTAAGCTTGCGCAGGCGGTCAATGTCCTCGGGCAAGAGGTTCTCCAGATGCTCGAGCGTGTTATGACCGTGCTGGGGCAGGCCGTACAGGTCGGCGGCCTCCTCGAAGATATCCAGCGCGGCATGAATCGCACCGTCACCAATGACGTGGATGCGCACGGTGTGACCGCGCTCCGCGGCAGCGAGGACCAGTTTGCGCATGCGCTCGGCGGGAACCGTCAGACGGCCCTGGTCGCCCGGGAAGCGCGGATTGGTATAGGGCTCGGTGAGATATGCCGTGTGTTCGCTCGACACGCCGTCGAAAAACTGCTTAAAACCAGGCGCCGAGAGCAGCGCGTTGTTCGCGTAGCGGGTCTGCAGCTCTTCCAAGCGCGACTGGTCATCCAGCAGCGTGGGGAACAGATGGGCTCGGATGCCCAGCTTGCCGGCTGCCTGCAGTTTGTCGTAGACGTCGTCGCGGATAAAATCGCAGCCCGGCATGGGCATGAGCGACATATCGCAGATCGAGGTGATGCCCTGCTCGGCCATACGCCTCATTTGATCGGCGTAAGCGCTTGCGATGCGATCCTCCCCCAGCCACTCAAGGCAGCGCGGTAGCAGCTGCATGGCAGCCGCCTCGTGAGCAATGCCCGTGAGTTCGCCGTTTGCATCCTTGTCGTAACTGCCGCCTGCTGGCGGCTCGCTGTCGCGCGTGACGCCGAGCGCCTCGAGTGCGCGGCTGTTGAGCCAAAGCGTGTGCCCGTCGCCCGAATACATAACGCAGGGACGATCGGGGAATGCCACATCGAGCGACGCCTTGGTAGGATGCTCGGGCGGATCCCAACGGTAATCGCGCCAGCCCTGCGTCACAACCCAAGCGTCACTAGGCAGATCCTGGGAAAACTCGAGCGCATGTTGCACCAGCGCCGCCTCGGACGTGCCCATATCCATGAGCATGTACGGCGAGGAACCGACCGAGGTATGGAAGAAGTGCAGATGAGCGTCATGGAAACCGGGGCAGACAAACTGCTCGCCGTAGTCGATAACCGGCGTGGCGGCAGGCGCGGCGGCAATCACGTCATCGGGCGCACCGACTGCGACGATACGGTCGCCTGCGATGGCAATCGCCAGCTCGCGGGCGGTATCGATGCCGTCTTGCGCGGTAAAGACGTTCTTGGAGCGGATAATCCGATCGATATGTTGCATGGGCATCCCCATCTCTGGCAGGAAATTCAACACCCCCGAGTGTACTCCCCCGCCCTTGTAACAAAACCCCAAGCGGCAAACGGCAACTTTACCAGCCCTAGCGGCAGGTGGCATACTGGAGAGAGCCTGTACGATTTTGCGATCAACCCAGCAAGGAGCAAATCGACCATGACGAAGACCAAGGCACAGCAGATTATGGCGGCGACCGAGGCTCGCGCGGCTGACGACGTCACCGCAGCCATCAGAGATATCGCTACCGAGTTTGAGCCCTATATCATCAAGCAGCGCCGGCACTTCCATAAGCACCCGGAGCTGAGCCTTGCCGAGGAGCGCACGACCTCCGACATCGCCAACCAGCTCGACGCCATGAATATCCCCTACGAGCGTCCGCTCAAGACCGGCTTGGTGGCAACGCTTCGCGGTACCGCGCCGGATGCCTACCGCGAGGACGGCACGCCACGCCGCCGCATCCTGCTGCGCGCCGACATCGATGCCCTGCCCGTCACCGAGCAGACCGGCGAGGAGTTCGCCAGCGTCAACGAGGGCTGCATGCACGCCTGCGGCCACGACTGCCATATCGCCATGATGCTCGGAACGCTGCAAATCCTGCGCCATATGACCGACGACATCCACGGCGAGGTCCGCATCGTCTTCCAGCCCAGCGAGGAAAACGGCCAGGGCGCCAAGCTCATGATCGGCACGGGCGTGCTCGACGGCGTCGATGGCGCCTACGCCGCGCACATCTGGAGTGAGGTCGACGCCGGCACCGTGAGCTGCGAGCCCGGTCCGCGCATGGCCAATACCGACTGGTTCCGCATCGACGTCCGCGGCACCTCGTGCCATGGCGCCATGCCCCAGCGAGGTCACGACGCCGTCATGGTTGCCGCCGAGATTGTCAACGCCCTGCAGACCATCGTCTCGCGCGAGATCAGCCCCTACGAGCCGGCCGTCATCACCGTCGGCGAGCTGCACGGCGGCACCGCGCGCAACGTTATCGCCGGCACGGCCTACCTCGCCGGCACAGTGCGCACCTACGGCGATTCGACCCACGAGGAAATGCCGGAGCTCATGCGCCGCATCGTAGAGCATACCGCGGCAGCTCTGGGCGCCGAGGCAGAGCTCACCGACTACACCATCGCCAACTACAAGGTCGAAAACGACGACGCCTCGAGCGAGCGCTGCCGTCAGGCTGTAATCAAGTGCCTGGGCCCCACCGGCCAAGGCCATTATCGCGGCACGCTTTCGGGCGAGGATTTTTCGGAGTACCTGCGTCGCGTACCGGGCGTGCTCGCCTTTGTAGGTACGCGCAACCCCAAGATTGGCGCCACGTACGCCCAACATTCCTGCTTCTACAAGATCGACGAGACCGTGCTGGCAAAGGGCTCCATGGTGGCCGCCCAGTATGCTATCGACTTTTTGGCCGAGCCCACGCAAGAGGAGCTCGACGGCCCCGCGATTACCGCGGTCGCCGAAACCAACCCCGATCTGGCCGCCAAGTTGCGCTCTGCCAAGGCGACGACCGCCGAGGCCCGTGACGCCATCCATGATGCCCGAACGGCTCGCCATGCCGCGATCAAGGGCATCCACGACGCACGCGCTGCTGCACGCCGCGAGGAGAAGCACGACGAGTAGTCGTCACACCCATCCATAACAGCCTGGCTAAAGCAGAGCGGGGGCGGACGTATCGAAACGTCCGCCCCCGCTCATTCTTCAAGCGCTATTTCTACCATTTCTACCCCGTCCCCAAATGGCAGACGGCATGGCTACTCGTCCTGAGGCTCCTCGTCGGAGCTTGGCTCGGACGCCGACTCAGGTGCAGGTGCAGGTGCAGGCTCAGGCGCAGGCTCGGGCTCAGATGCCGTCTCAGGCTCGGGCGCCGGTTCAGACTCGGGCGCCGGCTCAGGCTCGGTCGCGGGAGCGGGTGCAGGTGCCGGCGAAGCATCCGGAGCACCGTAACCCGAAGGGGTGGACTTCTTCTCGAAGGGCAACACAAAAGTCAGGACGTCGTCCTTATCCTCATCGGCCCACTCGCTTGCATAGCGTGCGGCCCAATAGCCAACGGCACGGTGCTTGAGCATCTTGCCAAAGATCGTAAGAAATACGGTGACGAAAGCGACCAGCACCAAGAACAGCGCGAGCGTGACGCCACCGCCGGTAACAATTGCCTCAATACCCGTAGGACGATAATAGTAGCTATACATACCGACAGAGGCAATGGCGCCAAAGACGACCGTCAAGATCCATGTGACAACGTTGGCGACCAGGCCCGTCAAAAACTCGGGAAGGAACGAAGCACAGAACAGCTTGGTCTTGTTGTGCTTAAACGCCGCCCAGACCTTATCGAGCGAAAACGCGCTCTCGACACGCCCGGTCACCGCAAAGTGCATCACGGCGATGTCGGCGAACATCTTAAAGAAGACACCCAGAATCGCCGAGGCAATTAGCGCCAGGACAAGCAGGCCAAGCGAGCCAAACAGCGCAGCCTCGAGCGCATAAGAGCCGTAATAAGAATACGAGCCCGCAGCGCCAATTACCACGCCCTCCACCAGCGAAAGCGCTACACCGATAACGGGAATGGCAGCGATAACCTCGAGCACGACCGAAATAACGCTCGAAAAGACTCCGAGACCAAACGACGTGGAACGCATCAGCGGACGATCCATGCCGTCATCGATCTTAAGCGACAGATCGCGACCCCACTCGATGCCAAAGCCGGAACCGCACACGCTCGCAATGCAAGCTGCCAAAAAGCCGATGGCAGCCGCAATGCCGCCAATAACGGGAATAAACAACACGAGCACCGACACAACGCAAATCAGCGCCGGCAAAAACGCGATTTGGCATACACGCTGAAGCACACCCGGAGTCTTGGTCATATCTTGGAACGCCTGAGCCACACAGCCCTTTGGCGCATTCGCCACGGGCGGTTGCGGAACAAACTGCTGGGGCTGAGGCTGTCCCTGGGGAGCGGGGCCAGCGGCACCGGCATTAGGAGCACCACACACGCCGCAGAACTTGTCGTTATCGCCCATAGGGGCGCCACACTGCGAGCAGAACATCGAAATCATCCCTTCGTATCTAGAGCGAATCACCTGGATCGCAAACGATGTCTTTGGCATCATTATCACCCAATGTGAGGACAAATACTCTTAGATGACGTATTTGCAACGCGCGAGGCGCTTTTCGATTGTTTGATGAGTGTGTCCGCGCTAGTTCGTTCCGCGGAAGCCCTTGCCGACAATCTCGGAGCTGTCGACAATCGTGATAAAGGCACCCGGATCGACTTCGCGCGCATAGCGGCGCAGCTGCACGGCCTCGCGACGGCTTAGCACGCTCATGATCACCGTCACGCACTTGCCCGAGAAGGCACCGTAGCCGCGACTGATGGTCGCTGTGCGGTTGAGATGCTTGACGATAAACTCCTCGACCTTAAGGGGTTCGGAGCAAATGACCGTGCAGACCTTACGAAGATGGATGCTCTCGATGGCCTTGTCGACCACAAGCGTCTTGGCAAACAGGCCGAGCACGCAATACAGACCGACACGCGGGCCATACAAAAAGGCCGCGATGGTCACGATGCCGATATCGACCAGCAACAGGGCACGGCCAATCTCGAGCGTCGTGCGGCGCTTGAGGATCATGGCAAGAATGTCCGTGCCGCCCGTCGAGGCGCCGATATCAAAGACGATGGCGCTGCCGAGCGCCGGCAGAATCACGGCAAAGCACAGGTCAAGCCACATATCGCCCGTCATCGAGATATCGGTCGGGATAAAGAGCTCAAACAGCGAAACATAGGCGGACAGTGCAAACGAGGCGAAGACGCTCCACAGGATTGCCTTGCGCTCCAAAAAGATAAAGCCCAAAACGACGAGAACCGCGTTGATAATCCACATAAAGACGCCGACGGGCAGGGTCGGGAACAGCGTGGACAGAATGACCGACACGCCCGAGGTGCCGCCAAAAGCAAAGTGATTAGGGGTTTTAAACGCAACGATGGCAAAGGCCGTAAGAATCAGGCCCAGATTGAGCTCGGCAAAAAAGCGCGGGAAGCCCGGCTCCTGGCTGCGCTTTTGGCCGGCACGCTCGCCGCGCTCGATATCGGTGCGATCAACCACGCGCTCCATCGGCACCACGGGAGGACGATGCATCTCCTCGGCAGCACGCGATGCCGCCTCTGCCGCGGCGGCCTCAATCGCCCATGCCTTGCTTTCTGTTTCGTGCTCGTCAGCCATTACGGCAACCCCTCGTTAACAATTTGGAAACAATGCGCCCATTAGGGTAACGCGGAACGCGGGGATTGCAACCCTTAGTTAGACGAGCGGTATGACTATATCGGGAGCGTACAAAAACGGCCGGCCACGCTTTTGCTTGCGCGGTCGGCCGTTTAACGTTTTCACAGATAAAACCTGCCAAAACAAACCTGTCCCTTTTTGGAAGGTTATTCGTGCTGGCTGGTGCGGTGCTCGTACTCCTCGGGGGTGATGACGTCCTCGATACGCAGGTTGACACCCGCCACCTCAAGGCCGGTCATCGCGGCAAGGCGCTCGGTGACACGTGCCTTGACATCGTCGAAGATCGCGGGCGCATAGGCGCCGTACTCGATAATGACGGAGATGTTGACGACCACGCGATTGTCATCGGTGACCTCGACCGTCACGCCCTTGGTCAGATTCTCGGCACCAAACTGCTCCTGCACAAAGTGCATGAGGTTACCCTTCATACCCAGAACGTGCGGAACCTCGCGGGTGGCCATGGCAACGATCTTCTCGATCACGCCGTTGGAATAGGTCAGCGAGTCCTCGGACTCGTCCGCTTCCTCGTCATCCTCATCCACATCGGACTCGGCCTCGACGAGCGCCTCATCCTCGAGCGTTACGTCCTCGGCCTCGGCGGTGACAGTCTCGTTCTCCACGAGCTCGGTATCGGCTACATCGACCTTCGTATTAAAAGCCATGGTTCCTCCTTATGCCTGCCGCGGATGCGACAGTCGAATACGTATTAGCGGCCGCTAAACAGACGGCCGAAGAAGTTGACGATCCCGTTCTCGCCATCACGAATCTGGCCAATTACGGCGCCGATCAGCACGAAGAATGCAATGACGAGCGTGTCCCACAGGCCGAGCGTGAGCACCAACACGGCGAGGATAAAGCCAGCGACGGCACCGAGCGTGGTGTTGGGATGACGCACAGCATAGCTCCAGATGGCAGCGCCCGTACCCTTGATGAGACCCATAGCCTCGTCAAAATCCGCGGCTGCCGCGTCTTGCAACTCGGTTGCCTCTGCTTTGGAATCAACAGGTTCGCTCGCCGGCGTGGCGCTCTGGTCAATCGTCAGGCGCGGCGTACGAGCGGTCTTATCTTGATTGGTATCACTCACCGGAAACCTCCACGGTCTGGACGGTAGTCTTGGACGGCAAAAAACGGACGCGCGTGGTCGTACCCGGCGTGCCGAGCATGGTGTCGCAAGCTTCCTCGATGCGCTGCTGCATCGCGGTAGCCAGAGATGCCACGTCCTTATCGTCAAGCGCGATAGCCTCGACCTTAAAACGGACGTGCGAATCGTCGGAACCTTGGACGCGGGCCTCGACATGCTCGATCATCACGCGATCGTCGCGCTCTGCAGCAGCCCTGGCGCACGAAGAAAGCGCCGCGAGCGTGACCTCGATATTGCGCTCCCCCGCCGGATGCACGCAGGACGGCTCGCGACGAGCAAACATCAGGCGGAAGAAGCTTACCAGCACGCCAATCGCCACAACTCCGCCGCATGCCGTCACGACAATGCGCGGCATGGGGTCGCGCATCAGCAGCATAAAGCGATACGTATACGGCCCCCAAAACTGGCAGACAAGCGTACCCAGCGCCACGATGGCGGCGGCAAGATACACGATCGCTAGGGCTCGTTTGAGTACGCGCACGTGGCGCTCCCTTCAAATCTCGGCTCTCGAAATGCAAAACGGTTCGCATCATTATAAAAGAGCCGGGTCCGGTGCTCTACGCACGCGGATCCGGCTCATCTATTCCACGAGGCTTGCATGCTCGCTTCATTATGCCCAGATATGCACGGCTTAACCCGTGCGGGCGCTACTCCTCCTCGAGGGCAGCGATGACCTCGTCGGTCATGTCCATGGTGCTGTAAACATCCTGGACGTCGTCGAGCTCCTCAAGACGGTCGATGAGGCGCTGAACCTTCTTGGCGTCGGCGCCGGAGACCTCGGTCGGGGTGGTCGGGACCATGGTGGTCTCGGAGCCCTTGACCTGGACGCCCTGCTCCTCGAGCGCCTTGGAGACAGCCATGACCTCGTTGGCAGTAGTCCAGACGATCCACTCCTCGCCGGCGTCCTCGTAGTCCTCGCCGCCGGCCTCGGCGATGGCCATCATGAACTCATCCTCGTCACCGGCAGCACCGTTGGCGATCATGGTCTCCTTCTTGGCGTTCTCGTCCAGGATCTCCTTGGCGACGACGATCTGGCCCTTGCGCTCAAACTGGAAGGCGACGGAGCCGGAGGTGCCCAGGTTGCCACCAGCGTGGGAGAAGGCGGAACGGACATCAGCGGCGGTGCGGTTGCGGTTGTCGGTCAGGCAGTCGACGTAGACGGCGACACCGGCGGGACCGTAGCCCTCGTACACGATGTTCTCGTAGACGGCGGCGTCAGCACCCGAGCCAAAAGCCTTGTCGATAGCGGACTTGATCTTGTCCTTAGGCATGGACTGAGCCTTGGCCTTGGCAACGGCAGCGGCGAGGCTGGCGTTGTTCTCGGGCAGCGGGTCACCGCCGAGACGGGCAGCAACGGTGATGTTGCGGCTGAGCTTGGAGAAGAGGGCGGAACGCTTGGCGTCCTGCGCGCCCTTACGATGCTTGGTTGTGGCCCACTTAGAGTGTCCGGACATACGTGTCTCCTATCGGTTTCGACCTAAAGCCCAGCGCAGATGCTCGGGCAATATAAACAAACGTCGTTATGATATACCTACTGGCCTGCGAGATAAACCCCAAAATGGAGGCGTCGTGATGATGGCCCCTTTGGTGCAAAGAAACCTGACCTCAATGCACCAAGTTAGAACCAGAGGAAGTCGCTGCGGGTGACGGTGGCGCCAATGGCGAAGGGCATGCAGGCGATGACCGGATACAGATAGCGCATGTAGGTCGAGCCGTTGCACGGGCCAATCAGGCACACAGCGAGTACGCCCAACAGCGGCACCCAGATCGCCAGCGCACGCCATGAATGACGACGCAGCAGGTAGACCACCACGGCGATCATGATCCACACATAGGTGGCCGAGCTCATGGTGAGCGAAATAAACGGGATGCGCTGCACCGCTACACGGTACAGATTGATCAGGTGGTCGCACCAGCGCACCACGTTGCTGTCAACCGGATGGAAGTCGAAGTACTTGAGGTTGTCGGGACGCGCCATAATCTCGGCACTACGCGCCGTGCTGTAGACCCAGGCATCGCGCGCGCTCGGATAAAAATAACCATAGTAGTTATTGATAAGCGCCGAAATATAGCACTCGGGATCCTTCTTAAACATCTGAGCCCATACCTCAAAATAGGCATCGATGTCCTCCTGCGAGGCGTACTCGTTAAAGCAGTTCTTGACGGCATCGGACTTGTCGGGGTTGTAGCGGCGGCCCAGGTTCTCGTACTTGAGTACACGATCGATCACGGCACGCTCTTCGTCGGTCACCGAACCGTCGCAAGGAGCCTCCACGATGGTGCCGTCCTCCTTAACCGTAGGGTTGACGCCCGAGTTGAGGCCGTCGTGCTTTTGGACGAAACGAGCCGTCTGCTGGAACGGAATCGAAAGGATTTCGCGCTTGGAGCCGGGCGTAATGTCGTGCGCCGGCATAAAGACCTTGGTGAAGTACATATTAGAGGCCAGGCAGAGCGCGAGCACCGCGAGAACGCCAACCCAGCGAAAACGCGGGATGGCGCCCGAAGGCGCAGCACCAGTCTGCTTGGCTGCACGACGAGCCACATGCACGTCCCATACGCAAAACGCCGCCGCGATTACGCATGCCGCCAGGGGAAACACCAGGCCGCCGTTGCGCAGGAACGTGGAACCCATGGCGCCCAGAGCGAGCAGCAGCCAGTCGTGGCGCGCAAAGAGCACGGGCCTCTGTTCGCCCGCACGCTCGACATTGGCATCACGACGGGGCAAGCCACATGCCACGAGCTTGACGGTCTGTACCAGCAGCACCAAGAACGCGTCGGCAAAGAGCACGTCTTTGGTGAGCAACGCCGCGTAGTTAGAGAACATCGGCATAAACGCAAAGAACAGCAGGATCGCACCGCGAACCGGCAGGCTCACGCCCAGTTTGCGCAGCGACGAAATGGAATAGGCCATGCAGGCGGCCGTGATGACGAACTGAGCACAGGTGTAGATGGCAAGACCTGCGTTGGCGCTGTTGAACAGTGAAAGCCCCAGCTGAACGCACGAGCCGATAATGGCCGTGTGCACTACGGGATGATGCCCGTTGAGCAACACATTGGGATTAAGCAGACGCAGGTAGTCACTCGTGCCGTTGGGGTAGTTGAACCACTGGCGAATCTGCGCACCCGTATCCCCCATAAAAAGACCGGGCAGCGAAGCGATAAGCGTGGGTGCCCAGGCGATCATAAGCACCAGGAAGGGCCCGGCAAAGGGATGGACCGAGAGCACGGCGTGAGTCACACGCCATACGCGGCCAAAGTGCGCTTCGGAAAACGGAATGCGCCGAGAGCTCAGCCAATCTAGACACTCAAAGGCAAGGTAGAAGGCAACGACCGCCAAGAGCATCCAGCCCGCGCCGCCAATCCAGGCGCAGATGATGCGGGCTTTGTCGCCAAGGACAATCTCGGCCGAGTCGGTGAGATCGTAGCTGCGGCCGAACACCATGCAGATGGCGAAGAACAGCGACGGCAGAACGATCGATGGGCGCCAGGTGTCGCCACGGCCAAAGAACACGTAGCGAAACGGTAGCGTGAGCAGGCAGGTAAGTGCAAGCAGCATGACCGCGTCGGTATGGCCGGCAAACGAGAGGAGCACCTCGTAGCACACGTACAGCATGCCCGAGGCTTTGGGGTCAATCGCCAAGACTGCGTTGCTCGACACCGGGGCGGGATCGATGGAAAACGCCGTGGTCGCCAACAGCGCGAGCAAAAATGCGATGAGCGTCTGCTTGGCGGGATAGCGCTTAAACCAGACGATGCGGGCAGCGTCGCGCGCAGCCGTTGTAGAGAGATCGGAATCCTTCACAGTCCAAAGAGCCTTTCTAGAAACCTGCCAAAAAGGGACAGGTTTATTTTGGCAGGTTTTATCTGGGGAAACGTTACGGTTCCGTCATCGTTGCCCAGCGAACCACCACAAAGGTGCCTGTCCCCTTTGTGGTGGTTTTGGTGGTTAGGCGTCGAGGTAGATGCGCTGGGGCTGGTTGCGGCGACGAGCAAAGATGATGAGCGCCAGTCCCGCGATTACGAGCGGAAGACTCAGCAGCTGACCCATGGTGATGACGCCTCCCAGCAGATAACCCAGCTGGGCATCGGGCACGCGCACAAACTCAATGAGGAAGCGGACGATGCCGTAACCCATCACAAACACGCCCATAAACGTACCTTGGGGCAGTAGCGGCTTTTTGCGGCTGAGCACCTGCAGAATGCAAAAGAGCACGATGCCCTCAAGAAATGCCTCGTAGAGCTGGGAGGGGTGACGCGGCATATCGCCCGCGGTGCCACCGAAGACCACGCCCCAGGGCAGATCGGTCGGCTTGCCCCACAGCTCACCATTGACAAAGTTGGCACAACGGCCCAGGCACAAGGCCAGCGGCGCGCCTATGACGGCAAGGTCTGCCAAAGTCCAGGCATCGAGCTTATACATGCGGCACACAATGATGCCGCCGATGATGCCGCCCACCAGGCCGCCATGGAAGCTCATGCCGCCTTCATTGGTGGCAAAGATCTCGAGCGGATGCGCCCAGTAGTAGCCGTCGCCGTAAAAGATGACGTAGAACAGGCGGGCGCCAATGATAAGGCCAAAGACCACGCCGACCACGACACTCGTCAGGTCATCAATCGTGATGTTAAAGCCCCAGCGACGCTGCGTGCGGTACATGACGACCGCCGTGAGCAGGGCGCCGACCACGTAGGCCAGGCCGTACCAGTAGATGGTGATGGGCCCCGCCGAGATCGCGACGGGATCAAGCATATGGTAGAAGTCGTTGAGCATGTCGACCCTCCTACTCCCTACATACAAATGCGGCCGCGGGCCTTGCGCTCGCAGCCGCATATTTGGGCGTAACGTTTATGCGGAGTATGCCGTCCGCAGCTTTCGCATCTTAGAACGGCGCGTACTCGTCGTACAGGTCGTCGGTCTCGCCGGAGGCATTGACCTGCTCGACACGGGTAACGCCGGGCACATGCTCCTTCAGGATACGCTCGATACCCATGGACAGGGTCAGTGCGCTCATAGGGCAGCCGGCGCAGGCGCCCTGCAGCTCCAGCTTGACGACACCCTCGTCGTCGACGCCCACATACTCCATATCGCCGCCGTCAGCCTGCAGGTTGGGGCGAATCTCTTCAAGAACCTTCTTAAGCAGCTCTTCGTTAACAGCCACAGGGGCTCCTTTCTCACAATAACGCGGGCACGCCCGCGGACAGAAGCTATGTTACTACAGCCATGTACCCGCTCACGAGCCGTCCATGCGCGCAGACGCGACTTTCACGAGTAGTCAATTTGGGACGGGGCTCTTTGAGCTGCGTTCGTCGTCAGATAGCGACAATGCATATTACTGTCGAGCCTGTCCCCCGGTACCAATCTGGACATCGACGATGACCTGGCGGTAGCTGATGCCACAGGAGTCGAGAATGCGGCGGCTGATACGGCCGTCATCGGTGTCGGCGTACTTGTTGTCCAGGTAGACGACCTCGCCCACGCCCACCTGAGCCAAAATCTTGGCGCAGTCGTGGCACGGGAACAGCGTGACGTAGACCGTGGAACCCTCGAGGTCCTTGAGCGAGCCACGGTAGTTGAGCACGGCGTTGGCCTCGGCATGGACCACGTAGTTGTGCTTGTCCTGCAGCGGGTCGTCGCTCGTACCCCACGGGAAAAAGTCGTCGTTGAGCGCCGAGGGTGTACCGTTGTAGCCCACCGAAAGGATGCGGTGGTTGGTGCTGGCGATGCACGCGCCCACCTGCGTGTTGGGGTCCTTGCTGCGGCGCTGCGCGGCGATGGCCACGCTCATAAAGAACTCGTCCCAGCTAATGACGTCGCGGCGCTTGCCCGACGCAGTTTGATGCTGAGTGTCCGACATATGCGTACCTCCCCAGTCGATGTGATGCCCCGCTCGATGCGGTATAGGAGATTTCGCTCCATTGTAGCAGGCAGATATCAACCCTTATAAATGACTTGCTAATTCGAGCCGAATAGACTTTTCAAGTCGATGTCCAATGCATCGGCAAGTTTTATCAATGTACCAATTGTCGGATTAGCATTACCCGTTTCGATTGAATGAATATGCGCATAGTCAATTCCGGTCATATAGCCAAGCTTTCGCAACGACAGTCCTTGGGTCGTTCTCAGCTTTTTTAAATTATGACCTACGAGCACTCTATATCCCGCATTCTGGCTGTTATCCATGCTAGAGAGCGTATGTGATATAGTAATGCTACTGTTGGGATATATTACAACAAGGACGGTCAGACATGGAAGTTCAGGGGAACGACCTGCAAAACTACGTCAAATCAATCTACTGTTTAGAAAAATCAGTGCTTGTACAGCAAAACGCAATCCGGGCTCTCGAAGGCTATGTCAGTTCAGAAAGAAAAAAACTGGCCCCGACCGACGTTCCAAACGACTACAGCGAAAGTGGACTTGCCGGCAATATATCTGGAGGCATCTTCTCAGCCCTATTGTTTGGCGCAACATCTGCCGCAGGAATTATCGCACTGGCCTTCATAGTGACGATCTTTGCTTCGTTTATTAGTTCGATTTTCAGCGGGTATGCATTTGTAGCCCTTATTTTTAGTCCCGACCTCGGCGGCTACTGCTCATACCTAGTAAAGCCCTTTTTTGGCTTAATTAATGTAATTAAACCATTTCTCCCTCTTGCAATAACCGCACTAATTGGAATCGGCTTTCTGTTTGGCATGAGCGCAAGGTCGAACGAGAAAAGCGAAAAGATAGAAGCAGATAATCGGAAGAAGACAATTATCGAGAATAATCGCCAAAAAACGCTCTTATTGGAGGATTTAAATGCATCCGAGGCGAAAAGCCTCAATAAAATGAGGGCTAAACTACAAGAATCCGAATCTCTTTTGAACGATTTCTATAGCGTTGGTTTGATCTATCCAAAATATCGTTCTCTTATCCCCATGGCGTCAATTAGCGAATATTTCGAAGCAGGCAGATGTTCGACGCTCGGTGAAGCTTATAACATCTTCGAAATGGAACGTAAATTAGGAACCATTATCGATAAGCTAGATATTGTCATCGATAAGTTAGACGAGATCAGCTCTCAACAACGACTCGTTTACGAAGCCGTTGAAGCCTCGGACAAAACAATCCAAAATATGAGTCAAGCGGTTAACAGGCTTTCAAATTCCGCCTATTCGATTCAACTAGACGCAGCATATGCCGCATCAAATACTCAGATTATTGCTAGAAACAGCGAGTATCAACGATTCCTAACAATGATTCGATAAGGCAAAGAGCGCGTTAATCCGCCCCAAATACCTTATTAATCACAACGAAATAAATCGACTTAGAACGGGGGCAACTTGCATGTTGTCCCCACCTCTTAACTCAGTTGCAAATAAATAAACAATCGAAATATCAGTAACGCTACACTTTACGCCGCTGCGTATTCACGCGGTAGAGCTCTGCCAGACCGCGGAGGGTGATCGTGTCGTCGGGAACAAGGTCATGGCGTAGCAGACCCGCCATCTCGCGTGCGGCGTCGCCGGTGATCGCAATGGGCACCGGTTCCTCCCCCGCCGACGTCCTCGGCTTTATGCGCGGCGAGGCTTTTGGTTGATGCGATACAGCTCGGCAAGGCCGCGCAGCGTCAGCGCATCGTCGACCGTCAGGCTATGGCCGACCAACGCCGCGAGCGCCTCGGCATCATCGCCGGTGATGATGATGGGCACGCTGCCCTCGCCCGCGGCCTTGGTCGCTCGCATCTCGGCGAGCACCATGTCGAGCATGCCGTCGATGCGGGCCACCTCGCCCAAAACCACGCCCGAGCGCATGGCCTCACGCGTGTTGCGGCCGATGACATGCGTCGGCGCCGAGGGCTCAACCTGAGGCAGGCGCGCCGCAGCAGCAGAGAGCGAACGGGCACCGAGCGCCAGCCCCGGCGCGATAACGCCGCCGATAAAGGTGCCGTGCGCGTCGATGACCTCGATATTGGTCGTGGTGCCCAGGTCAATCACGATGCACGGCGAGCCGTAGACAGCGCGGGCAGCCACGGCGTCGGCGATGCGGTCGGGACCGATCTCGGCCGGGTCATCGTAGTGCACGGGTATGCCGGTCTTGAGGCCCGGCCCCACGGTGAGCACGCGCCCCGTGCAGGTACGGGAAAGTGCTACCTTCCACGGGCGTTCGAGCGCCGGGACCACACAGCTCAGCACGGCCGCAGCAGGTACGAGCACTCCGGGCACACCTGCATCGGCGGCGAGCGCGCCCATGACCTGCACAAGTCGCATGCGCGCTTCGTCGGCCGTAATGCGGGCCGGCGTCGTGATCTCGCACGTCGCGAGCGGGCGCTCCTGCGCCGCGGCCGAATCCTCGGCAAACAGGCCAAAGCGAATGAACGTGTTGCCCACGTCGACCGTCAATATATATGCGCACCCATTAAGCATCGTTGGCGCTCCTTTCGTCTGCCCAGCAGTATATCGCCTACCTAAACCAGTCATCCCAAAATGACTAACTTGCGGCTATACTGGTGCGCGGTCGTTTGCGAGCTCACGCGGCGGCCCTTGGTAACCCGACTTCCCGCGCCGTATCCGTAGCGGCGCTCCCGGGGGAAGCGGATATACGCAAAGGAGTTCTATATGAGCAATCCCTCGAACCGCACCTCGATGCGCGGTCAACTCACGTTGCGCGGCGTCGTCATCGGCGTCCTTGGCTGCGTGATCATCACGGCAAGCTCGGCCTATACCGCCCTCAAGATGGGCGCCCTCCCCTGGCCGATCATTTTCGCTGCCGTCATTTCGCTGTTCTTCCTAAAGCTCATGGGCAACGCCAGTCTCAACGAGGCCAACGTCACCCACACCATCATGTCAGCAGGCGCCATGGTCGCCGGCGGTCTGGCGTTTACCATCCCGGGCGCCTGGATGCTGGGCTATGCCGACCAGATCAGCTGGCTCGACATGTTTATCGTGGCGCTCGCCGGCACCATCTTGGGCCTTCTGGCGACAGCGCTCATCCACCGTCACTTTATCGTGGACGCCGCGCTGGAGTTCCCCACCGGCAACGCCGCAGCTCAGACCCTGCGCGCCACCGAGGCTGGCGGCAAGACCGGCAAGCAGCTCTTTGGCTCCATGGCCATCGCAGGCATCTACAGCGTGCTTCGCGACGCTCTGGGCGTGGTGCCCAGCATGCTGTGCACGCTCAATATCCCCGGCGTGACCTTTGCCATCTACAACTCGCCCATGTTGCTGTCCATCGGCTTTTTGGTGGGCTTCGCCCCCGTCGCCTTCTGGTTTGCCGGCGCGCTTCTGGGCAACTTTGGCATCATCGTCGGCGGCACCGCTGCCGGTCTGTTCGACGTCGTAACCGCGCAGGGCATCGTCAAGTCCCTCGGCATGGGCCTTATGATGGGCTTTGGCGTCGCCGTCGTCCTCAAGGACATCCTGCCGCAGGTCACCGGCATCGTCCGTGGCCTCGCCGCCGACAGCTCCACCGACACCGACGAGCAGTCACTCATCTCGGGCTCCCTTAAGCTCGACGCCGGCATCATCGGCTTGGGCACCGCCGCCATCGCCGTGATCGTTGCCATCGCGCTCGACCTTGGTCCCGTCCCGGCCGTCATCGTCACGCTGTTCACCTTTGTCACCACCATCATGAGCGCTCAGAGCTGCGGCCAGACGGGTATCGACCCCATGGAGATCTTTGGCCTCATCGTCATGCTCATCGTGGCTGCCTTCGCACAGCTCGCGCAGGTCAAGCTGTTCTTTATCGCCGGCATCGTGGCCGTGGCGTGCGGCCTTGCGGGCGACGTCATGAATGACTTTAAGGCCGGCGCCGTGCTGGGCACCAACCCGCGTGCGCAGTGGGTCGGCCAAGCCATCGGCGGCATCGTGGGTGCCCTGGTCGCTGCCGCTGTCATGGTCGCGCTCGTCACCGCCTATGGCCCGGACGCCTTCGGCCCCGACAAGAGCTTTGTGGCCGCGCAGGCAAGCGTGGTCGCCACCATGGTCTCGGGCATCCCGAGCGTGCCGTGGTTCGCAGGTGGCTTTATCGCCGGCATCGTCATGTACTGGCTCGGCATTCCGGCCATGATGATCGGCCTGGGCGTGTACCTGCCATTCTACATGTCACTCACGGCATTCCTGGGCTCCTGCGTCAAGCTCGCCTACGACAAGTGGTCCGCCCACCGCGACGCCACCGCTGGTCTTTCTGACGAGGAGAGAGCTGCCAAGGACGCCGCCTTCCAGGAGCAGGGCCTGGTTGTCGCCAGCGGCCTGCTGGGCGGCGAGTCCATCGTCGGCGTTATCCTGGCATTTGTCTCCGTGGGCCTGAGTCTGCTGGGCTAAACCCAATAACAACGCACCCGTGCAGAGCGCGGGGTCGGAATCAAACCGGCCCCGCGCTTTTTTGTCTATTTGACTCTTATGATCCTCACGGCGTTTTTAGTCATGCCGATTGGCCTGACTTCCAGGTCAACAAACCCTGTCTGACACCTTGCTCAACGCGGTGTAGAGTAAAGACGACGGGCGGGATACGCGGACCGCGCTGGAACGAGGTGGACATGGAACTCGACAAACAACAGATCAAGCGACTACGCGAACGCCATCACCGGCGCCACGGCATCCGCCCCGCCCATAGTGAGACTGCCGAGCAGGCTGGTCGCTTTTTAAAGCGCGCATTCAACATTCGCGAGGGTCGCGCGCCCTACCACGTAATCCGTAAGCGCTTTGTAAACGGGGCGCGCCTGACCGGCTCTCACCTGTGCATCCTCATCATCGCCATGCTCATCGCAAGCATCGGCCTTGATATCGATTCGGACATCGCCATCGTGGGCGCCATGCTCATCTGCCCGCTTATGGGATCGGTCCTTGCCATGGCATATGGCATCGCCACGCTCGACCGCGAGATTACCGTCGAAGCCGTCGCCAGCCTTGCGCTACAGATGGCCTTTTGCCTGGTCACGTCCACGCTGTACTTTAAGCTCTCGCCCCTTGGCACCACCACGGCCGCCATCATCGACAACTCGACACCCACCGTCTGGGACCTTACCGTCGCACTCGCAGGCGGCTTTGCAGGAGGGCTGGGCAACTCGCGCGACCAGGAACCCGCCACACTCATCGCCGGCGTGGCCGTGGCGACCGCGCTCATGCCGCCCCTGTGCGCGGCGGGCTACGGCATCGCCATCGCAAGCGGGTCACTGTTTCTCTCGGCGCTTTATGAGTTTGGCATCAACGTGGTCTTTATCGCGCTGGCTGCCGAAGCCGTGCTGCTTCTTTTGCGCGTGCCGCTCAAGCGCGACCTGAACGGCGACGGTATTGTGACCGCTGAGGAAGACGCCGAGGTCAACGAGCTGTCACGCAAGGTGCGCCGCCGCATCATTGTGGGCACGATGATCTTTACCATCCCCTGCATCGTCATGACCGCGGGGTCCATTGGCTCGGCGCAGACCGGCGTGCAGGACGGCTATGGCGTCACCGAAACCACGCGCGAGCTCGCCGCGGTGCTGCCGGGCTTTAAAGATTACACCGTCGCCGTCGAGACCTCGGCTACCGAAGGCGAGGAGGAAGGCATCGTCGAGCGCGAGGTTGCCGCCCACGTGACGACAAGCGAGGCGCTCGGGGCGCACGACCGCCACGTCGCCCGCAAGCTCATCGACCTCAACGTACCCGAACTCGATCGCGTGGAGTTCGATGTGAAGTGATGCAGAGCGCGGGATGAATGCTCGCACGGACGCAAGTTACGACGAGGCGCAGGCGCGATACGGACACGAGCAAATAGCGGGGTGCAGTTCACACCCGCGCCCCGCTCGCTTTTTTATTGCCGTGAATCAACTGTCCGAATCGACCTCGCCAGACTCCACCGTAAACGCCGGATCGGTGCTCACAAGATAAAATCGGGTCACCTTAGTATTTCTAATTAGGTAAATCTGCCCTTGATTGCGTCGGCGCGATATATATGCAACGTGAACCGTGCCGAACTCTTCGCCGTTTTCCTTCTTTAATACCAGGATATTGGGATCGTCCGTACGCTTAAACTGCCCGTCAACGCAGCTGCCTTCTTTGTCGACCAGTTGCCACCGATGGTTATCCTCTTCAAGAAAGGCCAGGGTTTCCAGACTCGTCTTGTCGTCCCGATAGTAACCGTCAATGGCAAACCCTTCGGAAGCGCATTCCTGCATATAGGACGTTTCTCGGCTTATAGCAAACAGCCCTGTAGCGCCCAGGAGCACAGTCAGGCAGACCACTGCAAGGGTTATCGAAATAGCACGGCGACCCATGTTAGCCCAACCGATAGTTGTTTAACGGAGCGTGAAACATACCTGGAACCTCCGATATCAGGGGGAACGTCGCCAGCAGGCTGGCGACAACTATATGTTTCTGACATCAAACCATATGGCTGCCACTCGCGGAGGGGGCATCGGCGAACGGCGTGTTTTCATACTCCATTGGTCAAACCTAAGCGCGGCCCTACAGCTCGTACTTGTGCACGCGGTAGATGTACTTTTCGGCTTCCATCTCGTAGGTGGTGATGGGCAGTCCATAGCGATCGTACTCGGCAAAGGTCTTGGCCATGCCCGATGCCACGAGCATGCTGTTCGAATTGCCGACGCGCTGCACGCTACTTACGTAACCTGAGAACGGCACTGCGATCTGGTCCACAAGCTCGTAGGTGCGCGCGGTCTCGTCCACCGTAAAGATGCGCCCAAACGAATGCGTCCCCTTACTGTAGTCGGTCACCACCGCGGCGCCCAGCTGGCCCCAGTCGAACTTGGGATAGCGCTCGGTCGCACCAAAGTTGTTGTCGTATAGCAGCACCTGGTAGCGACCAGTCGCTGCCGTGTCAGAACTCGGCAGATACGTCACGCTGTGCTGGCCTGCATTGAGCGAGAAATCGCCCTGGGCCTGCAGCAGCTTGTCCTCAAAGCCCGAGCCGGCCCATTGCCACTCCTTTCTATTTCTGGGTCCATCTTCTCACTGTTGGCGGCCGGAAATGATCCGTTTTCCTCCGACCCCGAGGGATCATTTTTAGTACTTGAAGAAGCCCTCGCCCGAGCTTTCACCCAGCTTGCCTTCGTCGAGCATCTGCTTGAGGACGGACGCCATGGCCTTAAAGTTGTAGGGCATCATCATCTTCTTGAGCAGCGGGCTCACCAGGCCCGGAACCTTCTGATACTGCATAACGATGTTGTAGGCCGTCTGGATGCCCACCGTGTCGAACACGCGGAACGGGCCCTTGGGGGCACCGGTACCACGCGTCCATGCGAGGTCGATGCTCTTGGGATCGCTCACGCCCGAGACATACAGGTCAAGGCCCGAAAGCAGCCATGGCACCAGCATGGAATTGAGCAGGTAGCCGTTCTTTTCCTTATTGACGGGCAGGGCAAGCATACGGATATCGTTAGCAAAGTCGACGAGCTCATCGAAATAGCGCTTGTCGGTCTGGCTCTGGGCCATGACCTCGGTCATGTTGTTCTTCCAGATGGAGTTGGCAAAGTGCAGCGACAGGTACTTCTCGGGGCGGCCGGTGTACCTGGCAAAGGTGCTCGGCAGCAGTGTCGAAGAGTTGGTGACGATGACGGTCTTTTGCGGGAGAACCGGGGCGAGCTTCTTGTAGAAGTCGATTTTTGCCTGGGTGTCCTCGGCCATAGACTCGATGACCAGGTCGGCGTCGGCCACGGCCTTGGCGAGGTCAAGCTCCAGCTTGAGTGTGGAGTAGGCACGCTCGACGGCGGCGAGTGCCGCCTCCTTGTCGAAGGGCTGGCCGCTATCGGCGATACCGGCGCACCACTCGCCCGTGCCGTCCGCCATGCCCTCAATAGCCGCGATGTACTCCTCGCGCACATGATCGATCTTGGGCTGGGTGCGGCCGATGCTGCCCTTGCTGCGCAGCCAAATCGTCACATCGAAGCCACAGTAGGCAGCCTGAAAGGCAATCTGGCTTCCCAGCACGCCGCCACCGGCAACACAAACGGTCTTGTAGCTCATAGGAACAGTCCTCTCTTACGTAATTCCATAGATGTGTATTTATTCAACCGTAAGGAGGACGCGCGCTGGGGGTGGGTTCTATAAACGGACGGTAATTTGCGGCGAACGGCTACACCTGTTCATTAACTCAGGGTTCCATGTCCAGCAAAAACGGGCTTATAGGACAAAATGTGTGTCTACGTTGGGGGCATCGGCGCAGGTCGATGCCCCTTTTTCAGCCGTTTAAATTCCGTGCCCGCTTTTAACCGCTCGGACAGAATG
>ENA-OXUB01000507-OXUB01000507.1-human-gut-metagenome-genome-assembly--contig:-NODE-507-length-22048-cov-21.062838_pt1 | contig 22048 bp, 22 predicted proteins | sample MGYA00249345_ERZ652652 | MGnify/ENA primary metagenome ERZ652652 (study PRJEB26925, sample SAMN05826496) | human gut metagenome | biome: ENVO:2100002; feature: ENVO:00000062; material: ENVO:00002003... | reverse complement strand
GGGCAAGCTGTACCAGGCGTCCGGTTCCACCATGGCGGTCTCCGGCGGCCAGGTGATTGGCGACGTCACACCAAACTGCGCGGCGACGGCCAAACAGTAGTCAGGGAACGCGCTGGACTCGATTCCCGACTGAGTCGCGCCTCGATTATTGGATTGAGAACGATTCGATAATCGAGGCGCGACTCGTCTATAGAAGCGACCATTAGGCTTGCAAAAAGCTGTTTATGGTCAAATAAACCCATACAGCGAGGTTGGAGTCGTTTTGTTGGACTCAACATTGCCCCCCCCCAAAAAAAACACCTGATGCATGCGAAGAACTAGACCAGCCCCTCGCACACGCATTTCACGTTCTTGACAGGCATCACGGCCACGTACCGCATATTCGATTGCGGGAACATAGTGGCCAAGCAGTGCACATTAACATCGCCTCCGTCAAACCAAAATTTTTCATGCCTAATCGCGAAACACCGATTTAGGAGCATCAAAATACAGACGACGACTGCTCATAGGTCGGTTTCCCAAGACAAGCCTTCGACGACTACAACTGGAATATAGTCCCCTCGTGCTCGCTACGGGGATGTAGGATGCGACAAGACCCATCTGATTATCGCGATCGGCGTCCTCGCCTGGGCACATGATTCTTATGCGGTTCTCCCTGTCTCGGGCTTGGTCATGGCGTTTAAGGAGACCAGGGATGAGAATTGACTTAGCATCGAGCTCAAAACGATAGACAAGGCCGGGTCGGTCATCATTGACGAGTTCAAATACCTGTCTATCGGCATTGACACGGCGCGTCTCCTGTTCCAAATCATCGTAGGTGGCTATGAGACCAAGAGCATCATATTCGCCTCGAACCTCGAGTTCAGCAACTAAGACGACGTGTTCGGCGATGGCGACATGGTCGTCGTGGTCATAGACTGTATCGTGTATCACGGCAGGACTATCCTCTTCCACAGCGAATCCTACTGGAATAAAGCACTCCCGCATGAAATAGGCCAAATAAACAACATAACAAGGGAGCGTCCGATGGTGCTCATATTAAGTGCTACACATGTCATCCTGATTTGATGGAATATAATTGCTGGCAGTTTCTCTCTACCCATGTCTCGTATAGTATAAAGGGACCTAACCGGCGACCTTAATGCACAATAACGGTGACCGTGGAACAAGCAAATGTTTATAAGCAGTAAAAAATCGTATTATATTCGTGAATCGAAAACGGTTGGGCACTGCTAGAACTTTGAGGACAATCAAGAAGAAACATTATGACTAATAGACAACGGCGGACATTTCACTATATCGGCATGCAAGATGAAAAAGATTTTAAGGTTTCGCGATTTGTGTTGGATACTAATGTCGTATCTAAGCTTTCCTCTTTGTGTAAAAAAAGAGTATGACTCAAATGATCTCGGTTCTGTGAAAGCAGTTGCTTTATTACATGAATTAGCTAAATTTGGAAACCCTGAAGTTTCTGGAGTCCTGGCAACAATTGAATGTTCCGGTTTCCATTCTGGCGAACTAAGTCTTCAAGGTATTCGAAGATTGTGCTTTGGCGATTGCTTTAACATCACTGCCTCTCGAGGTGTTGGATAAGTGGATGCGGTCTTATGGGCCTTATGACATCGGAGAAGATGCACTTGAGCATGAAATTGCGCGCATAGTCAGTAATGCAAAGGAGGATTTATGGACAATTTTCCTTCCATCTTACTTGTTGTCTTTAAAAGTGCATATTCAACAAAAAGATTCAGGAAACAGGATTTGTCATATTAAGAATTTTTAAAACGTTTTGTGGACTTTAATTATCTTCCTCCTATGGTTATTCCTATTGCAATCCTTCTTTATTGTGGTAATATTAAGATTCGTCAACAACTTGAGGGCAGATTCTTTAAAATAAGCTCAAAGGACAAACGTAAGCAAGTTTTGTCTGGAGCATGGGACATCACATATCTCTCGCTGATTAGGTATAAAGAACTTTCCGATTCCAACAATACAATACTCGTGACAGATGACGATACACTTTCGATTCTTGCGAGGGCGATAAAGGCAATGCGCTGCACAATCAATGAAAATTTTATTGATATTTCATCCCAAGCCAATAAGTGTACGGCGATTTCTAATGCTGGTCTCACTCAATATTGTGATTCTGAAGCTCTGAATGATTTCAGAGACGTGTATAATGACTTGCTTGCAAATAGGGCACATGGCTCTCCTTGTTTTCCTGACAAAAAACTATGCTGTCAGTCGTTTATGGTTTCGAGAATGATCTTGGGATTGATCATCTTAACTTTGATGTCAATCCTAGCTTTACTGAGTCTACGAGCCTTGAGTTTCATCATGGCATAGACTTGGTGAAGGAAAGGATTTTACGGCAGCGAGAAGCGTCACTTGACTACCTGAAAGATTTTTCAATCTATTGCATGGTTATGAATCTTCTCCTGCGTGATTTTACGTACTCCGCTAATGAAAAAAGCAAGAAAGCAGTTATCGACAATATAAATAATACTCAAGATTTGAATGATTGTATAACAATTCTTCAAGCGAATTTTCAGAGGTATCCGTACTCATTTGCATCTAAAATGGAAAGTTTATATTTTCATAAGAGAGCCAAGACAATTTCTTTCTATTTAGATTTTATATTTGTATCATGGAGTTCAATTCATCCAACAGATGATACGGTGGAGAATTTGATATCAAAGATACTTAATGACTTAGAAAGCAAAATACCAGATTAATGAATTGATGGGTGTTATTTTGTATGCCGCATTAATATCCTGGGAAATATATGATGATGTGACTCGTTTTTGTTCCTCCTTGTTATAGTGAGACGGGTTACTCCGCTTGATTTTGATAGCATTCGGTTTCAGTCGGTTCCATTCCACAGTCTGCGCCCCAGTGAGTGGTGCAGACTCTTTGGATCTCACCATGAGACCTGCAGGAACGTCGCCAGTTTCAGAACTGAAAGATTGGCGAATGGTTCTCACGTTGCCAGATCAGTTCAGCCTTGTTCGCGCCATCGTTGATGACTTCCGGTCATGGCGTTGCCGTAGAAGTCTCCAATCATGTTGGTCGACGGGTAGCATCTGTATTCATTGATACGCGTGCTGCGTATCGCTAATATATTGTGCTCCATGGTCGCTGTGGTGCACGAGCCCCTTGTACTGCTGCATATCGCATGCCTAAGTGATGGACTGCTCAATGTCTGCAACGGCCATGATTGTAGTGCGTGTCAGCTGTTGATTCTCCTGGTATACGCGTTGGTGACGAATCTGGTGTAGTTGGAACGAGTCCGTCATGCGCATGTAAGTAAAATCCCATGTGCGGGTGATTCGGCCCCAACGTTTTGAGTTTCCTGTCCACCACTGAGTCTCTGCTCCCGCGCCCTCCGTGGGCTTCATCGCCACCGGCGTCTTGCTTCTGCGCGTGACTTGAGGCTGGCGACGTTTTACTGGACTCGTCATTGATTCCATCACCACCAATCATGCCATGAAACCGAGTTATGTCGACAATCCATGATGCTCAGGCCGACCGTCTTGATGCGCTTATCGCGATACCAGGCCATGCATTCGTCGAGCATGCCGACGAATTCGTCCATGGGGACACTCGCGAAGTTTCGTTTATGAAAGAGATCTTGCTTGAGTCAGCCGAAGAAGTCCTTCGCTGCCGCGTTATCTGGGCTGTATCCCTTTACGCGCCCATCGAATGCGTCAGATCATGCTCCCTGCAGATACAGATCCATTTAAGCCACCGATAGCGGCAACCACCCACGTAAATATTTGTAGTTTTCAAGGCTACTGATATTCCCTTTCAAGACCACCGTTATTGTCGAAGAAGACCAGTGGCGGACCATTCCAAGGCCACTGCCCCCTTGTGGTCAGGATTCAAAGACTGCCCGTACCGTTGCCTCACGTTGAACTCGCCAGCGCCGATCCATACCGCGTTGCGCACCGGTCGAGGATGGCATCGGCGATGGCGTCGCCACCGAGACGGCTGTGCCATTCCCTAGTTGTCAACTGGGGCGCAAATACGGTACTGGCACTGTTCGTAGCGCACATGAGCTCGAGCAGGAACCGTCTGAACTGTTCGTCAAGCTTGCCCACGAGCCATTAGTCAATACAGCAGCATATAGGAGTTGCGCATAAGCTCAGCCGGACCTCCAGTTTTGAGCGAATCCGACTCCGCTGCTCGGCGAGGTCGGCATGCACACACGCCAAGGCGTCTGGCGATTTCGCGCCATGACACGCCCTGGGCGTCGAGAATCCTGATACGTTGTTGTATCGACACCGGTTCCGTCATTCCTTTCCTTTCCCGAGTGGCCTTGTCGGCCGAATGTGTCTCGACTCGGGAAAATAGCCGGGTTATGGCGGGCCGGTGCCCTTCATCTCGCCATTTCGGTGAAACGGACTAATTCCTACCGCTTTTTCGGACTGAATAGTTACGCCGCATCGGCCTAACTTCTATTGAACAGACACAGATACGCCGAGCCTTTGTGATATCTCCTTATGCGTCAAACCTTGGCGGTCGAGCTGCCTGATACGCTGTCGGACACACACCGGTGTCGTCATTTCCTTTCCTCCCGGGAACCATCAGTTTGGTTGACAGGCACTCGGGAATCTACCAAGGACCCGGACGATGCCGGCGTTCTCATCCCACCGGCACCACCACCGACGACACTGTCCAAATTGAACGCTCAGGGTGTACAGAAACAAGTGCCGACGCTGAACACCTTTATTTGATCACATACAAGTGCCTGTATGCCGTTCGATTCGCCGTACTCCGGAAAGTATTGTCACACGAGTCTGAGAAAATATTGGACTGTAGCAATGGGACTGTTCATGAGAAGCCGCTTTGCTTGGAAAGAAGAGAGAGTAACAGGTGTGAATAATTCAAAATCAATGCCGAAGAATGTCATCAATAGCCAGCGTTCTGTTGCTATTGATTTTCTTCGAGTTGTTGCTATCGTTGCTGTGGTTTGTGTCCATAGCTTGCCTGTTCCAATTATTAGCGGGGGGTGGAGGATTTTTGCCTCTGCCGCAATTGGTTCGCTCTCTAAAATCGGTGTGCCGCTGTTCCTGATTATTACGGGTTATCTTATGCTCGATAGGGATTATTCCGGTCCCAAGCTCAAACGATTTTTAAAACATAATTACCTGCCATTACTGGTTTCTTTTGAATCATGGGCTTGCGTTGCGATGATTGCGAAACTAGCGACGGATCCTTCGGTCAGCAACATTGTGGAAGGACTTCATACAATGCTGCTGATTGGCGATCCTCTTATGATTCATTTTTGGTACATGCAGATGCTTCTCGGCATTTATCTGTTCATACCGATTCTTGCGTCTTTTATACGGTCTTTTGAGCAGAATGCTGACAAGTATATTCGCATGATAATTGTAGTAGGCATTGTTTTTACTTTTGTGTTTCCAACGATACAGATGGTCTATAACTGGTTGGGAGGCAATTCTGATTATGAAATGACGCTAGGCGGATTCACCGGGCGTGGAGCCCTCGGTATTCTTTACATGCTTCTGGGCTATGCAATTAAAAAAGATCTATTTAACAGTGGTAAACATACGGTTTGTATTCCGTTGGCATTGCTTTCTTTGGTCTTGCTATGGGGATTAAGTTCAATGGAGCTGAGTTTAACTAAGGAATTGTTCCTTGTCACTGCTGGATTCTTCCCAATTGCGTTTACCGCCTTTGCTTTCGCCAACTGGATGATTCACTCATCGGTATGGTATCATTGTCCAGTACCTTTTGCCGAGGTTTTGCAGTGTTTGGCTGGTTATGCTTTCGGGATTTATATGGCGCATCCATTGGTTCATGAGATACTGTCTAAGTTGATTCCGCAAGGAGCTCATTCCGCGCGGATTATGTCGCTTAATCCAATCACCATCTTTTTAATTTCGTTGTGCTGCTGTATTCTATTGGCACGGATCAAGCCTTTCCGTAAGTGGCTTTTGTTGCAAAAGTGAGTAAAGGCGTGCAAGACTGTAAACGTCGAACGGAGATACACAACCAAAGCAAGTGCCGATTCCGGCGAGGATTTATTCAAATTTGGAATTTTGTAGCTCTTGGTTCCGCTTTATGTTTCTGTGATTGCTGTGCAATGTCGCAACATTGGGCTGATGCTGTTTTGTTGGACTCGTCATTGATTCCATCACCACCAAGCATGCCACAAGACCGAGCTCGCGTAGACGATCCATGATGCTCATGCCGAACTCCGTCTTGATCCTCTTGTCCCGATACCAGACCATGTAGTCGTCCAGCGTCTCGATGAACCCGTCCATCGAGACGCCCGCGAAGCTGCGCTTGTGGAAGAACTCCTGCTTGAGACGACCGAAGAACCCCTCCGCGGCCGCGTTGTCCGGAGAACAGCCTTTCGCGCTCATCGAACGCGTCAGGTTGTTGTCCTTGCAGATGCGGATCCACTCGGGCCACCGGTAGTGGCAGCCGCGATCACTGTGGATGATCGGCTTCTCACCGTCCTTGAGCGTGGAGCAGGCGTCGGCGAGCATGCCGTTGTCCAACGCCGCGTTCGGGCTCGTGCCTATCGTCCAGGCGACCGGCATGCCGTCGTAGCAGTCGATCACGGGCGACAGGTAGGCCTTGCCCGCGGGGATGGAGAACTCCGTGAGGTCCGTGACCCACAGCATGTTCGGCCGCTCGGCGTGGAAGTCGCGGTTCACCAGATTCGCCGGTGCCTTGGTCAGCTCGCCCTTGTACGAGCTGTACCGCTTCGCGCTTTTGAACAACGGCACCAGGCCATGCCTAGTCATCAGCCTCATGACCCGCTTGGCCGATACCCTGACGCCCATGCTTTTCAGCTCCAGATGGATCCGCTTGTACCCGTAGCGGCGTTCGCTGTTCCCGGGACGCCTCGCGCACGAGCTCCAGGAGGGAAGCGTCCTTGTCGGGGCGTTTCATGGCGTCGGGCTGGTAGTGGTACGTGCTGCGCGCGATGCCGACCACGGGCAGCAGGCTCCTGGCCGTCACGCCCAGCGTCTCGCCAGCGGTCTTGACGAGGAGCGTCTTCTCTCGGCTGGCCGGGCTTTTCCGGGTCTGCGCCCGGCTCTTTTCCCAACAGCTTCAACGCGCCCTTCCGGATCGCGATCTCGATGTCGAGCTCCTTCTTCTCCCGCCGCTGCCGTTCGACATCGGCGTCCAACTCGTCCAGACAGGCCTGCATCTCCGCCAACCTCCTTTCCATCAACGCCACCGCGTCCGCCAGACCGGCCGCGTCCGACGCGTTTGGGGCCACGGTCGGTTTGCCGGATGGCTCCTTGGATTCCACGATGGTCCTTCTTTTCCCGGGTCTGGCCACAGGCGCCTCCTCGGACTTCGCGAGCATCTGCCGTTTCCATTCTCGCACGGTCGTGCCCTGCACGCCCAGCTCGGCGGCCGCCTCATGTGATTTCAACCGTCCGGACGCGACCGCGACCACCGCTTTCCGTTTCAACTTCTCGGGGACAGGCCCGTGCCTCAGTTTGCGTTGGCCGGGCGCGAGCTCGTCGATCCACGCCATGAGCAGCTCCTTGCTTTTCGGATATCCCAGCATCCGCATGGTGCGGCTGAGCCGTCTGCCGTATTCGAGGTAATGGTCCACCGCGGCCTGTTTCTGCTCGTCCGTGTAGCGCCTGTAGCGTTCCCCGCGCCCGGAGGGAACGCCGGTGCGCTCCTCCTCGAGCCGGTCCGCGTACCACGACAGCAACGCGCCCTTGCTGGGATAGCCGAGTTCGTGTATCACGTCGGCGGCGCAGCGCTCGTATTTGACGTACAGGTCCACGGCCCTGCCACGCTGCTCCCTGCTGTACTTCGCCATAAAGGGGTTCTCCTCCCGGTCGGGAAGTCCAAGAAAACGTCACCACCTCGCATATAGACATTCAAAATGTGGTACAACGTAATCTTGGCGATTTTATTCGTTACGTCGACTTCAGTGATACGGGGCTGGCCATCGAATATGCAGATTCATTGCATGAGGCGACGCTCACATCGTTTTCAACCGTCGCGCAGGCAATTGGGCATATCAATGAAGAGGACGGGTTCGGTATTGTGGCTCATAATCTCAATCATGCTTCAAAACCTCACTTCCATGACTATGTTGAAATCACTCATGTGCTCAGCGGAGACGTCATGTTTTGGGTGGAAGGCAAAATCGAATGCGTCGGTGAAGGCGGGACCATGGTCATCCGTCCTGGAGTGCGCCATGTGATATCACCAGTTCTGCAGGATGACGAGGAGTGCCCTATGGAAACGGATATATTGGCGGCCCCTCCACTGCTGGAACGATGCCGGACGGCTGCGTTCGACGAAGAAGAGCCCGTGAGACGTTGGCTTGATGAGGCTGAATGCCAGAGGAAATACATTCTTGTTCTACCGGGTGATTCCCCTCAACTGGAATCCGCAATCAGCAGACTCATCACGCAATATGGATCCTCTCCGCAAAGGTTGCTGGATTACGGCGTGATGGGCGTGTTTCTTGAGTGTTTGCACTATCTCGGTCAGTTCCTGTCCACGCAGGCTGTGATGTTGTCTCCACTAATCGCAGAAATTCAGCAGTATATCGAAGACGACTTTGTGCATATCAATATTGATCAAATCGCGCAACAAACCGGCTATAGTTCGGGATATTTGATGCGGCTCGTAAAAGCCAAGACCGGCAAAACGCTTGGAACTCTCATCAATGAGATCAGACTACGTCAGGCATCGGCACTGCTGCTCACGACGAACGACACTGTGGCTCAGGTTGGGAAAGCCGTGGGATTCCAAAGCCCCAGTTATTTCCACAAGCGATTTCAGGAGTGTTATGGATTGACCCCGAAACAGTACCGTGACGCGTTTCCAAAGTATTTGCCGGAGGAGCAGTCGAATTGAACAGAGCAGAAAGTCAACGGTAGCTCATCCGTTCCCCGTAATTTTCCTTAGTTGAATTTGGTCCGACATACGGCGGGATGGATGCGAGTCATCGACGATGCTGTTTGAAGATTGAATTCAGCTTTTAAGCGTTAGAGGTGTGCCGTACCGCTAACTCCCAAACGCGCACCGTGACCCCAACGGACAACACAACTGCACATTCACACCCACCCCCCTCACAACCCCAGCCACTTACGCAAGTCAGCGATTTCGGCATCGCAGATGCCATGGCCCATGCCGGGATACTCGAAATACGTGAGATTGCCGGTCTGCTCGAGTTTGGCCCGCGCGGTGTGCTGGTCCGTGGCGGGAATCGTGCGATCCTCACGTCCATAACACAATGCAAACCGTGTGCGGCCGGTAATGGGTGCAGAGCCTTCTTCACCTTTGAATGACGGGCTCATCAGTATCGCGGCGTCAAACAAATCGGGGTGTTCCAACACCATGCGGTACGACAGATAGCCGCCTTGCGAAAACCCGATCAACACTTTACGGAACCGTACGTACGCGGGCGAGCGCAGCAGTTCGATGACGACGTCGCCAACATCATGGCATTCGCGGCGGCGTTCTTCCGTGGAGCAGCCGTCGGGGTACCAATGATTGTTGCCGATGAACGGTCTGCTGTATGTGCCGCGGAATGACATGTAGTTCGGTTCATGGTCGGAGCCGTCGTAGAGTGCTTCGATGATGCGGATCATTTCGGTTTCGTCGTTGCCGAAACCGTGGAATCCTAGGAACAGCAGGTTGTCGTCACTGCCGAAATCGATGTTCGTCACCGTTCTTATGCGCATATGCGTCTCCCTTGATTCTGAAGATTCCTGATACCATCAGCTTATATGCAGGCCAATGGATGGCGTTCCAACGAATGGCAGTCCAACCGTTACGCATGCGGTCGGCGTAATCGTAGCGCCCGACCTATCATGAAAGCTGTTTCACCACGCGAGGCCGTTCTACGGCAATGCAAAACGTATGAACAAGCGTACGAAAAAACATGCGGAAAGGCGGTGCTGCATGAGGAAGTGTATGGCGTCACGGGATTTCCCGAATGACATATTGTCCGGTTCGGCCGATGAGGCGGCCATTGGATTGCTTGGCTGTCTGTTGATCCGTGAATTCGATGATGGCGGTATCGCGGCCGCCCGCATCGTGGAGACGGAGGCCTACGATCAGAACGATCCGGCAAGTCACGCCTTTCACGGCAGAAGCGAACGCAATGCGGCGCTGTTCGGCCCTTCCGGACGCGCATACGTCTATATCTCCTATGGCATGCATCGCTGTTTCAATGTCAGTGCGGGGGATGACGGCTTCGGCGCGGGAGCGTTGATTCGTGCCGTTGAACCGGTGCAGGGCATCGAAATCATGCGGGAGCGGCGGTTTTCGAATCGAAGTGGCAGCCGCACAGCCGTCGGCAACCGCAAGGACGTCGATTTGACGAACGGTCCGGCAAAACTGTGTCAAGCCATGGGCATCGATCTGAAACTGTACGGGCATGACCTGAGCACGGCTCCATTGTATTTGGAACGCAATGCCCTGCTGGAAGGCGAGCGTATCGCGGCGTCCCCGAGAATCGGCATCAGCAAGGCGGCAGAGCGGCTGCGCCGATTCTTCATCGTGGACAATCCTTACGTTACGAAAAGTCCGTTGAACAGACGCAACACATTACTTGCAGGCTGAAGGAACATACTTGCAAACTGAAGGAGAGTCAGCGTCGCCTGCCCGAAGGGTGGTAGGGGAGTGCGGCGCAGCCCGTCAGCTGTTGAGAAAATCGGGAATGGCTTCGGCTGCGGCGTAGCCGGCGCGGTACATGCGTTCCAGTCCTTCGAACGATTTGCTCAATGTGCTCAGTCCGTATAGGCTTTCCGGCGCGAGGATGAGCACACGTCCGTCCCTCTCATACTGTTTGGCCAATGCGACCTCGTCGTTATACGTCCGGTAGCGGTTCAGCAGGCGTTCGGCCGCAGCCGGATGAATATGTTTCAGGATTCTGGCCGGCCCGATGTCTTTCTTCTGCTCGCGAAGCACATTCTTCAGCCGGGTGAGGACCACGACCACACGGTCGTAGCCGTCGTCCAGCGCTTTCTGCACCGGCACCGGGTCAGCGATGCCGCCATCGTAATACGGTATGCCGTCGATCACATACGGTTCGCAGGCGACCGGCACGGCGGAAGAGGCCTTCATGATGTCGAAATTGTCGTAGCCGACATCCGACTTGTCGAAATATTTGGCCGAACCGTCTTCCGCATTGCAGGCGACGACGGTGAAACCGGTCGGATTCGCCTCGAAGGCTTCATAGTCGACCGGATATTCGCCGTCATGATTGCTCAGCGTGCTGTACACATAGTCTAGGTTGGCGAAATTGTGATTTCTGATGTAACTGTCGAAGCTGGCATATTCCTTACGGAACGCATACTCCGTGTAAAACTTATGGTTGCGTCCATGTTGCCCGGCGATGAAGGAGACCATGTTCGCGCTGCCTGCGGAGACGCCATAGCAGTGGTTGACGCTGATGCCGTCCTCCATCATGCGATCCATTACGCCCGCTCCGAAGATTGCCCGGAAGCCACCGCCAACATCGATCATCGCCGTCTTGTTCGTCATGGATGCCGTCCTTTCGTCCGTTCCCACGACTTTACGCGCGTATTGGGGACATTCGCGTTCAGCGATGAAGAAGAGCCTCGGCTAATTCGGCAATTCGTTCGGAAGTGTCGGAATTGGCGAGTTCGATTCCACCGACGGCTTGGTCCGGAGCGAGTTTGCCCAATGATTCGAGAACGACGCTCAGGTGACGGACGGTACCCTGGTTGCCATCGATGATCGCAGCGGAATCCGGCAGCAACTCGCGGAAATAATCACGATAAAACACGAAATGCGTGCAGCCAAGCACCACCGAATCAATCGTTGACAGATCATACCGGTCGAAATAATCATGCAATGTGCGCATCACCAGATCATGATCGTCGAGTCGGCCCTGTTCGACGATTTCCACCAAACCGGGGCAAGGCTGCGGGAAAATCGTATGATCCGATTTGAAACGGTCCATCAACACCGCGAATTTCCGTTCGCGCAAGGTGAGCGGCGTCGCCGCGACGATTACGCGCTGCCGTTGCCCCTGCCCGCGCTCGCAGGCGAGTTTCAATGCCGGTTCCATGCCGATGATCGGCACGTCATACGCGTCACGCAAGGCATCCGCAGCCGCGGAAGTGGCGGTATTGCAGGCGATTACGATCGCCTTCGCGCCTTGTTGCACGAAACGCTCGACGATGGCGAACGACAGATCACGCACCTGTTCCGGTGTTTTCGTGCCATACGGGGCGTTGGCGGAGTCGCCGAAGTACAGCACCTGCTCGTTCGGCATACCCTTGCGGATCTCACGTGCCACGGAGATGCCGCCCAAGCCGGAGTCGAACACGCCGATCGGTGCCGTCGAAGTCATGATTCCTCCCATCTTCCCGTCATGACGTCTTCACATAGCCTACCGCGTGTACAGTGAATCGGTATGAGTATCCCCAGCATTGTTTACAAAGCGCACGCCACCGGCAATGATTTCGTGGTCTATGCGGATCCCGACGGCCGATACGAGCCGACCGCCGACGAAGTTCGGTTCCTGTGCGACCGTCATTTCGGCATTGGCGGCGACGGGCTGATCCGCCTTGCGCACCCGCAGGATGTGTCCGACCTGAAGGAGGCGCAACTCGCCGACTGCGCCGCGGGCCAAGCCGAATGGTTCATGGATTACCGCAATGCGGACGGCAGCCTGGCCGAAATGTGCGGCAACGGCACGCGTGCGATTACCTTGTTCGCGCAACGGCAAGGGCTCGCCGACCGACCAGGTGGCGAACCGTTCCGCCTTGGTACGCGCGGCGGCGTGAAGATCCTGACGTCGCTCGGCGAGGTGGAAGGACTCGGCAAGGACGTGTTCCGCGTCGAAATGGGCTCATGGCAGCGAGGCGACGTCGACGGGTACGAGGTGTCGATTCCCGGAACCGCCGGTTCGGCGCGCGGCACGTTCGTGGACATGGGCAACCCGCATGTGGTCGCGGTGATCGAGGATGCGTTCGCCTCGCTACCGACCGTGGAAGAGCTTGACCTGGTCGCCAAGCCGGTGGTCTCGCCCGAGATTCCGACCGACCAGAACGTGGAATTCGTGCGCATCGACGAGCAGAGCGAAGGCGACGACGAAGGGGAGGCCACCATGCGCGTGAACGAACGCGGTTGCGGCGAAACGCTCTCCTGCGGTACCGGCCTGTGTGCCACGGCGATTACGTTGCGTTCCAAAACCGGCATCGACCATTGGACCATCACGGTTCGCGGCGGCACCCTACGCGTGGACGTGACCGATGATGACGTGACGCTTACGGGCAGCGCCACGATCGTCGGCAAAGTGGAATTGCTGTAAGCTCAGGCGAACAGCATCGGGCCGTCCTTGACGAGGATGATGACGACGAGGGCGACCAGCCAAACGGCGTCGATCATCAGATCGATGTTGAGACGGTAGTATGTACGCACGCCGTCGCGGTTCATCGGCAGCTCCTGCACGACCGCAGTCGCATGCGAGAGCGCCATGAACTGAACGGTCGTGGAAAACATCAGCACCAAGCACCATGGGCACAGTGCGTTGATCACGAACAACGACTGTGAGGTCAGCCAGTACGAATAGGCGAGTGCCGCGAGTCCGCCCAGCCACGTGCAGATCGCGAACCAACGCGGCACGGCGATCCGTGCCAAGCCGATTACGGCAATCGTCACGAACACCGACTCCGCGGCGATGCCGAAGAACGCGTTTGGATAGCTCAATCCTGCGAACTTCACGATTTCCGCCTGCCAGGATTCGGCGACGGTCGAGCATGATAGTACCGCGTTCACATCGCAGTTGAGCTTCTGCCCGGGATTACGAGCCAGTTCGAGCGTCTCGGCCGACAGCACGAACGATACGACCAGTGCAACGGCCGAGGCGAGCAGCATGATCAGATACGTCCAAGTGGCACCATGACGCCACCCGCGTGGCTTGTTGTAGTCGATTTCGCTCATACGTCAATCCTTGTAACGGTCGTTTGCGACACAAACCGGCTGGTTTGCGCCATGTTATGCTGCCAATCAGCTTACGATGGTGATATGACTCACGTTGGTATTGCCGCACCGCCTGTCGTCGGCTGGGATATTCACTGCCATACCGTGTTCTCCGACGGTACGGAAACGCCGCGCACCTTGCTCGAACAGGCGAAATCCCGAGGATTGCAGGGTGTTGCCATCACCGATCACGACACCACCGCCGGCTGGTCGGATGCGCAACGGGCCGCGACATGGGCGGAACTGCCGTTGCTGCGCGGTACGGAAATCACCGCCGACGACAATCGGATCTCCGTACACATGCTGGCATTCCAGTATGATCCCGACAATGCGCAGATTCGTGAGATGTTCGCCAATACGCGGGCTGCGCGATTACGGCGCACCAAGCGCATGGTGGAGCATATCGCCGAGGACTATCCGATTACGTGGCACAGCGTACAGGTTCAGGCGCATGAAGGCATGCGCACCACCATCGGCCGGCCGCATATCGCCGATGCGCTGGTGGCGGCCGGCGTGTATCGAACCCGTTCCGAAGCGTTCGCCGGCGTGGTGAGCACTTCCAGCAAGTACTACATTCCCACGCCTTCGCCGACTACGCATGATGTGGTCGCCGCGGTGAAGGCCGCCGGTGGCGTTACGGTAATCGCCCATGCGGGGGATCTGAGCCGCAACAGGCGGCTGCTGTCCGACGAACAGATCGAAAGCCTGATCGCGGAAGGCTTGGATGGTCTGGAAGTGTGGCATCGCGGCAATCCTCCGCAACAGCGTGAACGGTTGCTGGCAATCGCTTCGGCACATGATCTGTTGGTGACCGGCGGTTCGGATTGGCATGGCAAGGGCAAACCGAACGAGCTGGGGGAGAACCTCACCGATGAGGACACCGTGCGTGAGATCGTCCGTCGAGGCGTGCTGCCGCTATTCGGTGCGTACATGAAAATGCCCGCCGGCAATTTCGCCAACGGGCATCCAAAACGTACATGAATCAGAGATTGCCGAAACCTACGGCATGCTTGGTTTCGGAACCGATGATGGCATAGCCGAGGGATCCGGCCGGCACTACGATGCGGCGGCCCTTGTCATCGGTCAGATTGATGGTCCTGCCATGCTCCACGGCATCGGCGATGGCGGTGTTCACGGCTTCGGCGCTTTCCTCGGTGCTGAAGGTGACGGTGCGTGCCACGTTCTGAATGCCCAATTCGATATCCATGATGCTCCTTGTGAGTAGTGATGATGCACATGCCGTATTGCCCGGCGCTGGCATTTATTGTACCTGTGGATTCCCGCCGGTTGCGTCGGAGACGTCCTGACCGTCGATCCTGGCCTGAGCCTGCTGCATGGTGGCCTCGTCACGCTGCAACAGCGGAATGATCATCGTGGCGGCATCGCTGTGCTCCTGCGGAATCGTCTGCTCGTTGGTGTCGTCGTCACCGGCCGGACCATTGATGACGATAGTGGCGGAAGATGGCATCGTATCATGCAATTCCTTCGCGGAATGCTCCGGAATGAACGTGCTGATCGGCGCCGCCGGACCGTTATCGGCATGCTGGCCGCCGGTGACGTCAAAAGCCTCGGTCGCATCATCGACGGAATCTCCGGAAGCCTGGATTTGTGCGGAGCCGGTTTGATCGAGGTTGCCGGTCACGTCGAACTCGCCGGTGGAATCATCCTCGACTTCGGAAGTCGCCTCGATATGACGTTCGCCGGTGACATCGGTTTCGCCGGTATCATCATTGATGAGCGACCGCTGCGCCGCCTCACGACGACGTTCGGATTCGTTCAGCAGCGTACCGACGGTGATGGTGCTCGGCGGACGGTCGCCGTTGCGGTCATCCTGCGGACGCGGGGCCGACTGCGTGCGCGTCTTGGCCGTGGCGACGCCCAATTGGTGCGCAAGACGTTCGACCTGCGCCTTGAACTGCATGATCTTGGCGCTATCGGCCTGGTTCAATGCGGAGATGAAATCGCCGACCTGTTCCATCTGCAGCCACAGATTGGCGCGTAGCATGATCAAATCATCCAGACGATTGCCCAACATGCGACCATACGAAGACAGCACCGCATTGCGATGGTTCTCATCAAGTTTGGCGAAGATCCAAGCTAGGTCGCGGGCGGGATCGTTCATCTGCATATCCTGCCAGTTGGTAATCGCAGTGATGGAAGATCCGGAAAACAGGAAATCGCCGTCATGGAAACCGCCATGCACCGGACAGGTGGTAAACGACCACAGGCCGTCGGTCTCAAGAATGTTCGACCAGCTCGTAGTGATTTCCGACGGAACGTGGCCCGCCTGCCGAAGCCTTTTGATCCAAGCGGTCAGCTGGGCGCGAATCTGGCCCGTCGTGAACGCGGGATACTTCGCCTCCTGCAGAAAGGTGGGCCGCAACCGATGGATCGCACCCAAGGCGGTGCCTACGCCGGCACAATCGTCCAGCGTCAGCAAATCCAAGGAACGGGCCTGACCGACATGATGCATGGCGACCATGACCGTGGTGTCCCCAGTGGCGGAACGTTCCAGATCGCCATTGGAAAACGCGATGACGTGATCGAGATCGAAACCCAGACCGGCCAGCTCACGTGCCTGATGCAACGTCTGCGCGGCACGCACACGCCCCGCGAGACGCTTACGGCCAGCCACGGTGTTGGATGCGAAAACATCATACAGTTTGCCGGCGGCGTCCTGGACCACGGCATGATCGATGCCGCAACCCTCGTCGGTCGAATTGGTCTGTTCGCTGCCACGTACGCCCGCCACGGCGATATTCGGCATCGCCGCGCTCGTCAGGGCAGCCATCATGAGTTTGCTTCGTTCGGTCACAAGGTCAACACTAATACACATAAGGCGTAAAGGCGTAAAACAACACCGACTTGCCGACGTTGATGACCTCCATGGCATGCGAGGGTGCACAATGGTGCATATGGACGCATCCGCAGAGACGATTCTTGAAGGGCTGGACGATGCGCAACGGGCCGCGGCCACGACGGTGAACGGACCCGTACGCATCATCGCAGGCGCAGGGGCGGGCAAAACCCGTACCGTCACGCGCCGTATCGCCTATGCATGCGCCACCGGAGAATGGGATCCACGGCGTGCACTCGCCGTGACCTTCTCCGTAAAGGCCGCAGCGGAAATGCGTTCCAGACTGTCGCAACTCGAAGTCGACGGCGCGGTCAAGGCCGCAACGTTCCATTCCGCGGCATTGCATCAAATCCGTCGCGTATGGCCCGACCTGTGCGAAGGACCGTTTCCGCACATCAGCAGGCAGCCAAGGGAATTAGTGGCGCGTTCGCTGCGCAGAGTCACCACCATGCAGGTCGATGACGAAACGGTACGCAATCTACAGGCGGAAATCAACTGGTGCAAGATCTCCCTGGTCGCACCGAACGACTACCAACGCGTGTGCGCAGCCACGCATCGACAACCTCCGGCAGGGCTTGAACCCGATCAGTTCACGGACGTGTATCAGGCATACGAAACCGAAAAGACGGCGCGCGGCGAAATCGACTTCGACGACATCCTGCTCATCGCATGCCATGTTCTGGAGAGCTATGACGAAGCATCAGCCGCCATCCGCTCATCCATCGGATGGCTCACCGTCGACGAATACCAGGACGTCTCGCCACTGCAACATCGCCTGCTGACACGATGGCTGAGCGGCAACCGCAACATTTGCGTGGTAGGCGACCCCGCGCAGACCATCTACTCGTTTGCTGGGGCCAGCAGCTACAGTCTGCTCGACTTCGCCGGTGAATTCGGCCCGCTTTCGGCCGATATCAGCCTGAACAGAGACTATCGTTCTACACCGCAGATCGTGAACTACGCCAATCGAGTACTCAAAGCGTCACCGCAGCGGGACGACTATCTTGTACTGCAATCCGGTCGGGAACAAGGCCCGAGGGTCACACAGACCGTATACGCCAGCGATACGGAAGAGGCGCAGGGCGTGGCCATGCGCATAGCCAAACTCGCCTCGCAGGGGGTATCTCCTTCCGACTGTGCGATTCTGACCCGCATCAACGCACAGCAACAGATCCTCTGCAAGGCATTGCAGGAACAGCATCTGCGCTATCGCATGCGTCGGGATAGTGGATGGCAGAACTCCGCGCTCGCCGATGACGCGCAGACGCGCCTGGCCATGTTGGAGGCGTTGGGTGTCGGCTCGGACATGAACGGTGTGACCATCTCCACCATCCATGCCTCCAAAGGCCTGGAATTCAAGCATGTGTTCCTGATCGGCTGTTCCGAAGGACTCCTGCCATACGGTTCGCCGCAGGACGGCGATCAGCTGGAGGAGGAACGACGTCTGCTGTACGTGGGCGTGACTCGCGCCGAAGACACCCTGCATCTGTCGTATGCACGCTCCAAAGACTGCCTCAACGATGGTCGAGGCCGTCGGGTCAGCCGGTTCCTGAGCTGACGTGTCCTGAATTGGCGGAAGGTCTTACTGTTGTTCTTCCCGCTCTCCGCCGTCGCCCTGCTCCTCGTCGAGAAGCTTGCTGAGTTCCGCATCCCAGTCGATGGTGCCGGACTCCGGGGCCGGAGCGTTGTTCTCCGCCTCGCTGTCTGCGGGCGGGTTGGCGGATTCAGCGGGATGGCCGACCTGCGATGCCGCGCCTGTCAACGCGTCGTTACCGGGCAACTGCGGCAGCAGATCCGGATGGGACCATTTCGCGTCGCGAGCCTCGGGGCCTTCCTGTGCTCCGATGCTCTCCCATAGTGCCGCCGCTTCGCGCATGCGCTTCGGTCGCAGCTGCATGCCCAGCAGATTTTCGAAGGTGCGTTCGGCCGGACCGCCGATGGCGCGTTCACGGCGAAGCATCTCGCGAAGCTGCTCGATATGCGGAATGTGGGCCATGCCGGCGCGCCAGACCACGGCGTCAACCCAACCTTCGACCAGGGCCAGCAGCGTCTCCAACGAAGCCATCGCCTGCCGTTGTTCCGGAGTGTCCGGAATGCCGACCTTGGTGAGATTGACTGCATCGGCCATCGATTCCGGATCCATGGTGCCCGCGTCTCGCAGTTGCTCCTCCATGGCATCGAGATCGATATCGATGCCGCGCGCATACTTGCCGATCAACGCTTCAAAACGCGGCATCAGCCACGGCACGGCGGCGAACAGGCGGGCATGGGCCAGCTCCTGCAATGCCAGGAACGCCATGACCTCGTTCACATCGATGTCGAGCGACTTCGCATATTCCACGACATTCTGCGCAATCAACGCGCCGGAAGGATTCTTCAGCAGTGCGATGCCTTGGTCGAAGCTACCGCGCACCTCATGGGACAGATCTCCGGCGGCGCGCCCGAGCTGCATGGCGAAGGACGTGTTGCCGAGCAGTTTCATCAGCTGCTCCGGATCCTTCATGCCTTCCGGAATCGGAATCGGCACCGGTCCGGCGAACATGCCGGCGATTTCACCTTGGACGGCGCCTCCCAGACGGTCGGCGATTACGGAGGCCAGGGCATCGTTCATGGACTGGGCCACGGGCGAGGCAAACTGCGCCCAAGCGTCAATGGTGCCTTCGACCCAGCCTGCACGGGTCAGTACCTGCGTTTCGCCGGGAGCCGGGTTGAATTCGCAGGCGGTGTCGAGCCACAGATTCGCCTCGCTGATCGCCTTGCGTGCGATTTCACCGTCGCCGGCACTGACGCTGCCTTCGGAACCGGAGTCGTTCGCCTGCTGCAAAGCCAGCGATTTCGCCAGCTTCACATTGATCGGGCCCTCCTCGACCGTGCGTTGCATGTCACCCATCGTATTGAGACCTCCGGCGGTGAAGGCCTGCATGAGGGACTGCACTTCGGCCGGATTCGGCAGTTTGCTGGGGTCCTGGCTGAGCAGCTGCTCGCGAATCTCATCGGGAAGGTTGGAAAGCTGATTCCAAGCCATTTCACCTTGAATCGGACCAAAGCACTCGATAAGCCACTGGCGGATCGCATTCTCGTCCATGCCGTTCCCTGCTTTCTGCATGTTTTTCTTAAGTTCAGATGCTTCCATACTATGGGAGGTATGCCCAATATGCATGTAACACGTCAACTTCACGCCAAAAGCACACTCAACCGCATCGGCAAGCGCGTGGATGGCTTCTTCGCGGCCCGTTCATGGCGCTATCTCACGGGAATGTTCACCGTGGTCCTGTGTGTGCTGGTGATGGTATTGCCCAGTGCCTATGTGGTCGAAACGCCCGGCCCTACGCAGAACGTGCTTGGCGAGTCCGGCGGCAAGCAGGTCATCGCCGTATCGGGGGTCAAGACCCATAAGGATTCCGGTCAGCTGTTGCTGGTGACCGTCAACGCCTCAGGCGTGCCGGGATATCCCGTCACCAATGCGCAGGCGCTGTGGGGCTGGGCCGATTCTCATACCACGGTGATGCCGCGCGAGGCCGTGGTTCCGGTCGGACAGACTACCGAGGAATACAAGAGCAGCAGCGAAAAGGAAATGACTTCTTCGCAGGATTCCGCCACCACCGCGGCCCTGAACTTCCTCAAAGACAAGGGCTATGACGTCTCACAGGCGAAGGTCACCATGCATGTCGATGATATCGGCGGGCCTTCCGCCGGCATGATGTATTCGTTGGGTCTGATTGACAAGATCTCCGGCGAACGGCTGTCTGGTGGCAATATCATCGCCGGAACGGGCACGATGGATGATCAGGGCAAGGTCGGTGCGATCGGTGGCATCCGCCTGAAGATGCTCGGAGCGAAACGTGACGGGGCCACCTGGTTCCTGGCGCCCGAATCCAATTGCGACGGTGTGGTAGGCCATATTCCCGACGGACTCAATGTGGTGAAGGTCTCGACCCTTGACGAGGCATATCAGGCGTTGATCGCCATCCGCGACGGGAAGGGCTCATCTCTTTCGGGGTGCAAGGCCGAGTAGCGAGTGATCGGATCGTAGAGGCGCAATCCGTGCGGATGCAATCTCGAACAGTGAGCAATTCCAGCGTTCGTAACGTATATGTTCGAGCTGTGTTGGTATATTGGCGAACGTGAACCAAACGGCATCTGATAACGCTGAAGAATTCGGTTTCCAAGCCGGCGACCTGGTACAGGAATGGCTGTGGGACGACGATGTGGACGACTCGATCCGCGCCAAGATCGAGGAACTGACCGGTGAGGAACTGGTCGACGAGGACTATGATTCCGCTGTCGATGGCGTAATCATCTGGTGGCGTGACGGCGACGACGAGGATGAGCTGTCCGATACCATCGTCGACGCGTATGCGGTTCTTGGCGATGATGGCCCGTTGTGGGTGTTGACCCCGAAACCGGGACGTCCGGGCGCCGCAAGCTCAAGCACGGTGCAGTCCGCGGCCAAGACCGCAGGCATGAATGCTGCGACGCCGCTGACCGTAAGCTCCGATTGGAACGGTATCCGGCTGCGCGCCTTCGGCAAAGGCAGATAAGACTTCCGCTCGACACGGGCGGTGTGCGTCAGACGAATGAGTGTCTGCCGCAAGTGCGGCATGCACCGTGAACACGATGCTCCATGGCTTGACTCCAATAGGATTCAAGCCATTTTTTCATTGATGGAACAGGTCGGCTTGTCCGTTACGGACGTTTTCTACAATGATTTTGGCCCCTGTAGAGTTCCGTTGCCGGTGACATAGGCAACGGAACTCTACAGGGGCCAAAAGGTATGGTTATGCAACTTCGTAGAAGCGCACATCAGGGTCAGCGGCCCAAGTCGGCTTGAGCCCGACGAAAACATCGTTCTTGAACAAATCGGTTTCGAGGTATGCCTTTGCATGCTCCATGCTGTCGAAACCGTGGATAACCTGAACGTCCTCGTCGCGAATAAGGAGCTCTTTTGTCAGGGCACCTTCGATGGTGTCAAGGAACGGCTGACGATAGTCAGTGTAGACCTTTGCCGCGGCCGGACGGTTTTCCGGATTGATGACCATGGTGATTTCAAGATAAGCTTGCACCTTCATTATGAATCCTTCCGATTATCAGCGTTTTTGCTTGCATTGCACCTTTCCGGATGCGATTCGAGCATATCGTGCTAACTCAGCGAATGGAAGATATAAAGACTGTCTCTTATACACATCTGACGCTGCCGACGATATGCAGTGTGTA
>ENA-OXUB01000503-OXUB01000503.1-human-gut-metagenome-genome-assembly--contig:-NODE-503-length-22241-cov-5.232128_pt1 | contig 22241 bp, 24 predicted proteins | sample MGYA00249345_ERZ652652 | MGnify/ENA primary metagenome ERZ652652 (study PRJEB26925, sample SAMN05826496) | human gut metagenome | biome: ENVO:2100002; feature: ENVO:00000062; material: ENVO:00002003... | reverse complement strand
TCTACACACTGCATATCGTCGGCAGCGTCAGATGTGTATAAGAGACAGGGCAATAGCTATGAGCGATAACGGACATTTCGATTTCAAAAAGCACTGGCTTGCACTTACTCCGGATGAGCGTGAAGCCTTCGCACAGGAAGCCGGAACGACGAGTCACTATATCCAGACTCACTTAACAGGCAAGCGCAAAATGCCAGGTAAAGTATTGATGAATGGGCTTTTTAAAGCCTGTAAAACAAGACAATGGCTGCGCTCAAAAGCAGAACTGGCATACTTCTTCTACTCATGATATCCAGCCACAACCCTCTGTAGACCGCCATCCGGCGGTCTTTTCATATCTATTCGCACCTTAAGGGTAATAAAAAACCAAATCTGGTTGATCAAATTTTCCAATTGTGCAAAATAGTCAATATCAATAACAAAAAGGGGCGGAAAAATTGAAGATAGTAACCAGAATGGAGGCCGCAAAAGCCGGGTTAAATCGCTATTTCACAGGAAAGCGGTGCCGTCACGGCCATCTCTCTGAAAGGTATGTTCTGAACGGAACATGTGTTGAATGTGCAATGAATAGCGCCAACCGCCATCGTAATGAATTTGCTTGTGCACTAAAGAGTGCAAGAGGGGAAACCTATGGCAAGCAGCTGGATTAAGGTTGAAGTTATCACTCCTGATAAACCTGAAATTTTTCAGATAGCAGAAATTCTGGGTATTGATCCAGATGCTGTTCTTGGAAAGCTGGTTCGTATATGGGCATGGGCTGACCAGCAAACAATAGACGGTAACGCTGGCAGCGTTACAAAAGGAGTACTTGATAGACTCGCTTTTATTACAGGATTTGCTGACGCCCTCATTAGCGTCGGATGGCTTGCTTATCATGACGGCAAACTAATTCTTCCAAACTTTGAGCGACATAATGGAGAATCATCGAAAAAACGTGCACTTACGAATAGAAGAGTGGCAGAGCATAGAAAACGAGTAACGCAAAAAGTAACGCCAACAGCGTTACAAAAGGAGTTACCAGAGGAAGAGGAAGAGGAAGATATATATAAAACCCCACACATAGCGCACGTGCGCGAGGGTGCTCCGACCAGTGAAGCGAACAGTACGCCGTTGCAGGTGGCAGAACCTGAATTTCTGGATGGCCTGAGTGAACCCATCGGGAAATTTCCGATGACAGATGGCTGGCTACCGTCGCCAGATTTTCGGCGGCGTGCTGCGCTGTGGGGAACGGCCCTGCCGGAACCGGAATTTACACCTGCTGAACTTGCTGCATTCCGGGATTACTGGATGGCTGAGGGCAAAGTGTTCACGCAGGTTCAGTGGGAACAAAAATTCGCCAGGCACGTAAATCATATCAGGGGAAAATCAAAAAATGCCGGGAAAAGCGATGAGCTTGACTGGAATAACACTGACTGGATAGAAGGGGTGTGGGATGAAATCAACTCCAGAACTTCTCAATGAGTACGATCGCTTACGTGAGCATGGTGTTGCTGTGCATGAAGAGCGGCGTGACAGCAATGGCAAAAAGGAGCAGGTTGCTAGAATTTTCAATGAACTATTTGTCCAGTTACAGGCTGCATTTCCTGCAAGCGTTTCGACCATAAGGGAGCAGAACAAACTTAATGAATTCCGTAAGCAATGGATGCTTGCGTTTCTGGAGAATGGGATCACTACAATGGAACAGGTTAACGCTGGTATGCGCCACGCCCGCGCCAGTGAATCTCCGTTCTGGCCGTCGCCAGGGCAATTCATCAAGTGGTGCAAAGACAGCAAGATGGTTCTTGGCGTCACCATTGACGATGTGATGGCGGAGTTTCACCGGTACAGCAAGGAAAAAAGTTTATATCCTGGTGGTCCCGAAAGATTCCCGTGGCGGCATCCGGTTATGTACTGGGTCGTATGTGATACCCGTCGTGCAATGTATCAGCGCCAGCTTAGCGAGAGTGAGGTTGAGAAACACGCGCGCAGGCTGCTCGATGATTGGGCGAAAAAGGTGGCTTCCGGACAGCAGATACCCGATCCGGTGATCAGCATACAGGCAAAGCCAGAGCCCATGAGTACACCTCCGGACACAGGGAGAGACGTTTACCATCCACCAGGGCGAAGTTTCGGGTGCATGCCTAACGCCGCCACCCTTGGGGGAATAACACCGGCGCAGTGGCTGATGGAGGAATACAGGCGGGGAAAGGCGGCAGGATTTATCAAGTAATACCAGCGCGATAGCGCATTTTTTTACGCCTCAACAATTACCTACAAGGTAACAAAATATTCTAAACTCTATTGATTTCGTGTCTTATATGGTTTTCAATTACCTTAGAGGTAAATCATGAGAAAACAGATACAGGCTCTTGGTCGACTCAAAACAGGCCAGATGAACAAAACAGAATCTGCGTATTGCCAGCACCTTGAGCAGCGTAAACGTGCAGGGGAAATCGCCTGGTATCGATTCGAGGGTATCAAGCTGCGGTTAGCTGACAACACGTTCTATACGCCCGATTTCGCTGTGATGCTCGCCACCGGAGAGATGGAACTGCACGAAGTGAAAGGTTTCTGGACCGACGACGCCAGGGTGAAAACCAAAGTCGCCGCAGATCAGTATCCGTTCCGAATCATCGGGGTAACGGTTAAACCAAAGAAAGCAGGTGGTGGCTGGAACATCGAAGAGTTCTGAATCGACGATCTTTTTAGTTATCAATGTAATCAATAAGTTATGTGGATAAGCGAGGGTAAAGATGGAAAGTAATATCAAAGGGTTAGTTGCCGCCGGGCATGAGATGGCTTCGGAACTGAAAGCAGAATGTGGTGCCGTTGATATGCGCAGTGTGGCAAAGCTGATCAGCGATTTGGCAACGCAACTGGAAGTGCAACTGGTGCGTGCTAATGCGCTGGCCGAAGACCAGCAGAAAGCGATTGAGTCAATTAAGCAGGCTGATGCGGCTGTTAAGTTGGCACACGAGAAGTTTTCGGCGCTGGCAGCGGAGAATGCGGCAATGCATGAAACTATTGAAGCCGTTCGCAGTGTTGCGGATAACTCCAGTGGAATTGCCGGATGGCATTTGAATGGCGATATCGCTACATGGGAAGAGATTCTTCCTGAAATTAACGATATCGAAACCCAAGCCACCGACGCTTTCCTGGCTGAAGTACGGGCGCAGGGGGTGGATGCTGTTATAGAAGCTGCAAAAAATCTGGTGGCTCAGGAATATGAGTATAAGGATTTCAAAGCGGCGCAGAGTGATTGCTGTATGTTTCCTGGTTCAGACCTGGTAGGGAAGGTTGAAATGACCGAGTGGTTAGTTGACTTTGCCGCAGAGCTTCGCAAAGGAGGCAACCAGTGAACAAAATTAACTATCATGCACTGCGTGAAGCGGCAGAGAAAGCCGGTGAAGATAAGTGGCAGGCTAAAAAAATAAATGGTGATTTTTTCGTTATTCGTCACGGTAGTTATACAAGACAGCATGGCTACACATCGTATCAACCCATTGCGGAGATTGATTGTAAGCCAGTCCGGGATTTTGTTGCCAAGGCTAATCCGGCTACCGTGCTTGCACTGCTGGATGAACGGGAAAGAAACCAGCAATACATCAAACGCCGCGACCAGGAGAACGAGGATATTGCGCTAACGGTAGGGAAGCTGCGTGTTGAGCTTGAGGAGACAAAATCAAAACTCAACGAGCAGCGTGAGTATTACGAAGGTGTTATCTCGGATGGAAGTAATCGTATTGCTGAACTGGAGAAAAGCGAAGAGCAACTCATCAATGAGCGTGACCATGCTGAGTCTGCTTTAGCTGATATGTACTTTGCAGCAACCGGGGACAGACCGGAGTGGAGTAACTGGTTCGGCTTTTCAGATGCTGTCGATGCCGTGGTTGACAGAATTGCTGATTTAGAAGCTAAACAGCCATCGCCAGTAGTACCGGAAGGACTGGTTAAAGCAGTGCGCTTCTATGAACAGGTTAAGCGTGAAAATCCGTCAGTCGAAACCGGAGCATGGAAAGACGCTATTGACTGGGTGCTCAGAGAAGCTTGCCAGACTGTAAACATTGGTATCAAAGGAGAGTGAGAGTGCAGATTTCACCGGTTACTCTTCGTGTTGCGAAGGCATTTATATCCAGACATCACCGACACAATAAACCCCCGGTGGGGCATAAATTCAGCATTGGTCTGAGAAATGATGCCGGAGAATTGATAGGTGTGGCGACAGCCGGTCGACCTGTTGCACGACATTTGGACGATGGATTAACGCTTGAAGTAAATCGCACATGTACCACAGGAGAACGCAACGCTAACAGCGCGCTTTATGGTGCTGTCTGGCGGGCAGCAAAAGCTATGGGTTATCAACGTTGTATTACGTACACCCGGGCAGATGAATCAGGAGCATCTCTTCGCGCAGCTGGTTTTGTTCGTGTGAAAGAGCTTCCTCCAAGAAAAAGCTGGGCGGAATCAAGCGTCGCCCTGCGGAGTAAACGCGATCCGGTCGGAAACGGTGGTGTTCCTCGTGTGCTCTGGGAAATCAGGAGAATGAGTACCACTGGCATTCGCATCAAAGGAGAGTGATATGGCAACTTTAACAAAAAAAGAACGGGCATGGTTGAATGAATTACAGGACGTTCTTGATCGCTGCCCATCACCGAAAAAAATTGGTTTTTACACCATTGGCGATAAAAGCATTTACCTGTATGACCTGCGCCGCATGGATGAAATCATGGAGGCTCTTGATAATCGTTCGTCAATGGATTGGTGTGTTGCTGTTCATGATATGAATGCAGGGTTTGATGAAAAGATTTTGTTCCCCTCATCAGTTGAAAGCACAGCAGGATAAGGACTAACACATGACAACTTTTACCGACAAAGAACTGATTAAAGAAATCAGAGAGCGAATCGGCAGCCTGGACGTGCGAGACAATATTGAGCGCCTGGCTTATGAAATTGCTCTGGCATCGCTGGAAGCAGAGCCTGTTCTGTATCAGTCCTGCACTCGCCCCACCTGGAATAGCGGTGTTCCGTGGACGGAATGGAAAGAACGTAGTCGTGAGTGCTACGAAGACGATTTGCGTTTTACAGACACGCCTGACCATGCCGGTTGGATATACAAATGTCGAAAACTATATACCACTCCGCCAGCGCCGATAGCGTTAGAGGCCATTGAAAACGCAATTGAATACATTCGTAGTATCGCTTTTCACATCGATGAAGACGATTACCACGGCAAACATATTGCGTATTTCATGCGACAAGCATTGGCCTGGCTGGAAGGGCATTCATGCAGCGACGACAGACTGGGTAAAGCCGACAATCAACCAGTACGCGGCAACCAGGCTGCCGAATCCAATCGCGGTAATGAGTGGACCGGCAATCCTGATATTGATAACGCAATCATCATGCTCGACCGCATAGATACGGCGGAAAGTTACGATGATGACCGTATTGAGGCTGTTAAGGCTGTTTTGCGTAGACTGGCAGGCAACTATCCGGATATTCCGGATGGTTTATCCACGGTATGCGCTGAGGCTTATCAGGTTGTAGGAGTTATGGCAGATGCGCTTGGTGTATTCGGTGATGCAGCAGTACAGAAAGTTCTGGATAACCTGTCACAGCAAAAACTTGTTCACAGAGATGTGCTGCCGTTCTCGCTTCCGGTGACTCCGGATGGTTGGATAAGCTGTAGTGAGCGAATGCCCCCTCAAGATGATTGGATTTTAATTTATTCAAAGCACGGCGAGTATATGGCAGGACAGGTACAAGGGGAATACGTGGAGTTGAGCGACGGCACTTTATCGTGGTTAGGGAACGCCTTGTTCTGGATGCCGCTACCAGAACCGCCGCAGGAGGTGAAGTGATGAACAAGTGCAACGCTCTGCTTTATGCCATGGTGATTGGTTTCGGCCTGGCTGCTGGTATCCGGGTTTATATTACCTGGGAGTCATTAATCAATCTGGCGTGGAGTGCGATTCGTGGCTAAATCCCCCGCAGAACGCAAAGCCGCGCAGCGCGCTCGGCAGTCCGCCGCCGGTGAGCGCAAAATTGAACTGGTGCTGGATAAGCAGGAGCAGGAAATGCTGGCGCGGAACTGCGCCGCCCGGCGCCCTGGTCGCGATCCCTATGAAATGGCCGAGTACATCGCGTTACTGATCCGCCAGGATGATGCACGCGTGCGCGGGCGTATAAAATCGATCAGCAGAAAATGTTGCGGTAAGTGCGGCGAGAGAGTTCCAGTTAATTCATGCCCGTGTAATGGTGACTCGCAATGCTGGGTGACTAAAGGCTGGCATGAAACGAAATTAATAGTGTGACATGTCACGAGTAGATTATGCATGATGAATTTGATGGGTTTTGAATACTGCCGCCAACTATGGCGGCTTTATTTTGCATGGTACTATTACCACAACGGTAACTATTACCACGGTGGTTATGATGCCTGCTGAACCTAAAACCTATAAACGCAAATCAACGCAATTTAAGCCACTAACAGCAATGCAGGAGGCTTATTGCCAGTCATACATCAAAACGCCTGAAAACCAGACTCAGGCAGCGATTAACGCAGGATTCTCCCCAAATACAGCGGCAGTTAAAGCCAGTGTCATGATGCGCGATGAACGCATTCAAAAACGGATTGCCGAGTTGATGGAGGAGCGCAACAAACGAATGCGCGTCAGTGCTGATTACGTTCTCATGCGCCTGGTGGAGATCGACCAGATGGACGTGATCGACATCCTCAACGACGATGGGAGCCTTAAACCAATCCGTGAGTGGCCGAAAATCTGGCGCACTACGCTTAGTGGCTTTGATCTGTCATCGACCATCATGAACATGAACGAGGATTCGATAGAGACAATCCTCAAAAAAATTAAATGGCCTGACAAGGTGAAGAACCTTGAGCTGATTGGTAAGCATGTTGATGTCAACGCGTTCAAAGAACGTCTGGATGTTAATGTGAATGTGACAATTGCTGATCGCATAGCAGCAGCCAGGAAGCGACTCAAAGAACGTCAGGATGGTAATCAGTGACAGATACAGCGTTATCTCCTGAAGAGCAGTTGATCGAGGATATTGCAGGGTTCACTCACGATCCGCTTGGCTATGCCCTCTATGCGTTCCCGTGGGGGGAAGAGGGGACTGAACTGGCACATGCTACCGGCCCACGTCAGTGGCAGGCTGATGCGTTCCGAGAGATACGTGATCACCTGCAGAATCCAGAGACGCGCTATCAGCCGCTTATGCTGGCACGTGCTTCGGGTCACGGTATTGGTAAATCCGCATTCATCTCAATGCTGATCAACTGGGGCATGTCCACTTGCGAGGATTGTAAGGTCGTGGTGACCGCCAACACCGACAACCAGCTACGAACGAAGACCTGGCCGGAAATTATCAAGTGGTCGAACCTTGCTATCACGAAAGACTGGTTTACCTGTACCGCTACCGCGATGTACAGCAATGATCCTGGGCACGACAAGCGGTGGCGAGCTGACGCAATCCCCTGGTCTGAGCACAACACTGAGGCATTCGCCGGACTACACAACGAGCGCAAACGCATCATCGTGGTATTCGATGAAGCGTCGAACATTGCGGATCTGGTGTGGGAAGTTGCCGAGGGTGCACTAACGGACGAAGACACTGAGATTATCTGGGTGGCGTTCGGAAACCCGACGCGTAATACCGGACGTTTCCGCGAATGTTTCCGCAAATATAAACACCGCTGGAAAACTGCGCAGATTGACAGCCGAACGGTGGAAGGCACTAACAAACAGCAGTTGCAGAAATGGGTTGATGACTACGGGGAAGACAGCGACTTCGTTAAAATCCGTGTGCGCGGCATATTCCCTGATGCATCTGAATTGCAGTTTATCCCTACCGGTCTTACTGATGAGGCAATGAAACGGGTGGTAACCGCTGCGCAGGTGGCGCATGCTCCGGTGATAATCGGTGTTGACCCGGCATATTCAGGCGTTGATGACGCGGTGATATACCTGCGGCAGGGGCTACACAGTAAGGTGCTGTGGACTGGCAACAAGACTACCGACGATCTGATTATGGCGAAGCGTATCGCTGACTTTGAAGACCAGTATCAGGCTGACGCGGTGTTCATCGACTTCGGTTACGGAACCGGTCTGAAGTCAATCGGTGACGGATGGGGTCGTACATGGCAACTTGTTCCGTTCGGTGGCGCGTCTACTGACCCGCAGATGCTCAACAAGCGTGGGGAGATGTTCAATTCATGCAAGACATGGCTGAGGCTGGGCGGCATGCTGGATGACCAGGAAACAGCGGACGACCTGTCGGCAGCAGAGTACAAAGTTCGAGTGGACGGTAAAATCGTTATCGAACCGAAGGAAGATATCAAAGAGCGACTTGGGCGTTCTCCTGGTAAAGGCGATGCGCTACTGCTGACGTTTGCGTTCCCTGTGTCGAAGCGTCTGCGAATTCCCGGTCAGCAGAACCAGCAAGGCAAGGCCATCACAGATTACGATCCCTATGCTTAATCCGCTGGTGGGGATAATGTCGTTGATATCCTCTGGTGAGGATAAAACAAAGCCAGCTCATAGGCTGTCTGTTTGTGACATGTCACGGTGTTATTTCGGTAGATTGTGTTTGGCATTCGACTCGTCTATCACGTAACGCATTGCAGTTCGACCGAGATTACCAGGATCTTCATGCAGACTCACTCGTGCCTTTAGGAGCACACATTCAGCCTTGACATAGTTTGCTGGAATTATTCCTACCTCGGCATTTTTAAATGCCTCCTTCACCGCCTCACCGTTGTACTGACCGCCAAGCAACTCTGTACATGTCAGGTTGTTATGGATAATTGCAAGGAGATCTTTAATCTCTTCACGCAGGTTTACAATCGCCATCGCGGCATTGATAGCTGCGGCATAGCGCTCAGCTGCAGTCTTCTCTTTCATGATTTTCACCTTAAAAAAATGCCCGGACGAACCGGGCGAACTGGAAGCAATGAGTTATGCCTTCCGTGGCTGTACTGGTTTACAGCATGAAGTCATCGCAATGGCGTCCTGCTGTAAAAAGGGCGGTGATAGTCCTTCAAGGGAAACCATCACCGCCAAGCACCTGGAACTTCTGGCATCACGGTCCTTAGGCGTGATTCTGGCGTGGCATGCAGGATTCGAACCTGCGACCAACCGCTTAGAAGGCGGTTGCTCTGTCCAACTGAGCTAATGCCACAACGCTGAGAGCACTTAGCCTGTTAAGGCGCCACACTTTGTCGCGGCTCCATAAATGCTCTCATCGTTGTACCCTCGTCTCTTCCGAGGCGTCACACCGAATCGCCGGGATGGTGAATCCCCGTGCGCGGAATAAAACCGCTCGACTTGCACATTCCGGCTACCTGGTTCGTTTGCCCGAGCAAGGGAGGGTGCCCCTTAAACGTATCCAGACCGCTATCGGCGCATGTGCCATACGCCGTACTGCTCAAAATAAAAGCTCACTCCACCTGTTCAATTTAACGACAAGCCAGTCAGGTTAGTAACCGGAATGAACTCTTTGGTTACCTGAAAGGTAATAATTTGTGCGTTAAATGTCAACTACCTACGATAAATAAATCATATGTGGTTAAATTGGTAATAATTTAATTGCGTACGGAGTCATTGATATGTGCATGGGTAGCTCACCATCAGTGCCTGCAACACCAGAAGTTCAGGCAGCACCACAGGAGCAGGATGCCGCCGTTGTTGATGCCCGCGACGAAGAAACTCGTCGCCGTCGCGCTGCTGCTGGTCGTAGTTCTACGCTGCTTACCGGTTCTCAGGGCGACACATCAACCGCTAATACCAGCGGTAAAACGCTGCTTGGTCAGTAACCGGAGTCATTGAAATGGCGGAAACAACTAAAGAGCGATTGAACAAACAGTTCGCACAACTTGAAAGCGAGCGTCAGTCGTTCGAGCCGCACTGGCGCGAGTTGAGTGATTACATCAACCCGCGTGGTTCCCGCTTTCTGACTTCTGAGGTTAACCGTAACGATCGACGCAATACACGCATTATTGATTCGACCGGGACTATGGCGGCGCGCACTCTTGCCAGCGGCATGATGTCAGGCATAACAAGCCCCGCCCGTCCGTGGTTTCGCCTGGCTACGCCAGATCCTGAAATGATGGACTATGGCCCTGTTAAGTTGTGGCTTGAGGCAGTTCAGAACCGCATGAACGATATGTTCAATAAGTCGAATCTCTACCAGTCTCTTCCGCAGTTATACGGAAGCCTCGGCACATACAGCACTGGTGCAATGGCGGTGCTGGAGGATGACGAGGACATCATTCGCACAATGCCATTCCCGATAGGCAGTTACTACCTGGCTAACTCACCTCGTGGCAGTGTGGACACCTGTTTTCGCAAGTTCTCTATGACTGTTCGTCAGCTTGTTCAGGAGTTCGGGCTAAATAACGTCAGCGAATCCGTAAAAAGCATGTGGGAAAGCGGCACCTACGAGAAGTGGATTGAAGTGATGCATTCGGTTTACCCGAACATTGACCGCGATACATCGAAGCTGGATAGCAAGAACAAGCCATTCAAATCGGTTTATTACGAGGTTGGTGGCGATAACGACAAGTTGTTGCGTGAGTCCGGATTCGATGAGTTTCCAATTATGGCTCCGCGCTGGGAAGTTAACGGCGAAGATGTTTATGGATCATCATGCCCGGGTATGCTGGCGCTTGGACCTGTTAAGGCATTGCAGCTTCTCCAGAAGCGCAAGTCGCAGTTGATTGATAAAGCCACCAATCCGCCGATGGTTGCTCCGACTTCCCTCAAGAATCAGCGTGCCTCCCTTCTTCCTGGCGACATCACGTATATCGATCAGATTACTGGTCAGGATGGTTTCAGGCCTGCTTATCTGGTTAACCCCAGTACAGCAGATTTGGTGGCAGACATTCAGGACACCCGTCAAATCATTAACAGCGCCTACTTTGTCGATCTGTTCATGATGTTGCAGAACATCAATACCCGCTCGATGCCTGTTGAAGCGGTGATCGAAATGAAAGAAGAAAAACTTCTGATGTTGGGGCCGGTTCTGGAGCGTCTGAACGACGAATGTCTTAATCCTCTCATTGACCGCGCTTTCTCGATGATGGTGCGTAAAAACATGCTGCCGACACCGCCTGACGCGATGGAAGGCATGCCCCTGAAGGTCGAATACATTTCCGTCATGGCTCAGGCGCAGAAGTCTATCGGCCTGTCCAGTCTGGCGTCCACGGTTAACTTCATTGGTCAACTTGCGCAAGCGAAACCAGAAGCTCTCGACAAACTCAACGTTGATCAGGCGATCGATGCATTCGCTGATATGTCCGGAGTGTCTCCAACCGTCATTGTTCCGCAGGAACAGGTTGAGCAGGCTCGCCAGCAACGGGCACAGCAACAACAGCAGCAACAAATGATGGCGATGGGGATGGCGGCGGCACAGGGTGCCAAGACGCTAAGCGAAGCTAAAACTTCGGATCCGAGTGTTTTGTCAGCTATGGCGAATGCAGTTAGTGGTCAGGGTGGGCAATCACAATGACAGATTTCGAAGACGATCAACTGAAAGAAGAAAACGCCCGTAAGCAACGTGACATGGCACAGCGTGAAATTGATGACATTCGCTTTGTCATGAGCAGTGAACAGGGGCGTCGCGTTGTCTGGTCGGTGCTGGAGAAAGGCCGGGTGTTTTCCGCTATCTCTCCGATGGATGCTATGGCAATGGCATTTAATGAGGGGCAACGCAATCTGGCGCTGGAACTGTTTCAGCGCGTTATGGCGCATTGCCCTGAACAGTATTTGAAGATGGCCAAAGAGGCCAGTGAACAGGAGTGATCATGAATTTATTTGAGCGTTTGCTGTATCGCCGTCTTTGCAATGAGCAACCAGTCGATGGTGGAGCAGCTCCGGCTGCGTCAGAACCGTCAGCGCCTGCAGGTGATAACCCTGCTCCAGTTGGTGATCCATCACAACAGGAAGGTGATAAGCCACAACCTGTTGCTGATGGCGATAAACCTGCTGATGACAAAAAGCCTGAAAACGATAAGCAGGATGAAAAAAAGGACGGCGATAAACCAGAGGGTGCGCCTGAAAAGTACGAGTTTCAGGCTGCCGAAGGCGTAGAGCTGGATACAGAAGCGTTGAAGGAATTCGAGCCGGTGGCGCGAGAACTAAACCTGACCAACGAGCAAGCGCAAAAGCTGGTTGATGCTTATCCGAAGATTCTGGCAGGTGTTCAGCAGCGCCAGGCAGAAGCCTGGCAGAAAACAACCGAGCAGTGGGCTGCGGATGTAAAAGCCGACAAAGAAATCGGTGGCGACAAGTTGATTTCTAACCTTAGCGCCGCACAGCGTGCGCTTGACCAGTTCGGGACACCTGAACTCAAAGAATATCTGAACACCACCGGGCTGGGTAATCACCCTGATCTGGTCAAAACGTTCGTGAAAATCGGAAAGGCGATGTCTGAAGATGGCATGGTCACCGGTGGTAATGAAGGCCAGCGTAGTGCGGCCGAAGTGCTCTATGGCAAATAAGAGAGGAAATGACAATGGCTGTTAAAGGCTTAACTGCGCTAACGCTGGCTGACTGGGGTAAGCGCGTCGATCCAAACGGGAAAGTCGATAAGATTATCGAGCTTCTCGGTCAAACTAACCCGATCCTTCAGGATATGCCTTTTGTCGAAGGGAACCTTCCTACCGGACACCGAACCACCATTCGTTCTGGTTTACCTTCAGCTACCTGGCGTTTGCTGAACTATGGCGTACAGCCAAGCAAATCAACCACAGTGCAGGTAACCGATTCCGTTGGCATGCTGGAAACCTATGCGGAAGTCGATAAGTCACTGGCTGATCTGAACGGCAATACCGCCGAATTCCGCCTGTCTGAAGACCGCGCATTTATTGAAGCGATGAATCAGCAGATGGCGCAGACGCTGTTTTATGGTGATTCCAGCGTTAACCCTCAGCAGTTTATGGGACTGTCCTCCCGCTATTCCAGCCTGTCTGCGGGTAATGCTCAGAACATCATTGATGCTGGTGGCACGGGTACAGATAACACCTCAATCTGGTTAGTGGTGTGGGGCGAAAACACCGTGCATGGCATCTTCCCGAAAGGGCAGAAGGCTGGCATCCAGATGGAAGATAAAGGCCAGGTGACACTGGAAGATGCTAATGGCGGCAAGTACGAAGGCTATCGCACCCATTACAAATGGGATAACGGACTTGCTCTGCGTGACTGGCGTTATGTTGTTCGCATTGCAAACATCGATGTCAGCAATCTTTCAGAACCATCCTCTGCCGCAAATATTGCGAAGTTGATGGTTAAAGCACTACATCGCATTCCAAACCGTGGCATGGGCCGCCCGGTGTTCTACATGAACCGCACTGTAGGCCAGGCTCTTGATCTGCAGTCTCTGGAGAAAACATCTCTGGCTATCAGCGTAAAAGAGACAGAAGGCGAGTGGTGGACTTCATTCCGTGGTGTACCAATCCGTGAAACTGATGCGCTTCTGGAAACAGAAGCCCGCGTGGTGTAACGCCTGTTATTAACCTGTGGGTCGTAACAGACCCACTAATGGAGAAAGAAGATGATCACCGACAAACTGTTGATGTTCTCCGAAGCTCAGGCGGTTACGAATACCGCGGCTTCTACTGACGTAATCGATCTCGGTCCAATTGACGGAAAACGTCGTGATATCGGCGTGGGTTACCCGCTTGAGTTTTGGGCGCTGGTTAACACAGCCGCCGCAGCAAGCGGTGATGCAACTGTAAACATCCAGTTGCAGACGAGTGAGAATAACAGATCATGGACCACTATTTATGATAGTGGCGCACTGGCAAAGACCGCCCTGACAGCAGGTAAACGAGTTGTTTCTGCAAAGGTGCCTGCCGGTGTTCAGCGATATCTGCGTGTTAACTACTCCGTCGCAACTGGCCCACTAACGGCTGGCGAATTCACTGCTGGTATCAGTCTTGATGTTGATGCCAATACGCCGTATCCGATCCGCTCAAAAGTAACTGGTTAAGGTGATATCGATGTCAGGTGAGAAACCAAGATACCGCGTTCTGCGCCTCTCTCATATCCATAACACTCTGTGGCCGGAGGGGGCAGAAATCGAATACGAAGGTGAGCCTGGTAGCGCACTGGAACCTGTTAACGATGCAGCCAGACAGGCAAAAGCAAAAGTTGCAGGAAAGGTGTCAATGGCAGCAACCAGCACCAAAATCATCAACGACGTGTCAGATGATGGTGAACTGGATAAGCTCCGTGAAGAGTACGAATTGCTCTTTAACGAGAAGCCACACCATAACGCCAAAGCCGAAACGCTCCGCGAGAAGATCGCAGATAAGCGTAAAGAACTGGGCGTGTAAGCCTCGCGGATCAGACAAGGGGCTTCGGCCCCTTTATTGCAGGAGTGTATATGGAACTCGTAAACCTCAAAACCGGCACTGACAGCTACCAGGATGAGAGCGGAGAAACCAGAACTCGCGATGAATACCCGTGGGGGCTGTGCATCACTCTTAATAACGACACATTGAATAAGCTGAAGGCGCAACCTCAGGGCGTCGGAACAGAAGTGATGATAACTGCAAAGGCTGTTATTCGAGGCCTGTCTGCCAAAGAAACTGACGATGGTGTTAATCGCAGCGCCGATCTGCAGATCACTGATATGGCGATCGCTCCTGTTTCCGGGGATGTAGAAAAATCAGCGGCTGAAACTCTGTACGGTAACGGAGGTGAGTGATGGCCTCTGTAGTAGAGATCTGTAATCGTGCGCTGTCCAATATTGGCAACAGCCGCAGCATTAACAGCCTGACGGAAGCCAGCAAGGAAGCGGGGGAATGTTCGCTGCACTTTGAGGCCTGCCGTGATGCTGTGCTTTCTGATTTTGACTGGAACTTTGCTACCAAACGCGTGGCGCTTGCAGATACGAGCAATCCACCGCCTGACTGGGAATATGCGTACCAGTACCCGTCAGATTGTCTGCGCATTACTGAAATTATGCTTCCTGGTGTACGCAATCCAACAGCAGCAATGCGCGTTCAGTACGAAGTTGGTGCAGACACCAACGGAACAGGAAAGTTGATCTACACAGACCAGCCTCAGGCATGGCTCAAGTATGTCTCTCGCGTTTCAGATGTAAACATGTTTGATGCCATTTTTATGGAGGCGCTGGCCTGGCGTCTTGCGGCAGCCATTAACATGGCGCTGACTGGGAATGCGGATCTCGGTACATTTGCTCTCAATATGTACAATCGCGTGATTCTTAGTGCTGGCTCGCATAGCCAGAATGAATCACAGGAACCACAGCCACCGGTTGACGAGTTTACCATTGCGAGGTTGTCCTGATGGCTATCAGTTGGATCCAGCCCAGCTTTGCTGGTGGTGAGATTGGACCGTCGTTGTACGGACGTATCGACATGGCGAAGTACCAGGTGGCATTGCGCAAGTGCGATAACTTTATCGTGCGGCAGTATGGCGGCGTTGAGAATCGACCTGGTACGCGTTTTGTCGGTGCCGCCAAATACCCAAATCGGAAATGCCGCCTGATCCCGTTCCAGTTCTCGACGGTTCAGACCTATGCTCTGGAGTTCGGACACCAGTACATGCGCGTTATCAAAGATGGTGCGTTGGTGCTGAACAGCAGCAATGTTATTTATGAAATTGCCACGCCATATACTGAAGCCGATCTGTTCCGAATTAAATTCACGCAAAGCGCAGACGTGCTTACGCTTGTTCATCCGGCATACCCGCCGAAAGAGTTGCGTCGCTATGCGCATGACAACTGGCAACTGGTTGATGTGGTAACGAAGAACGGGCCATTTGAAGATATCAATATTGATGAGTCAGTGACGGTTTATGCCAGCGCCAGCACCGGGACAATTACGTTAACGGCAAGCGTCTCTATTTTTGGCGCGGAGCAGGTAGGCAAATTGTTCTATCTGGAACAGCCTGCAGTGGATTCAGTACCTGTATGGGAAACCAGTAAGAGTACGTCGATTGGCGATATTCGCCGTGCAGACAGTAACTACTATCGCGCCGTTACAGCAGGCAAAACAGGTACTTTGCGCCCTTCGCATACAGAAGGCACATCATGGGATGGCTGGGGCGGATCCGGTGATGATGATACTGGCATTGAGTGGGAGTATCTGCACAGTGGTTTTGGCATTGCCCGTATCACTGCTGCAAATGGCACTACTGCAACTGCCGAGGTGATTTCCTATATCCCTTCGCAGGTCGTTGGCGAGGATAATGCCAGCTATAAATGGGCTAAATATGCCTGGAACAGTGTTAATGGTTATCCTGGCACTGTTGTTTATTATCAACAGCGTCTTTACTTCGCCGCATCGACTGCGTTCCCTCAGACTATCTGGGCCAGCCGTACTGGGGATTATAAGGATTTTGGCAAAAGCAATCCTACGCAGGATGACGACAGAATTATCTACACCTATGCCGGGCGTCAGGTTAATGAGATCCGTCACCTGATTGATGTTGGTTCGCTGGTGGCGCTGACTTCCGGAGGTGAGTACGTCATCACTGGCGACCAGAACAAAGTGCTTACCCCATCATCATTTGCATTCAGCTCTCAGGGATCAAATGGCTCGAGCAATGTCCCACCAATTGCCGTGGCGAATATTGCTCTGTTCGTCCAGGAGAAAGGCAGTGTTGTCCGTGATCTGGCCTACTCATTCGATGTTGACGGCTATCAGGGGAACGACCTTACTATCCTTGCCAATCATCTTTTTCAGAAGCACAGCATTGTTGACTGGTGCTTCTCAATAGTCCCTTACTCCAGCGCCTTCTGCATCCGTGATGACGGTAAATTACTGGTGATGACCTATTTGCGTGATCAGCAGGTTTTTGCATGGGCACCACAATCCAGTACCGGAAAATATGAAAGCACATGCAGTATCAGCGAAGGCAATGAAGATGCGGTGTATTTCGTCGTTAACCGAACCGTTAACGGGCAAACAGTGAGATACATCGAGCGACTGTCCAGCCGTTTATTTACCAGCGATGAAGATGCTTTCTTTGTTGATTCTGGCCTTAGCTATGATGGAAGAAATACGTCTGACAGAACGATGATCATCACTGGTGGTTCTGGCGAATGGGATTACCGCGCGGAATATACAATCAGTGTTTCTGGTGGTGCGTACTTCACCAGTAGTGATGTCGGCGCGCAACTACAGTTCCCTTATACCGGAACTGATCCTGATACTGGCGATGAGGTGTCAAAAGAATTACGTTGCGACATTATTTCTGTAACCAGCAATACCGCTGTAGTGGTTCGTGCTAACAGGAACGTCCCGCCATCCCTCAGGAATGTGGCCACCACGAACTGGCAGATGGCGCGCCGGACATTTGGAGGCCTGTCTCATCTTGAAGGCCAGACCGTAAACATTCTCTCTGATGCGAACGTGGAACCACAGAAAGTGGTTTCCGGATGTGCCGTCACGCTGGAATCACCGGGGGCTGTAGTGCACATCGGCCTGCCAATAACTGCTGAATTCGAAACACTGGATATCAACATTAACGGACAGGAAACGCTGCTGGACAAAAAACAGGTGATCCCGTCCGTTACTCTGGTTGTGAATGCCAGTCGCGGCATCTGGGCGACTACGCCCGGCGGTAAATGGTACGAATATCCACAGCGTGAATTCGAGTTCTACGATGATCCTGTTGATGATGCTACCGGAAAAGTAGAAGTGAAACTGGACAGTAACTGGGGCAAAAACGGACGTGTAAAAATCCGTCAGCTTGATCCGTTGCCGCTGTCTGTTCTTGCCGTTATTCCTCGCCTTACTGTTGGTGGGTTCTGATGATCAATGTTCAAATTATTCCCGCAACCGAAGAGCATCTTCAGATGATTTTGCCGGATGTTCGTCAGGCTGATATTGACGAACTGTATGCGGTATCACTGATGACTACCGAAGATGCGCTGCGTGTTGGTCTGCGTACTGCGACTATGGCCTGGTCAGGATTTGCGAACGGAGAACTGGTAACCATGTTTGGCGTATCTCCGGCGTCAATGATCGGTGGCAATGGTACGCCCTGGCTGGTAGGAACCAGCCGTATTGAAAAATATCAGAAGACATTTCTTCGCCACTGCCGCCCTGTATTGCAGCAGATGCTGGCAGTTTATCCGCGCCTGGAAAACTACGTCGACGAGCGAAACCATGTTGCCAAAGCATGGCTGCACTGGCTTGGATTCAGGCTTGAAGAAGCCGCGCCTTATGGTGCTCTTGGTCTTAATTTCCACAGATTTCACATGGAGAGAAAATAATGTGTAACCCAGCCATCGCTTTGGTTGCCGTCACAGTGGCATCCACAGCCGCGTCAATGTACAGCCAGAGCAAGCAGGCAAAATACCAGTCAGCCATAGCTGATCGGAATGCTGAAATTGCTGAAGCTCAGGCACAGGATTCAATCAATCGTGGGAATATTGAAGCGGATCAGCGTCGTCGTGAAATGCGTCAACGCTCAGGCACTGCGGCGGCCACTATGGGGGCTACCGGTGCGGAATTAAGTAGCGGAACAGCTCTTGACGTTTTTGCGGATAATGCTCAGTTCGGCACTCTTGATGCGTTAACGACAGTGAATAATGCTCAGCGTGAGGCATATGGGTATCAGGTTCAGGGAATGAATGCTCAGGCACAGGGGGCTGCTGCTCAGTCGGCTGCTAAATCATCGATGACCAGCACTTTGTTAACGGCACCACTAAAAGCATACGGTGCATACCAGATGGGCGGCGGAACGTGGAGCCCGTTCTCTCAGAAGGCTGCGCCGATTTCTGCTGCTGTTGGCACTCCAACCGGTCGATAAGGGGATAATAAGATGCCAGTTGTACCAACAACATCGGGCCGTCAGGTTCAGAGCAGAGGGATTTCGACGCAGGGATTCTCATCGTTTCAGACACCAAATGTCGGTGATGTACTTGGCGATGTTGCAGAGCAATATGCAGGTATTATTGCGCAGGCAAAACAGCGTGCGAATGTTGCTATGGCTCAGGATGCTTCTCTTAGCTTAAGCCAGATAAGCAGCGATCTGCTGAATAACCCTGAAACAGGTTTGCTTAACCTGAAAGGGAAAAATGCTATTGGAAAAGGTCAGGAGTATACGCAGCAGTTTGATGCTCAGGTCGAACAACTGGCTATGTCGCTGCCGGATGAACAGGCTCGTAATGCTTTCATGCAGCAGGCGCAGCAGCAGCGCATTCAGTTCACTACGCAGGCCGGGCGGCACGAGATAGGGCAAATAAATGCCTACGAAGAAGGCCAGTTTCAGGCTACGCTGCTGAACAATGGTAAAAATGCCGCAGCATTGTATGGCGACAACGCCGCATACGTATTGGCTAATAAGCAAACTTTCCAGCAAATTGAGGATTACGGCATTGCACATGGCTGGAGTGACGAGCAAATCCAGGCCAAGAAAATCGAGTTTAAAGAAGCAACAGCAAAAGCAACTGCTCAAAATGCTATTGGAGCAAACTATCTTCAGGTAAGACAGCAAAACGGCGAGTTAAGCGATACTGCTGCTGGTTCTCGCCGTGCTGTAGCAGATAGTGGCTCTTCCGATCGTACCCGCGGTATACGCAACAATAACCCCGGCAATCTTGAATACAGCAAAACTAATCCGTGGGTTGGGCAGACTGGTGATGATGGTCGCTTTGCCAAATTCGAAACCCCTGAACACGGTATTCGTGCATTAGGGCGGAACCTGATGTCGTATCAGCGGCAGGGTATTGATACCGTCAGCGAGATAATTAATCGCTGGGCACCGCCTACTGATAAAAATGACACTATGTCGTATATCAAAGCAGTGTGCGAACAACTTGGCGTTTCTGCTGATGAGCCTCTCGATGCATCAAATCCTGATACCCTGAAGGCGCTTTGTGCAGCCATTATCCATCATGAAAACGGTAGCCAGCCATACAGTGATCAGCAGTTAACTGCAGGTGTTAGTGCTGCGCTGGGGCTTTCTCAGCTACCGACAAAAAATAAACGTTATACCGGTGTAGCCTGGTTCGATGCTTTAAGTGAATCAGATCAGGCCAGCGTGTTGCGACAGACTGATGCACTAGCCAGACAACAGCAGGCTGAATATAAAACGATGCTCGACAGCCGGGTTCGCGATGCGACGGCTGCGTATATGCGTGGCATTGAATTTCCTAACCCACCTGGTGAGGATGATTTTATTGCAGCTTATGGAGTCAGAGAAGGAAACCTGCGATATACCGAGTTTAAGAATACGCAGATCGCCGGACAGTATATAGGCTCTTTCCGCAACATGCCGACAAGCAGCATTACAGCATATGTTGAGCAATTACGCCCGGATACTGGTGATACAGGGGAGGGGTATGCGGCACGCGCAACTCTTTATGACAACGTTGTTTCGGCTGCAAATCAGGTGATAAAGCAGCGGCAGTCGGATCCTGTGCAGTTCTCTCTTGCCTCCCGACAGGCAAAGCCTATCGACATGAGCAATAAGGATAACTTTGGACAGAGCGTTGCCTTGCGTGCCGCTCAGGTCAGTGACCTTGCTAAGTCATATGGCACTCCACTGACGTTCTTTTCCAAAGACGAGGCCAATCAGATCGGTGTTTTCTTTCGTGATGCTCCAGTTTCCCAACAGGCAGCATATCTCGATACCATCAGGCAGAGCACTGGTGGTGGGCAGGTGTATATGTCAGCACTACAGCAGATCAGTGCCAACGCTCCATCTGCTGCCGTTGCCGGGATACTGATGGATAAGCCTGGTGGTATTTTGGCAGAAAAAAACTGGTTTAATCCGGATGTTTCCGTGTCTCCTGAAACCGCTGCGCAGACAATTCTTGCTGGCGCGGCGGCTCGTAAAGGTACTGATGATGCGAAAGGTATTCCGATGCCTAAAGATGCTGATCTTCGCCTTGAGTTTTCTGACATGGTGAAGGATGCATTTGCTGGTGACGCTCAGGGCGCATCAATGGCATACGAGATCGCAAAGGATTATTACGCTGGTGTGATGGCGAAAAAAGGCGTGGTATCAGGCGAAATTGACAATGATGTCTGGAAACAGGCTGTTAACGTAGCTACAGGTGGCGTGCATGACTATAACGGAATGGGGAATGTCCTTTTGCCGTGGGGAATGTCTGCAGAGCAATTCGATAAGCAGGTTAATCAGGCTTGGAATGAACAAGTTGTCGGCTCCGGGATAAAAACACCGCCTGGTCAGTATGGTTTGCAAAGTTACGGCGATAGTCAGTACCTGGTGAAACTTGGTACTGGTTATCTGCTGAAAGATGATGGTTCTCCCGTTGTTCTTAATCTGACACAGAAGCGTCAGAGATTCTCCGGAGATATTCCGCAATGAGTTACTTTGGCCTTAATCCAGTAAACCAGAATCAGCAGCTTGACGAAGCAGCATCAAATCCAGCTGGCTTTAACAGCGATGTTGGTTTTTTCGACAATGCTGTAGGAGCGGCATTGTCTGGTTTGTACTCCGGGCTGGTGGCAAAGCCAGATCAGTTGCTATGGGCAGGGATGGATAAAATCGTATCCCCGATTGCTCAGTTTGTTAACGAAAACACCTCGATCAATGACACTTCAGTTTCATACATTGCTGAGCAGAGAAAACTAGCAGAGCAGCAGGTTAAGCGGCTGACGCCTGATGCCGCGACAACCGGAACCGCCGGGCAGGTCCTTTATGGGTTGTTCGATATGGGCGGGCAGGCTGTTGTCGGTACAACGCTCGGTGGTCCGGTCGGAGGTGCTGCGGCGGTAACTTCTCTACAGGGTTTTTCTGAGTTTGAACGGCTTACAGCACAGGGTGTTGATTTCAGGACGGCGCAGGAAGCGGGATTAGTGCAGGGTATTACTGCTGGTGCCGGAACACTGATCCCTATGAGCCTCGGGTTACGTGCTGGTGGTGCGCTGGCGGAAGGTGTGGCGGCTCAGCTTGCGCGGACGGGTGAAAGTTCAGTGCGACGCGCCGCAGCAACAGCAGTACGTGCAACGCCAGATATTGCCTATGCCGCAGGTACAAATATTGCGTTCGGTATGGCACAGCGTGGGCTTACTGCAAAAACGCTTCGTGATGGTGGCTATAGCGAAATGGCTAACCAGTATGATGTGTTGGATCGACAGGCAATTGCTATTGATGCTGTTCTTGGGGTGGCGTTTGGTGGTGTCGGCAGATTTATTAACTCTCGCGGCGAGTCTACAAGCGCACCAAATTTTTCACCAGTTGATATCCTGTCTCTTATACACATCTCCGAGCCCACGAGACCGAGGCTGATCT
>ENA-OXUB01000493-OXUB01000493.1-human-gut-metagenome-genome-assembly--contig:-NODE-493-length-22484-cov-29.178876_pt1 | contig 22484 bp, 15 predicted proteins | sample MGYA00249345_ERZ652652 | MGnify/ENA primary metagenome ERZ652652 (study PRJEB26925, sample SAMN05826496) | human gut metagenome | biome: ENVO:2100002; feature: ENVO:00000062; material: ENVO:00002003... | reverse complement strand
ACCACACGCCTTTGGCGTGATTATCCGCTTTCGATTTTCGGTTACACTGCTATATTATGTATCATGTAATGAATTCATTACTTTGATTGGATAAATAATACTTATGAGTTATAGGGGCATAGCATGGGAAAAGAATGGAATGAATATAATTTAGAGTCACTAGGATCCGCGGTGTATGCCATTACATCATGGCCAGGGAATAGAAGATATGTTGGTATTGTAGATGAAATCAATAAGCTTTTTTTGAAAACCGCAAATAATGATTTAAACGGTGATAAAAAGATAAGTTCATATCAAGATTTTATGAGCTTTTTTCATGATGTCGAGAGACTTTTAGATGTTAACCAGCCTCCAGAGCTGTTTCCTGTTGATGAGGGAGAAGTAAAATTTCGTTCAATAATAGACAACAATATTTATAAAATATTTATTGGTAATGGTTCAGATGATACTTATGAGAATTGTTATTTGATTGATATGCTTGTGTCCAAAACAGGGAAGTTTAAGCAACAGTGGTTAGATATTCTGGCTTATGAAGATATGCAAATTAGCACCCTATATCCCAGTAAGGTAAAGGTTACTGAAAAGTTTAGTTGCCCAACCGAGGACTTTTTCATTCATGTTATCAATAATTATCAAGGACTTTCTGATAATTCTATTAAGGAAATTTTTTCTGATTTCGTTAGTGAAAATTCTGAGCTCTATCCGTTCTTTTCAAAGCAACAGGGTTTCCCTGTATTTTTACCAGTCATGAAGGAATCGTTTTTTGAACAAATAGAATCTCAAGTTAGTTCTGCAGAAATTTCTAATTCAGCTTGGGAAGCGATTCGTCTTCGTTTATTTAGAAATTATGGTGGCAATGTAAAGTTTAACCATTCCATACTAGCCTCTCCAAAGGTGGAAGCAAATGGAAAGTCTAGCACAATTTCTAATGGATTAATTCTTTTAGGGGCAAATTCCGGAGTGTTCCTTTACGATGAGACCCTTGACGAACATGATAGGATGCTTTTTCTGGGATTGATTCATGATAACAAAACGAGTGCTGTGAGTGGATATGTCAATGAAATACAAGCAGCAAAAGTACAAATCACGAATCAATTTGTATTAACTGAACAGCCGGTTGATACGAATGTTCTGACTCCTAATATTTCGAAAATATTCAGTGATGATGGAGATGCAGCATTGGCTTTTGACGCCAATAGTGTCGTTGGCATTATTAATGGTGCATCTTCCACGACTGAAATCATAGATTTTATTGAGGATGTACAACAGAAAAAGGAAAAAATTATTTCTTCTGCAGGGTTCTCGGGGATTTTCTCGACTTGGAAAAACAATGATCATGTATTGAACGAAGGCGCTGGAGATGCAGTGATTTTTGTTTTGCCATATACTCAGGTTCAGCAAAACTTTAACTTTTTTGATGATTTACAAAGTATTTTTCCTTTTGGGGCGGGGGTAATCTATGATGAATGGCATCATTGGAAAATTGAGGAGAAATCGATTGGTTACTTAAAACTTCTTGGTAAGAATCAGACTGGAATGCTGCTTGTGTTTACGTTTGAGTGTAAATTTCTTCTATATTATGAAACTCAATTTATCATGGATGGAGAGGACACAAGTGTTGTAGATAAATTAACATCTTTTTCTGAAATAGTAGAAAATGAACTGATCGAAAACAGTGATCAAATTCTTTCTGAAATGGGAAATGAGTTTAATGAAATCAATGTGGTTTCACATCATGTGTTGGAGCAAAATGCTATTCATCGCCAAATCATCAACACAAAATATTCTAGTAACTTGTTTGTAACAGAGAATGCCAGAAACCAAGTTATATTAATGTCTCCAAAATGGGATGAATTTCAGCGTGATAACCTATTGTTAAAAACCAGGTCATTTGAAAACGATGTTTTGGACAGTATAATCAGTGGACTGATATTCAAAAGTCCGGAGCAGGTAAGTAGCAAGATTCACCTTTCGGATGGACAAAAACGGACTTCTGGTGCCTCTGAGATTGCGGTTCCATACTATATTGACCAAAGTGTTAAATTTTATGCACCTAGGATGTCATCTTTTAAGGCTGCCAGACATATGATTGCCGAAATTGTAGCTGACTCAAAAATAGATCCTGGTGTTTATAAAGGTACTCTCAGTTTGCAAATTGTTAAAAAATTTCGAAAGAAGTTAAGGGAGACATTCATACAGCAATTAAAGCAATTTGATGGGCAAGACGTTAATAGGGCTCTCTTAAATCTATATTCGGCTGATTTATTTGAAACTTATATTCACCAAAAACGTATTGAAACATTCAATAATCAGCCCAAGATTGAAACAAAGAAGCGTGAAGAGTTTTTCAAAAAAACTGTTGAATTACGCGAGGAGACAAGACAGTATAAACCGGTCCTTGAGTATATCCTTGAAGAGAACTTGCTAATGATTGATCGATCGGGTGTGGTGGCATTTGATAGAAACAATATTGATGACATTGTCGCTTTTGCGAAGTGGATTATTGATTTTCAAATGCAATCAGACGAGGTTCAATATGGTGACAATAGTCTTTTTAAGCTAGAAATTTTGGATGACTATCGCATTCAATTTATAGAAACCGAACGAGAAATTCGTATAAATCGAGAGATTGAATCTGCAAAATATCGTTTTGGAGATTATAGTCTACGAGAAGACGATATTGACCAACTGTACTTGAAACAATTCGAACAAGCCTTTTATGAAGATACAGGGATGAATTATCGAAACATAATGCACGTGCTGGGATTCTTGTCATCAAATCAAACTGTGACCAATATTAAGAATTATTCTGAGACCGACATCTCAAAGAATGTGGTTGAAACGGATTTATCAGTATTAGCAAATAAGTTTGTAAATGAGTTGAAATTTGATATAGAGATTTTTTATCAGGCCTTGAAATTTTTGTCAATCTCAATACCAGATTTAGCAAATGATTCCGGGCTGATTCCGATCTGGGAAAAGAAAAAGAGACAAAATAAAATTACAGCCCAACCTATTTGGATAACTGGAAAGAAAATGGTTTATTCACCTGTGATGCTAAATGAAACAATTAACGAATGGACTAATGGGCTGGCTAGTTTTAGCTTGCCATATCAAGTTGGTATGGCACGTTCAACGGAATTATTGAATAACTGGAAGAAACAATATGAAAGGAAAATTGTAATAGATTTAGCCGGCCTTTTTGATAAGCGTCGATATGACGTCGAATATAATGAACAGATCTATAAGTACGATAAGGATGGTAATTACTCGAGAAATTTGGGTGATTATGATTTGATTGTTGTGGATAAATATAGTCATATTGTTTTATTAATTGAGGTTAAGTATATGCGGTTAAATCAGACGGTTAAAGAATCGGTTAGTGATCAACGTGAATATTTTGTCGGAAAAAAGTCAAAGGCAACTAAATTTCTTCGTAGAATCCAGTATTTTGAAAAATATTTGGATGATATTATGAAGCACAAGGGATATCACGGAAAGTATAAAATCCAGAGCTACTTTATAGCAAATAAAATAACAAGATCATTTTATTTGGATTTTCCGTTTCACGTTCTTGGGTTTAATGAGTTCAAGCAAAAACTCAAAGATTGGGACAATGTCATAGACGAATAGTGTGATTAAAGGCCTATTTTTTGATGGGGGACTTAAAACATGTGACTGCTAAACTAAAACTCCCCAAAAGGTATTACTTGCTTTGGTACACAAGCTGATTCGAATTATATATACTATGATCTCGACTGGAGCAACATACAGAGAGTCCAAGAAAGACCAACAAAGTAACCCTCTGCTTACTAGTAATTAATTCACAGAGTTAAAATAATAGAATGATTTTTTTCGGTACAATGATACCGCTGGTTTATTGCGCACATTTTTAGTCCTCTTCCATATAAAGTGACCCCCAATGGATCAGTTGAACTTGACGGCCACATCTTAAGAGCCAAACTGCAAATGCTAATTTAATCTATTGGCTTGTCAATATAAGAGCATAAGAGCGCATTTCAATTTGATTAGCATCAGTAATGGGCTCGGTTATCTTCTCCTTCCCTACCCCATGTGATAAAATTAAGAAAGTTATATTATTATTCGACAGCGTAATATTGATATTGCAAAAAGGGGGGTAACTTTATGGCTGAGGGGTACGAATCAGAAGCATTACTAGAAAAACGTTTCATGAATCGCTTAAATGGAATTGGCTATAAGACTGTTCATATTGACACTGAACAGGGGATTGTTGATCACTTTCGGCAAATCTTAAATAAACGGAATGCTGATAACTTAAAGGGGACTAACCTAACTGATGCAGAATTCAAGCGGGCTTTGCATGAACTAGTGGGCACTAAAACCATTTTTCAAATGGCCCAACTTTTACGCGGGTCCGATATTCAACCTTATGGGAAGATTGTGATTCAACGTGATGATAATTCCCAGCTCTATTTGGATTTCTTTGACGGGCATGACTGGCGTAACAATACATATGAAGTTACTCACCAAGTTACCGTTGAAGGAAAATACGAGAATCGCTATGATGTAACGATCTTGATTAATGGTTTGCCGATCAGTCAAATTGAACTTAAAAAACGTGGCGGTGACTTTTCCGAAGCCTTTCATCAAATTATCCGGTATCGAGATGAATCATTTAGACAATTATATCGTTTTGTTCAAATTTTTGTGGTATCTGATGGTGAGGAAACCCGTTATTTTGCTAACGGCGATGGCAGTCTTAACTCCAATTTTATGTTTTATTGGACTGACAAAGAAAATAACTGGCTGAATGATATTGATGCTTTCACATCGTCATTCTTTGTTCCTGAAAGATTTCACAGTATGATTGCGAAATATACGATTTTTGATAACGATAATGACCGCATGATGATTATGCGTCCTTATCAAGTGTATGCTTCAGAAGCTATTGTTAATCAGGTATTACATAAGCCTGAGAACAATGGGTACGTATGGCACACAACTGGATCGGGGAAAACAATCACCGCATTCAAAGCCGCACAGCTATTGACGCGGCAGCCCGAAATTAAAAAGGTTATTTTTCTAATTGACCGATCAGATTTAGATGCGCAAACAGCTAAAAACTTTAATTCATATTTGCCAAAGACAGTTGGTGGCAATGCCCTTGATCGAACTGAAGACACTCATAGTTTAGTTAAACAGCTACGTTCTAAAGACGATCCATTAATCGTTTCAACCATTCAAAAGATGAACGTTGCGGTTCACCAATCCAATCGATATAAAAAGTTGTTAGACCAGTTTCACGATGAAAAAGTTGTGTTCATTGAGGATGAGTGTCACAGGACGCAATTTGGTGAAATGCGAAAGAACATCAACAGCTTCTTTAAGAATGCCCAACACTTCGGTTTCACGGGAACCCCAATTTTTGCCGAAAATGTGGGACCAGATGGCAGGACCACCGAAACTTTATATAACGATGAACTCCATCGCTATCTTATTAAGGATGCTATCCGTGATCGAAACGTGTTGGGATTCAATGTTCAATATATTGGCACAATTAAAGGGAAAAATATTTCTGATGATGAACAGGTTTCTGGGATTGATACTAAAGAAGCCTTTGAAAATGAAAAACGAATGCGATTGATTGCCACCCACATTCTCCTGAATCATGAGCAAGTTAGTAAAAATCGCCAGTATAACGCGATCTTTACGGTTCCGAGCACCAAGATGGCAATGAAGTACTACAACATATTTAAAGAATTAAACAAGGATGGTGATTTGAACATCACCACTATTTTCACATGGCAAGCCAACGAGGATGATGCTGAAGAAAAGCAGAAACAAGCGGTTAAGACATCCCGACGCGGCTTGGATGGGGTTATCGAAGATTATAATCAGCAGTACGGAACGGATTTCAGTACCGAAAAGTTTGCAGATTACTTTTCTGATGTTTCTAAACGAATGAAGGATCATAATTCGGAAGCTCGACAGAACAATATTGATATTTTGATTGTTGTCAACATGTTCCTAACTGGCTTTGATTCCCCTAAACTGTCTACTTTATACATTGATAAGCCATTGAGATGGCAAGGTCTCATCCAAGCATTTTCGCGGACCAACCGGATTGAGAAGCAGACTAAACCCTTCGGAAATATTATTTGCTACCGAAATTTGAAAAAAGAAACCGATGATGCGGTTCGCCTTTTTTCTGACGGATCTGAAGAGTATTTCTATGTGCCAACTTATGAAGAACTTGCGACTCAGTTTAGTGATGCCGCTCAGAAGTTAAAACAGGTAACGCCAACTCCCCATGATGTTGATCCCCTTTATGACGGTGGTGGCAAAGAACTTAGCAAGTTTGTTTTGGCCTACCGGGATGTTCTAAAGGTGTTTAACAAGATTCGAGTTTACGATGATTTTCACTGGGATAAATTTGATGGCCAGTTATCTCAGCAGGAAATGAATTCGTTTAAGTCAAAGTACGTCGCAGCTTATGATTGGCTCCAAAAAGATCGGCCGACACAACCAGATAAAGCGTCAATTTTAGACGATATTGACTTTGAAATTGAACTGCTGGAAACCGATAAAATTAATGTTGAGTACATTGTGAATCTGGTAAAGTCCATTAACCTGGACAATGAAGCGACAAGGAAGGCTGATACAACTAAAATTAGGCGAATCTTGGTTAATCCGGACTCACCGAAGCTCAAGTCAAAAGCTGATTTACTGATTGATTTTTTGGATCAAGTGATTCCTAAACTGGACACTAACGCAAACGTCGGTAGTGAATTAAATGAGTATCTTGCCAACCGCCGTCAGAGTGAAATTGCCGACTTTTCTAAGGAAAATAAAATTCCGTTAGATTTAATCAACCACCAGCTGAGTGATTATGATTTTTATGGAAAAACCGATCCCGAAGAGGTAACCAAAGCCCTCAACGCTGCCGGTTATGGATTTAAGCAAAAAATCACAATAAAGAAACGCATTAAGAAGTTTGTTGCTAAAACGATGGAACGCTTCGCAATGTCGTAAGGGGAAAGTAATTAATGAGCGATACACATACAGAGCAGGCCTCACAACAAGCTGAACTCCAAAAAAGGTTGTGGGCGATTGCAAATGACCTCCGTGGAAATATGGACGCCAGTGAGTTTAGAAATTATATCTTAGGACTGATCTTTTACAGATTCTTGTCCGAACGGGTTCAACAATATGCCGGCCAATTGTTAGGTAATGATGAAATGACGTTTGCCCAAGCCTATGAAGACGAAGATTACCGAGATGAATTAAAGCAGGAAATTACTAGCGCACTGGGATTCTTTATCGAACCCTCGGCGCTCTTCAACGCAATGATTGATCATATTCAACAAGGCAATTTTAATGTTGAAATGCTCCAGGATGCGATTACTAACGTCCAAACGTCAACAATTGGAAAAGAATCCGAAGGCGATTTTAAGGGCTTATTTGAAGATATGGATTTATCATCAACTCGGCTTGGCAATACCGTTGCTGCCCGGAGTGAATTGATTGCCAAAGTTATGATGAATCTTGCAGATATTGACTTTCATGAAAACAACCTTCAAATTGATGTTTTAGGTGATGCCTATGAATACTTGATCGGGCAGTTTGCTGCGACGGCCGGTAAAAAAGCCGGTGAGTTCTATACCCCGCAGCAAGTTTCTAAGGTATTATCACAACTTGTAACCCTTGGAAAAGCCCAAGTTCCAACTGTTTACGACCCCACTATGGGTTCCGGCTCATTGCTGTTACGAGTTGGCGACTATGCCAAGGTTGCGGAATATTATGGTCAGGAATTAAACGGAACCACCTATAACTTGGCACGGATGAACATGTTAATGCACGGAATCAACTACAGCCGTTTTGACCTGCAGCAGGGAGATACCTTGGAAAATGACCGCTTCCCGGACAAGACGTTTGATGTCGTTGTCGCCAATCCGCCATATTCTGCTAACTGGGATCCAGCTGATAAGCTGGATGACGAGCGGTTTAGAAAATACGGTAAGACGGCACCTAAATCAAAGGCTGACTTTGCCTTTGTTGAACACATGCTCTATCATTTAAAGCTAACTGGAACGATGGCGGTTGTTTTGCCACATGGAGTCTTATTTCGAGGGGCAGCGGAAGGGAAAATCCGCCAATACATGATTGAACATGACAATGTTTTGGATGCAGTTATTGGGATGCCGGCAAACTTATTTTATGGCACGTCAATTCCAACGGTTGTCCTGGTATTCAAAAAGAATCGTGATCGAGACGATATCTTCTTTATCGACGCTTCTAAAGAATTTGAAAAGGGCAAGAATCAAAACAACTTAACGGACGCCAATGTGGCTAAAATTGTCGAAACATATAAGAAACGCGAAAATGTTGATAAATTGGCTCACGATGCCAAACTTGATGAGATTAAAGAAAATGAGTTTAATTTGAATATTCCGCGTTATGTCGACACTTTCGAACCGGAACCACCGGTTGATGTTGATAAGTTAGTGACGGATATTCAATCGACTGACGAACAAATTAACCAACTTCAATCAGAATTTTCGTCTATGCTGAGAGACTTAGATGGCAAAACTCCTGACGCTCAAACGCAGCTTACGAAGATTAAGGAGCTGTTTAAAAATGACTGATAAAATGCAACCAAAAATTCGGTTTAAAGGATTTACTGATCCTTGGGAACAGCGTAAGTTGGGGGATTTGTTAATCAAGCGTTCCCGTCCTGTTCAAATGATCGATTCAAAATCGTATAAATTAGTTACAGTTAAGCGGCGGAATAATGGGATTGTATTAAGAGGGATATACAAAGGGGCCGAGGTAAAGGTTAAATCACAATTCATGCTGAAAAGAGGCGATTTTGTAATCTCCAAACGTCAAGTTGTCCACGGAGCAGATGGTATTGTCCCTAAAAGCTTAGAGGGTGCAATAGTTTCAAATGAATACTTGATATTAAACGGTGGTCATGGACTTAACACTGATTTTTTTGGAATACTTGCAACCACTCCAATGATGTATAAGATGTTTTTTTTGAGCTCATATGGAATTGATATTGAAAAGTTAGTTTTTAACGTTCAAGACTGGGAAAAAAGAAAAATTACCCTACCTGGATTAATGGAGCAAGAGCATATTAATCATATAATTAAGACGTTAAAATCTTCTATCGCTGCCAATCAGAATAAGGTTGATCAACTTAAACAACTTAAAAAACTACTGATGCAAAAAGTATTTAGCCAAGAGTGGCGATTTAAGGGATTTACTGATCCTTGGGAACAGCGTAAGTTTTCTCAAATTGCACAAAGAAGTTCGGAACAAACAGATGACCTTGAACTTCCTCGCGTTGAATTCGAAGATATTGTTTCTGGTGAGGGTAAGTTAAGGGAGGGCTATGTTCCGAAACATGATTCCAGAAAAGGCGTCGTATTTCGGCCTGGAGACATTTTGTTTGGGAAGCTACGTCCTTACCTAAAAAACTACCTCCATCCTGATTTTAAGGGGATTGCTTTAGGCGATTTTTGGGTTTTAACAAGCTCCTCATTTAACACAAAATTTATTTATCAATTAATCCAATCTGATCATTTCCAAAGAATAGCAAATATTTCTACTGGAACAAAAATGCCAAGATCAGATTGGAATTTAGTCTCTGAAACCAAATTTTTTATTCCAACATCAAAAATTGAACAAAGAACTATCGGGGATACACTCTTTAATTTAGAGTTGAATATCGCTGCCAATCAGGCTTTTTGAGCGACAGCAAAATAGGCCTTATTTTCTTGACATTAAGGCCCAAAAATCAATTTTTAAATCAAACTAGCAAGATGCTTCATCACTTTATCATTATCTTGATTCTCCAACTCCTGAATAATATGCAAATAAGTCTGTTGAGTGGTGTTCATATTTGAATGTCCCAATCGACGGGCAACGGATGCGATGCTAACTCCGGCATACAACAAAAGTGATGCGTGGGTATGCCTAAGCCCATGAACTGATATCACAGGTATCCCGGCCCTTCTACATAACCTTTCCAGATAATGGTTCACAGTGTCATTATATATTTTCGACTTAATAAATATCGGTTTGCTCTCTTCCATCCCCTTGGTTAGCTGAGAAAATTGTATGACTGTTTGCCAATCCAACTGAATCTTTCGGATGGAAGAATGATTCTTAGTTGGTGCAAAGCCTTCTTGCTGCGATTTATAGTCCCAAGTTTTGGTAATATTCAGTGTTTGCCGCGCGAAATCAAAATCAGCTGGCGTTAATGCTAATGCTTCAGAAAAGCGCAATCCCGTTTTAGTAATCAGGAGGATGAAATAATCCCAATTTACTCCTTCATCCAAAGACAAATTATCAAGCAATAACTGGACTTCATGTTGATTCAAAAACTTTGTTTTGTGTTTGCCAGCTTTCCTACCCTTAATAATCGCCTTTCGAGTCGGATCCTTTTCAATAATGCCTTCTTCAAGTGCGTCAATTAAAGAACTCTTAATGTGTCGATGAAAATCCATGACTGTTTGCCGCTCATGAGTTTCTGCATAATCATTCAAAATCTGCTGATATGTCAATCGCGAAAGATCACTCATGTTTAAGCTCGGTGCCAACAATATAATCTGGCGATGCGTCATTTCGTACTTCCGATAGGTAACTTCACGAACGGCTCCTTTCTTATATAATTTCATCCAGTCATCAAAATAGGCGTGTAGCTTAATTTCTTGTGGCATTTTCGCCACCTCCATATAAAAAGATTAGAGATCGATTGACCTCTAACCCATTGAGACATGAATCAAATTAAATTGCGAATTTAACGCCTGTCACTGATTGGCAGCGATATCTTTGAATGGAGTATTCTTGATTATACGAACATATTTTGCATTAAATATTTTTTTAGCAGTTTAAGTTGATTGAGCTTTCTTTGATTGGCAGCGATAAGGAAAGTAGTACTCGATAGAAATTTACCAATTTTATCTTGCTCTATTTCAGTTGGAATTGGGATAGGCATTGTTTGGAAAACCGAGTCTTTAATCGCAAACCTGTCTGAACGGGCACCTGAATCCCCATTTTGAATCATGAAGTGTCGCCAACAGTCTGTATAAAAGTATTGCTCCAAAAACGTTTTATCTATATCATGTGTTCGGAATACATAGTACAGTGGTGACATGACTCCAGTGCGCTTTAGTTTATTTCTTCTAATGGGGCCAACGGGTGCATGATTAGAAATTCTGGGGTTGTATACAAAGTCATCTGGAGAAACAATATAATAATTATCCAGATTTTTAGAGTTGGAAATATCTTTGTCGAAGAATTCCCTCTGGTTAATGATTCCATATTCAGCCGAATTTGTAAGCGTTTCAGAAAATTTGTTATTAGCATTTTTATCATTTACTTTTGTGGAAACATCCTTTAACTTACGCTGTTCCCAAGCGTAACCGAAAGTGAAATTTTGCACCCTTCAATGGTATAATTCTCCTAGAAGCGGGGGTTAAACTGATGCAAACTACTACATATACTTGGCAACCCATATTTAAAGAACTCAGCCAAAAACTGTTAAGCTACCGAAATCGACAAAACAAACTTTTAAGCATTGGAACAGCGGCGTTGAACAGCGAAAATTTAAAAACTTTTGAGGAGCTTTCGAGAATTGATCCATTCACATTCTTTGGGGCTTTTATGCGGGACAGCAGCTTAGTTAAACGACTCAACGTCCTCAAGAAAATCAAAGATGCAATGGGGCTAACTTCTGAACTTCCAACAGATTTCGATGGTTTACCAATTCTAAACTCAGTGCAAGCGTGGTTTTGCTACCCGGGAAGTACGGATGATGACATTAATAAGTTTTGGGACCTGTATCAGGACTGCTTGTCCTTTGATTTGTCTAATGGTGATAAAAGGAAGAAAATTGTTCAGGATATAGAGCGGGTTGCAGCAAGTAAGTTCTCTAATATGCACATTGTTACTGGTATGTATTGGATTCAACCAACGATGTTTTTTAGTACGGATACCGCGAATGTTAACTATCTTTTTGAGTTTTTGGATAGAGGAGTTAGCTCCAAGGTAGAAAATCAAATTAAAGAATTTAAGGGATCGAGTTCTGGCGGGGCGTACTTGGAATTTTGCGAAACCATGAGACAACTACTAGCTAAACAAGGATATAGTTTTATCAACTATAGCGACGATGCTCTTCGAGATAAGAATGCTCAGCATTATTATTGGATGAATAGTAATCCCAAAATTTGGGATGTTTCCAGTAAAAAAGTTGGAAACATTCAGGGCTACACCAAGAAGAACGAGAAGGGGAATTCCCGCAGGAACGCGTCGGCCTTTAATGACATTAGGCTTGGTGACATGGTTGTTGGATACGTTTCTTCTCCTAGGAAACAGATCACCACGCTGTTAAGCGCACTCAAGTCAGACAATGATGAGAAAGTGATGTTCAAGATTGAGAAGCAATTTGAGAAACCGATTGAATCTGAGCAGCTTAAAAATGATCCAGTATTGAGCGACTTTTATGCAAGTATGAGTCAAGGCAGCTTATTTAGAATCAGAAAAGTTGAGTATCAACAAATTCTCAAGTTAGCCGAACTAACATCCAAGGACAATGCCCCTCGATACGTTCCTTATACTCGAGATGATTTCCTTCACGATGTTTTGTTATCTGGCAATCAACTTGATCAGCTAGAACGGTTACTCATTCGTAAGAAAAATATCATCCTTCAAGGGCCGCCTGGGGTTGGCAAGTCATATATTGCGAAGCGACTGGCAAAAGTCATGTTTTCTGGCGACTCCAACCCAGTGGATCACATTAAGATGGTTCAGTTTCACCAAAGCTATGGGTACGCTAATCTGATGATTGGATATGTTCCCACCGCCAAAGGATTTAAGTTACAGTATGGGGCCTTTTATAAGCTCGTTTCGAGCGCACTTAAGAATCCCGATCAGAAGTATTTCTTCTTAATTGATGAAATTAATCGTGGAAATGTGTCAAAAATATTTGGTGAACTATTAATGCTAATGGAAGCGGATAAGCGGGATCCTGACAATGCAGTAACACTGATGGATGGAAATAGTTTCTATATTCCCGAAAATGTTTATATTATCGGGACGATGAACACTGCTGATCGCGGCTTGACGCGAATGGATTATGCATTAAGAAGACGGTTTAGCTTTTATACAGTAAAACCAGCTTTTCAGTCGACCAAGTTTCAAGCCTTGGCGGCTCAGGATGCTGACCTGATTGCCCATCAGTGCATTGAGGCATTACAGCAACTCAATAACGATATCGATAGGGATGAAACACTTGGACCTGATTTTGAAATTGGCCATAGTTATGTGATGGATAACGGGAAGATTGCATCCTCGACATATTTGCAGGATGCCATTCAGTATGACATCATTCCGCAGTTAGAAGAGTATTGGCAGGATGAACCGGAAAAGGTCGAAAAGTATGCGCAAGATTTGAAGAGAGCGGTTGGTCTTAGTGAAGGATAGAAACATTCGCATTCAAAATATCTTTTACATGTTGGCGTTTGTATACGATCAACTTAGGTATTCTGGATTCCAAAAGCTGGGAACTGAAGACTTTAAAGATGGTTACCATTTGCTTGGAAAATTATTTCTTCATGCGTGCAGATTGCAGTTAACTCGTGGATTTCCACATGACTATCGCATGTATACTGAAGCCACTTCGCATCCTCATGGCCAAATTCAAATGACTGAATCGATTGTTCAGGGGACACTGATGAATAAGCAAGTGATTGTTGAAGATGATTCGTTTTCGGTGGATATTCCTGAAAATCAGCTTGTAAAGATGGTACTGACTAACATGATGAGCAGTCAGCTTTTTCCTCAAAATCAGAGACTGCTGGCCAAGAAAATATGGCGAAGCTTTTGGCCGGTTTCAGATATGGCGCCGAATGCTTATTGGCGAATAAAGCGACAAATTCATAGATTAGGCCGTCATAATTCGCTGCTAGTCTTACTATCGGAAATCTTATTTGAGGGGAAAATATTCGCGAATAGTCAACAAAATCTCCAAATGTTGGATATCGAAGATCAGCTGATGAGTCGGCTGTACGAAAAATTTTTGCTGAAGTATTATCAACAGCATTTCCCGGATCTTGAAGTAAAGTCTGCTTATATTCCTTGGAGTTTGGATGGTCTGGGGAATTCTGACCTGCCGAAGATGCATTCAGACGTCCGAATTTGTGGCAAACACAGGACGGTTATACTAGATGCAAAGTATTATCAGCATTCATTTCAACGCCATTTTGACGTTAAAACTTTCCACTCGAATAATATTTATCAGATACTTTCATATGTTTTGAATGAAAGTAAGACTGGTTCAAATTCCGACGTTGAAGGTATTCTCTTATATGCGAAGACTGATGAAAAGACCGTTGCGGATGGTGATCTAATGATCTTGGGCCATAGATTTAGAATTAAAACACTTGATCTCAATGTTGACTGGAAGCATCTGACTGCTCAGTTGGACCAGTTAATCGTTCTTGATGATTAAAGATTATAATTACCTATTTGACTTCTAGTTGGAGGAAGCTAAAGTTAGTCAGAAGCGTAATTGAAAGCGCTTACTATGAAATGTTACCTTACTTTTAGCCACTCAACAAGGAGGCCCCCATCATGACAACATTACCCGAACCATACCTACTAACCGATAGAGTTGCCCTAGTAACCGGTGCTGCCGGCGGCATTGGCTCTGCCATCGCCCGGCAGTTAACCGGCCTGGGCGCAACCGTTATTTTAACCGATATCAATCAGGAAAAGTTGGATCAGGCGGTTCAAGAACTAACGACAAAAGGTTTTAAAGCCGAGGGTATCAAATTAAATGTGACCGATGTTAACGACATTAAGGCGGTCGCGAAACAGGTCGAGGACAAATACGGCAAGCTGGACATTCTAGTGAATACTGCCGGTGCCGCCAACGATAATTTGGCTCTCGAAACCCCTGACGATGAATGGAACCGGATCATTGATTTGGATTTGAACAGCGTTTTCCTGATGTCGCGGGAGTTCGGTAAACTTATGCTCGACAGCGGCCACGGGGCAATTGTGAATATTAGCTCGATTGCCGCCGTGAAAGTGGTTCGTCCTGAACACCATTTGCCATACGATGTGGCCAAGGCTGGAATCATTCAACTGACAAGAACGTTAGCCGTTGAACTGGCTGATAACCACGTCCGGGTGAATGCGGTTGGCCCAGGGTACATGAACACGGACATCCTGAAGAACGTTGGTGCCAGCGATCCGGCAACGTTCCAATCCTGGAAGGATCAATCGCCGCAAAAACGGATTCTGGAACCTGATGAAATCGGTCGAGTTGTTGCCTTCCTGGCATCGGATGCCGCCAGTGCGATTACCGGGCAAACGATTATGGCGGATGCGGGGTATAGTATTTGGTAAGCTCTTTATGTCCAAACTGAATTGCAAAAGTTAAAGTGCCGGCGTGTATTGGCACTTTTAATTTGCCCGCGGACGCGACATGTTGGCAATACGGCGAAGAAGCGGGCAACACTCAAAAACTTTCTCCTTTTATAACTCATTCACCCTAAAATCCGATAAAATGATGGTGCAAAAGTCCAATCGCTGTGCCATGCTAGTCACTTTATTAACTTAATTTCTCATCAAGGAGGCCGCCACCTTGAAAATTGAAGATCTGCAAAACAAACTACCCAAAACCGTTCAAAAAGTTGAAGAACGGCCCAGCGAATACCAGCTGGCTTATGACTACATTTATAATTATTTGGATGATCGTGATCACCCGGCAATTCCGACCTATGTCTATTCCGTTGATCGTGAAAAAGGCACGACCAGAGAAATCGAGATTTTTAAAATGAATTTGGGGATTGAAGCCGCCCCCCTATGCACTTCAGCTATATACTGATTTCAACGCTTGGGTGCTTAAAATCGAGAACGACATGTACTTAATCGATCAGGATCGCAATATCCTTAAGCATGCGATTATATATGATGTTGACTGGCGATATGAAGAAGCAATTACCGTTCAAGTGTTTATGTATTTAGCTGATGGAGGAGATATTGATGATAGTCGAGAGACCGCCGATGAGGCCGAAGGATCAGATAGCATATAACAAAGCCAGAGCAAAACGGCGCAAGAACCTGTGGATTTTCTGGACGGTGACGTTTCTTTCGTTGGCGTTAATATTCTGGCGGTTCACACTGGCAACGTTGATTGGGGCGATAGCGAGTGTCTTCACGGCTTCAGCTCCTTGGACGTTGCCGTTGTTTAGCTATATGTTTTATAATGATCGCCATCGCAGGTAGGGGTGGATGCGGGTACATACAAGCAAAATAGAGTTGAATTACTTAAATGATAGTCTAAATTAAACTGGTACAGCTGGGATTGTTTCAAGTATATCAGCTTTTTTAGGCAACTTATCAAGCTTATTTGCCTTTTACCTGAGGAACCAATACAATAACGCTAATGATTGATTGCGGAACTTGGTGCTGCTTTCCACTCGGCCAAGCAGAAGGGATATTCGAAAATGAACAAAGATATTCAAAAAGAATTGTTTAAAAAGATCAACAAAATGCAACCAGAGGAAATTAAGAATTTTGTTTTGCGATTAGCAGCTCTGGATGATAATCTGGCAGGCGTTATTTTAACGGTTTTAAATGACGAACAAGTTAAGGCTCCCCACTCTAATCAAGGCAATAAAAGCATTCACAGTGAAGTTGATCAAGAAGCTGTTGAAAGGGAGATTCGTCACATCCGGGGTGTTATTTCCAATGCAATTTGGGAAAATGGCGGGGATATGGACTATCTTAAGCCAAGACAAACGACAGCAATAATCAATTTCTTTATTGGTCTGACGGATGAAATCCAGGAGGTTGTCGGGTCAGGCAATATGCCAATTGAACTTTCAGTGCCCCTCTTACTGATGGTGTATCAAAACCAGATCCAGCTGTTGCCTAAAGTGGTTGACCATAGAGATGCATATGAGGATAGTAGAAATGCCACTTTGTTCGATTTGGAAGAGGCACTTGGGAACTCTGAACCGCTCAGCAATGACATCAAAAATCAATTGATGCAACAAGTTATTAAGCTATTTAAGAAGAATATCTTTAAGGGTTTGCCGGAAGAGAGATATGATTTATTCTATACTGCCTTGCCACTGGTTACTGAACAAACTGCGCCGAAGGTGATTGCCGTTTCAGATAAGCTTAAAAAGCAGGCTAGCATATTTGACATGTTGTATCTTGAAACGAACCAGTTAACTCTTCGCCTCCGAATTGCGCTTCAACTGGGCCACATGGATCAGGCACAGCAAATTATTGACGATAACATTAATAATGAAGGCGTACGGGCAGAATATGTGTCGATTCTTGAAGCCCAGAAAAATTATGCCAAGGCGGAAGAGGTCGTCAAAGATGCATTGAGGAATAATGTGGGTGATCCTAGAATGTGGCAATCTAAACTAGGACGAATCTACGAACTGACAAATCAAAAGGACAAGTTAAAGCGCCTGTTAAAAGACGATTTGATGTCTGGAAATATTCAAATGTTTAAGCAGTATAAAAATTTGCTGGTTAAGAATCATGAGTGGAAAAGTGAGTACCCACACCTGCTGACTGAACTAGAAGGTAACCTGGGTCGATATGCTTACTGTGAGATCCTTCTTCAGGAAAAAGAGTATTCTAAATTGATTAATCAACTGAAGAAATATCATAGTATGGCCATGATTAGAAGATATGCCCCTGAAATATACAAATTTGCCCGAAAGCCAGTTGCTGAGTTGTATCTAAACTCAGTCGTTATTCCCCAATCCAAAAAGAAGACGGCCTCAGGACCCGCACAATTGGCGAGTGATGTAATTAAATTCCTGAACTTTAGTGGGGATCTTAGCACTACTAAGGAATGGGTTCAGGAACTCAAAGAGCGATTAAGTCAGAACAAGAAATTCCAAGATGCATTCGCAAAGATGGATGATTCGATTGGTCGGTTTGAATTGAACAGAATCGAATAGAGGAATTTCTTTGTTCAGAAAATGTTGTTACCGTGCCATTTTCTCAAAGACAGCAGTTTGTAAAAGCACTGGCTAAGTGATGGCTTGGGAGAGTTTTTACAGATGTTTAATTATAAATTAAATATTATGATAGGTTAACATACTAAAAACAGCAATTAGATCAGTGGCAGACCTGCCGCGATCTAATTGCTATTTTCAACTTCACTTTAACAAGTCACCGCGATTATTTCGGCACCTTCTCTAACGCATCCCGGACCGCGTCCTTAATTGCCCGACTCGACGAAGAGGCACCAGAGATACTATCGACATCATAGGTGTTCTGAGCGACCATCCGCTTTGGCAGTTCGTTAACTGCCAGGGCGCCGACGTCAGCGCTTTCGCTCTGCTGCAATATTTCGACGTTTTTAATGGCGCCGGCGTCATCTAACGTGACCCGCACAACGACTTCGTTGCCAATGCCGGTGTTACTGGTACCGAGATACTGGTTCGGGCCGGCAGAAAATTGGTCGTTGGCTCGTGCCAGATCGCTCGTGAGTTGAGCTGCTGAGGCCCCTGATACCGTATCTGTAGCGGGCGCTTCTTGGGCAGCCGTCTCCGTCTTTTTCTGAGCGGCATTTTCGCCGGCAATCTTACCGAAGATGAGGCATTCGGCTAAGTTCTCACCAGCCTGATACTGACCGGCGCTAATGCCGCCAAGTTCCCCGGCAGCGTAAAGGTGCGGAATCACGTTGAGATCGGTATCCAAAACTTCCGCGTTTGCGTTATGTCGTGGACCGCCCTGGGTGTTTAAAATCGTTTGTTCAACGGCAACCGCGTAGTAGGGGCCGTCATCAAATTTGCGCAATGACTTTGCGGCGCGATTGTGCGCGTAGTCGCGACCCTGATCGGCGAAGAAATTAAAGTCGGCAACTGTCTGAGCTAACACTTCCGGTTTTGCATCAATCTTATCGGCAAGTTCGTCTAATGAATCGGCCTTCACCGCTAACGGTAAAATTGGCGGCACTGGCAAAGATTCCTGCTTCTTAAATAAATCATACTGTGTTTGATCAAATACCAAGTGAGGATGCACTTGATTTTGCGGTACCCGCCAAATTCCGTGGTTATACAGGTGCCCGTGACGGTTTGATTCGTCTTCTTTGAAGTAACGACTGCCATCGTCACCGACCGTTATAATCGCACCGGTTGACAATGTCGGCCACGGTGCCGTGAACAAGTAACCGCGTTTTTGCCCAGGCACCTTTAAAGCCATTCCGTGTAAAAGCCCGAGTGATTCGAAATTCTGCATGTGCCAGAGGCTTGCCCCGGCTTCGATGGCTAGGTTAACGCCTTTACCGGTATTATAAAGTGTCCCAACTGGGATCAGATTGGCTGCCCCAAGGAAGTCCTGAATCTTCGTGAGATCATTTTCGAATCCCCCCAGCGTCAAAACTACGCCGTTTTTTGCCGCGACGTTCACCGGTTTGCCATCACGTTGAATTTGGACGCCAACGATGGTTCCTGCTGGAGTCTGAAGTAAGTGAGCAGCCGGAGACTCAAACCAAACATCAATGTTGGCGGTTCGCTTAACGACTTCGGCCCGCAATAATTTCCACAGGGCGGCGTCAAACAATCCTGGATGAACAGTGAGGACATCGTGATGGCTACTTCCTGGTAATTCCGGATATTCAATGGTGTTTTCGACTAGTGATTGTTTAACCGGCGCAAAAATTGGGTTTTCCCAATTGGCCTTCAAACTGAAGGGTTTGGTAACGCCTAGGTAGTCTCGAAGATAACCCGGAAGAGCCACCATTCCCTGTGCAAATGTCTCAATCATGTCGTCATCTAGGTGCATCGGAGCAGTTAAGTGTGAAAAATAGGTCTTCTCGGCGTCAAAATCATCACTGACACTGATCATTTGGGCAGAATACCGAGTGTTACCACCTTCTTCACCGGCCGGAGCTGAATCGACTAGTAGAACCTTTGCGCCAGCATCCGCCGCGAAACGGGCTGCCGTGGCTCCGGCCCCACCAAAGCCAACGACAACCACGTCATAGTGGGTGTCCCAATGGAAATCTTGGTTCACAATCATTGCTGTCACCTCATTTATGAGCCTGGGTTGCTTTTTCAATCTGATCAATCATGGCATATACCTGAGCCTGCAATCCCTGAATATCAAGAGGATTGATGTTGGCGTCAGGATCTTCTGGCTGCCAATAGGGTTCAACTCCGTGTTCCAGCCAAACCGGATAGCTGCTGCCACGAGGTACCAAAACGGTCTTGTAATCTTCTTTTAATGAGCTCATTTTAACTTGATCTGTATATCCCCGATAAAAGCCCATCGGCGTGCGGGCAACAAACATGTCGGCTGGTCGTTCTTGATGAATCGCGTTGCTGCCAGCCGTCTTTTTGGCGTATGCCTTGTCAAAAAGCCCCATACTTAAGAGCCATAGGGAAGTCCGGCACAGCGATACGTGAACCCGATAACTGCCACCCTCGGTACTTCTTCTGATAAGGGCTTCCATGACGCCAGCTGCTGCCAGCCAGCCACATAAACTGTCATTGACCACATTAACGACCGGCAACTGGGGATGTTCCTTGGTACCTTCCAAATACCCAACCCCGGTAACGGCGCCGGCTACCTGATCGTAGCCAACCCGATCCATCCACGGGCCACGATCACCACTAAAGGAAATGTTGCAGTAAATAATTCCGGGGCGAATCTGAGCGACGTCTTCAGGTGTCCAATTAATATCTCGAAGTAACTTCTGCCGACGATTTGCAACGAAGATATCCGCGTTCTTAACGAGATCAACTAGTTGTTGACGGCCAGCCGCCGTTTTGTAATCAATTCGGGCAGAGCGCATGCCAACGTCGGCGGAATTATAGGTGTCATCAAACTCATATTCGTTTGGCCGCCAAATATTCAAGACGTCGGCACCGTGGCAGGCTAATGCTCGGCCAGTCGCAGCACCCGCGATGATATGAGCCATTCCGAGAACGCGCAACCCGGCAAGGGGAGCTTCGGGGTTCATGGTGAATGGTTCCGGCTCGCTGTCGCCAATTTTTTCAACTTCCACGAGTGGTACATCTTTGAGGTAGTCTTGATAAACGGGTTCCTTCATAAATTCTTCAAGGGTGCGGACTTTTCCCATAATTAATCCTTGATCGGTGGCGGCTTTCTCAAGATCGTCACTATTCCAATTCAGAATTTGTTTGGCAACTGAGTCCAAATTATTGGTGCTGTTCAGTAGGGCTTCCATCCGATCACGTAGTTGAGGCATATTGTTGTCAGGCATAATGAAGCGACCGTCTTTGGTCTTAAACATTGATAGCAACGCCCCAATCTGGGGATCGGAATTATCAAAATTATAGCCATTCAGGGTTTCTTCCATCTTGTAAAGGGCACTCAAACGTTTCAGTCCCTGACCCAAATCGGTTGAAAGATCTTGGCTGTCGCCACCTCGTAGGCGCCAAATCTTTGAAACGGCAATGGCTTTTAGCATCAAACAAACGGAAGTAGCAGTAGCTAGCGGTAGGGTACTGTCAACGACAGGATCAAGGCCCTTGAACTTAATCTTGCCGCCAGCATCCTTACTCGATAAACCAATACTTTGGGCAACTCTTTCCAGTTCAACCATGGGATCGATCGTCTGATCATCGCTGATTCGATGCTTTAAGTTGTTCTTCAGGCGTTCGTCTAGGGTTCTATCTACAACTTGCATGATTCATCCCTCTTTTAGTGAAATCAAACAAACTGGCAAACGATGAGAGAAGATAGCGCTAACTTATCCGCCATCATAATACGCCACTTTGTTCATAATGTCACATGAATGTATCACTAATTATTTTAAGATTACATATTAATATTGTAATGATTAAAAGCAGGAACATCATTGTCATAATAGCAATCGCAGATAATATATACATATAACAATCTTTATTAAAACACGATTTTACGTCACGTTTTGAACTCTATGAATATACTTCACAAGCCAGCTTGGCGAAGGCAACTTCTATATAAGTTCGTGCTGTTTTGTATTGCTATTTGAAGCTTAACCGGCCTATCATGCAGCTGGACGCAAAAAGAGGTGATTCTCGATGACCAAGATCTACACCCGGCCCGACAATCAGGACCAAGAAGTCAAGCTCTCAGACGGGCGGCAAGCTTACATGCACATTGAAAAAGAACCCAACAGCTTCCGATATGTGTTCAAGTTTCCAACCCATGCGCACCACAGTTTCTGGTGCGATGGGAATACCTTGAAGAGTGGCACTGAAGTTGAAGTCCACACGATTGACGGACCAGAAAGGTTCCAGATCCTTGTTGATTGATAGGCTTATATATGATGACATTTTGTTCGAAATGTCATCATATATAAGCTTACCAAGACGTTTCCCTTATCACTCACCTCAAAGAAAAACCATTTAGGAAGTAAGTTTGTTGCTTCCTAAATGGTTTTTGCGGTGCGCCCGGCATGGGCGCTAACTAGGTGGTGAAAGTCCACTGTAGGCCTTAGT
>ENA-OXUB01000487-OXUB01000487.1-human-gut-metagenome-genome-assembly--contig:-NODE-487-length-22850-cov-32.027989_pt1 | contig 22850 bp, 23 predicted proteins | sample MGYA00249345_ERZ652652 | MGnify/ENA primary metagenome ERZ652652 (study PRJEB26925, sample SAMN05826496) | human gut metagenome | biome: ENVO:2100002; feature: ENVO:00000062; material: ENVO:00002003... | reverse complement strand
CCGAAAGGGTGACTGGAACGATGAAAATCGTTTCAAAATATATATTACGAGAAGGATGGTTATTATGAAAAGAAATAAAAATTTTAATTTGTTAATCGGGAGTCAATTATTCTCCGTTTTAGGAACAACGATTGTTCAATTTGTGATTTCATTGTATGTGCTGGATATTACAAAATCCGCGTTGACCTTTAGCGTGATTGCGTCGTTATCGATCGTAGGGCGATTGATTTGTCTGCCTTTCTGCGGCGTGCTGGCTGATCGTTTGCCGAAAAGAAATTTGATGTTACTGATGGATTGTCTGTACCTTATTTTATCGATTGGCCTGTTTCTAGTCACACGTTTGGAAAATCCAGTAACGGCGATCGGAATCTTGACAGTGATCATTGGAATGGTCTCGGCTTTTGAAACACCCGTGGTTCAATCAGCGATTCCCATAATTTGTAAGGAAGAGGAGATTCCACGAGCAAACGGGATCATCAGCTCCATCGGAACCTTAGGAACGGTTTTAGGCCCGATCCTTGCGGGAATCATTTATCGATTTGACGCCGTTTATCAAATTTTTATGATCACAGCAGCCTTATTTTTAATTGCGATTTTCTGCGAAGTATTGTTAAACATTCCGGTTCAAGCACAAGCTGCAATGAATGGGACGCTTTTCCAGGTGGTTGTCGGTGATTTGAAGGAAGTAGCGAACTATCTGAAGGCCCAAAAAGTCATTGTCAAAGTTGCAGCAGTAGCATTTTTATTAAACTTTTTCCTCGCTTCCTTTATTCAGGTGATCATTCCGTATGTTTCCCGTATTCAATTAGGTGCGACCGATGCACAATTCGGGTTAATGAATACGATTCTAGCAATCGGCAGTCTTTTGGGAACAGTCGTTTACGGTGTGATCGCGAATCGCTTGAATGAAACCAGTATTACCAAAAATTTGATTCTTGTAGCGATTTTATTTAGTTTATTAGTCATCCCGTTTGGCCTGATTCAGGATTCAACGTTGGCATTTTGGCTGATGACAGTCATCGTGGCCTCAGCAATGGGTGTAGTTACAGTCGTTTCGGTTCAATTGATTGTTTATATCCAGTTAGTTTCTGACAAAGCTTTGCTTGGTCGGATCATGTCATTAGTGATGATCGTGACCACCCTGGCGATTCCTTTAGGCCAGGTGATGTATGGCAGCTTTGCGGCAGCAGCGTCGACAAAAATGCTGCTAGTATTAATCATTGCCACTTCTATTGTGACTATTTTGATTGCTATTTTCTCAATCAGAATTTTTAAGCAGATGCGTGTAAGCAATGAAGTATAGTTTCAAAACATATATTTTATAAAAAGTCCAACCCATTTATTTTATATTTCATAATATTTTTCTTTAGGCCGATAACCGCTGTTATTGGCTTTTCTTGTTATACTAAAAACAAACGTATGAACTTTTAAGGAGGGATTGTAGTGAGTTTCTTTAGCTATAAAGGAAAAAACATCTTCTACGAAACAATCGGAGAAGGAAAACCACTCGTCTTTTTGCATGGAAATACCTCGTCATCCAAGTTATTTAAACCCATGTTGCCCCTTTATAAAGATTTCCAAGTAATCTTGATTGATTTTTTAGGCTATGGTCAATCTGACCGGCTGGATAAATTTCCTACCGAGCTTTGGAAAGATGAAGCTCGCCAAACGATCGCCTTGTTAGAGCATTTAAATATTAGCGACGCAAATCTAGTGGGAACTAGCGGCGGTGCTTGGGTAGCCATCAATGCAGCATTTTTAAGACCAGATCTGATCGCCACCGTTACTGCTGACAGCTTTCACGGGCGTACGCTTCCTGATGATTTTGATGAAGAATTACTTGCCGAACGCTCTTCAACGATGGCGGACCCTGAAGCATCACAGTTCTACCATTGGTGTATTGGGGAGGATTGGAAGGAAGTGGTTGAGCGGGATACAGATTCCATGTGGCGTTTGATCATCTCCAGAAGAGAGCTGTTCTTCGATTCCTTGCAAATTCTGCAGGCGCCGCTGCTGCTAACAGCCGCTAAAAAAGACAAAGCTATTCGTCCAAATATTGAACAAGAATATCAAGCCATTGTTGGCGAAGTCGTCCACGGTCAGTTCAAATTGTTCGACAAGCCCGGTCATCCTGCGATCGAAAGCTGCTGCGAAGAAGTAGCAGCAACCATTAATCAATTCATATATGAATATAGCTAAAAAGTATCAAAAAAGCGTTCAACTTGCTGGAATAGGACTAGGTTGATCGCATTTTGATAGTTTAGAAAGATGGAGAGGAAAAAGGGAGCTTTCAAAAAATGTTACGTTTGATTAAATCAGAGAAAGTACGGCTTTATCAACTCCCAGAATTCATGGTAAAGAATTGACCGCCAAAGCCCAGTTTTATTGGCGGTATCGAATTGGAAACTATCGTCTGATTTCAGATATCAATGAAGAAACGGTGACTATTTTGATTTTAAAAGTGGGTCATCGCGACGATGTTTACCAATTTTAAAAGGAAAAACTTTAATTTCGTATCGACTGTAACCCACAAAAAAATAAACAAAACGAGTTCAATCTGTTTTCGATTGAACTCGTTTTGTTTTTATGTCCAAAGATCATCAATCACTGATCGTTTTTCTTTTTTGACGATATGTGTATAAATTTCTGTGGCAGACGTACCGCGTTGGCCTAGTATCTCACTGACGGTTTTCAAATTTTTTGTCTTGCGAAAGGCCATCGTGCCGACACTGTGCCGCAGCTTATGAGGAGTGGTGCGTTTGCCAAAGGCTGTGGAGTATTTGTCGATCATCTTTTCGATTGAGCCGCCTTCCATTCGTTTGGCAACATTTTTATGTTTGGTTAAAAAAAGGGCTGGTACTGAGTCATCGGCATTATAGAGTGTCTTTCGTTGATCAACATATTCTTGAATGTAGTCAATAAAAATCGGGGAGATCAACGCATGATCCAGCGTGTCACCTTTACGTTGAACCTGAACATACAGACCTTCGTAGTTGAGATCACTGACATTTGTGTTGACTAATTCAGATAGACGAATGCCCGATCCTAGGAATAAGGCGAGAATTGCGGTATCTCTAATACGATTTTTTTCATAAGCTGTTTTGGCTTGACGCGAGGTCAGTTGATTGCCGTACCCAGCATAGACAAATTCCACAAAATCGATCGCGTCCGAGTCCAAGTAGAGCATTTTTTCGATTTTATCTTTGCGTACCGCATCAGAAGCGTCCACACCGCCATTTTCTATATTGACCATAATATTTCGTCTTAACATCGGGCGAATCACATAATCACCCAGCTGCTCGTCAAATTCTTCGATTTCCTCATTCGATAGGTATTTGAAAAGGGAACGAAGGGCAGTGATGCTGCGTTGAACAGTCACTTTAAGGCGATGTGTATTTCTTTCACTCAAAGGAGATTGAGAGATGTCATTCTCAGCTTTTCCTTCAAAGGTTCGTTTCGGTGATTGATTTAAAAAGGACTTATATAAAACGATTTTATCTTTATTCAGTCTTTCAAAATCTTCTAATTGAATCTCTGAAATATCATCCACCTGAATAATTTGTTCAGAAGAAAGCCAGGAGAGGAATCTTCGATATTCTTTAGAGTATTCGTATAGGGTATTCGTTGAACGGGGGATTGCTTCCAAATACAATAAATATTTTTGAATGAAATCCGGTAATTTTTCGAATTCTTTTTCGTAGCGTTCCTGTAGTAATTCACGACTCATTTTATTTTTCAGTCCTTTCTTTTTTTGATAGGAGAGGGGAACTCTCTAACTATATGATAATAGGTATATACCAATTTGTCAACTATTAAATAACATAAATATCACTAAAATAGAAAGGGGAGAACGAATGATGAAATAGTTGAATTACTGAAAAATGGTTCTTTCTATAAAACATAACGATTGTTATAACTGTATTTAAATAACGATATATTATGATAAGTTGAAAGAGAGGTACATACTAAAAAAGGAAAAATTAAACCGAAATCATTATCCATTCATGTAATTTAATTTATTGGTTATTGGGATGTTATTATCGTTGCAAGCTCGACAATCATTGATCTATCAACAAACTTTGCATGCAATAACACATCAGGAAAAACAGAGATATATTTCTGTCTGAGCCATAAATTTGCTGCAAATTGAATTGCTTGAATAAATTAGTTGAGTCGCTGAAAACATGGCTTTTTACCATTTCTAACAGTTTAAAAATCATGCTTTCGGGAAAATAGATATTGTTACGAAAACATGATTTCTTGTCCTGCAGCATCTTCAGTAATTGATCAGTCATTATATCTGAGATGCATAACATACTAATTGTGGTCTTAGACTATTCATTATCGTTTAAAAAGGATTCTGAGAATCAATTGCGGACCATTATCAACCTTTTTATCTCAAAATTGCTCACAATCGACATCTGACGATCATGATCATTTTGCAGACACCAGATCATACAACTCATTTAATCAGCTCGTTTTTGATCATTCACTTGAGTCTTACTTGTAATTCATCGACAATGACATCCAAATAAAATCTTCCTTCGACTTATCAGCATTTACTTCAAATAGAAATTTGAAAAACGATTTTGATAATACATTAAAAAAAATCAGCTAAGTTTGGTTTAATCAGATGTCCGGTTTGTTGAGCTCTATTTTATCGCTTCTTTTATGGTTTGAGAAAAACTAACATTATTCTCAAACCATAAAAACCTATTCTCCCTCATTCATAAAACTCATTCATAAAAACCTATTCACAGTCGGAACTTTCAGTACCATAGTCATAGTTAGTATAAAAAATAAACTGGCTAGTACACCATGAGCCAGTTTATCTTTTTTATCAGAATAAACCATCAAGAATAAAGTATCTTTCACCATAACGAATTATTGTTCGACATTTTTATTTTTTACGAAGAAATAAAAGAACGTTACAATGTCAAAATGATTCCTACTACAAAATTGTATTTATATTTTCGTAACTATTTTTCTTTTTGTCCCTTTTACTAAGATCGCTTGCTTATTATTTATACAGCAAAGAAGCAAATTATTGGCAAAGTTCTCTTTGATATCTTTAGTAATAGTTTTGAATGGTGGTTCATTATAATGAGGCAAAGAATAAAACTCTACAATACCTAGTCCATTATAAGAGTTTAAGTCGGGTCCTTTATCCGGTGTATCCATTTTTTCGATATAGTGAATAGAATTCGATAAGATGATAGCACCGGCAGATTCTCCAATATAAAGCTTGCCATTTTCTATTTCTTCTTTAATAATTGCATCTGCTCCGGATTTTTTTAGTTCTTGCATTAAGTAGAAACTATTTCCCCCTGTAACATAAATAAAATCATTTTCCTTTATCTTTTGCTCAATTGATTTGAGGCTCAACAGAAACGTCTACTACATCTACAATTACCCCCATTTTTTCTAAAGCTTTTCTTCCAGCTGTCACATAAGATTTGAATTTTTCAACATTACTTGCTGTGGGAATAAAAGTAACTCTTTTTCCATATACATCTTTTTCTAGTAGTAATAATTCATCTGAAACCTCATTAAATGACGATGACAAAAACAATTTTTTCATAGATAGACTACTTTACAACATGATAAACTCATTATATATTCTAATGGTGTCACTTTATGATACCTATGGAGGCAATGTTATGAATAAATCTGAACGAATCCAACGGGAACTTTTTTTCGTGAATAGCCATAAAGAATTTAATCTGACTGATCTAATGCGGGAATTTCAGATTTCTAGAAGTACTGCAATAAGAGATCTAGCAGAGTTAGAACAATTAGGAGTGCCATTTTATGTTGAAAATGGAAGATATGGCGGGTATAAAGTTCTCCCCTCCTCATTATTACCTCCAATTTATTTTACGGAAAAAGAAATTTTTAGTGTGTTTTTTTCTCTTCAACTTTTAAACTTGTTATCTGGCTCGCCATTTGGTAGTAATTATTCTACGATTCAGCAAAAATTATTAAATACATTTAGTGTGGAGAAACAAGAAAAAATAGCACAAGCAACTGATTCGGTACAATATGCGGGAATTTATCAAATTGAGCCCACTAAAAATCTTGAAGATTTATTTAGCACTATTTTGAAAAATGAACCCATCAAAATTCTATACACTCGTTATACACGAAAAGTTAAACGAATTTTGCCTATTCGCTTAACTTTAATGGATGGTTATTGGTATTGTATTGCCATAGACATTGAAAAAAAAGAGATGAGAACTTATCGTTGTGATTACATAGAAGATATTGAAATAGCATTGGATTATCCATGCCCTCTCTCTGAAGGAGAAATAGCTAAAATTATAGCCACACAACAAAAGGAATATCGAAACATTCCTTTTAAAGTACGTCTATCTGATAAAGGAAAAGAACATTTCTTAAAAAATAAGTTTCCAAATATGAGACTCACAGTCACAGATAACGATAGCTTTATTCTTGGAGAGTTTAATAATAACGAACTACCCTTTTTGACCAATTATTTTCTTGGTTTTGGCGAGCATGTGGAAATACTTGAACCAAAAATATTAAGACAAGGATATATGATGTTGATCGAAAAACTATTAAGCAGGTACAAAGAATAGACTTTGATACCTGCTTTTAAACCACTTTGATTTCCAGTTACATTAAAATACTTCTTCCAAGCATTATTTTGATTAAGCTTCTAATGCTGTATTCACAGGGAAATAAGGTAAATCTAAATCAATTGCCACTGCTTCAATTGTCAACTTGCCATTATAGGTATTCAAGCCGCGTCGTAGTGCCAAATTATCTTTTAGTAAGCTTATCAAATCATTGTTTGCTAATAAATTGACGTATTCCATTGTTGCATTTGACAATGCATAAGTCGCGGTTTGCGGAACGGCACCAGGCATGTTTGCAACAGCATAATGAACTACATTTTCTTTGATATAAGTAGGATTGTCATGGGTTGTTACTTTATTCGTTGTTTCGAAAATCCCACCTTGATCAATCGCTACATCCACAATCACCGAATGAAATGGCATACCTGAAACCATTTCTTTTGAAACTAGCGTAGGTGCTCTATGACCAGGAATCAAAACAGCACCTATAACTAAATCAGCTGTTTTCAATACTTCTTGAATATTGTAGCTATTAGACATTAAGGTTTGGATATTTCCATCAAAAATTAGATCTAATTGCTTCAAACGAGGAACACTTACGTCCATAATCGTTACATTTGCCCCAAGGCCAGCTGCGATTTTCGCAGCATTCATACCAACGACTCCCCCACCAATAACAACAACATTCCCACGTGCAACACCTGGAACACCTGAAAGTAATACACCGCGTCCGCCGTTAACGCGTTCCAAAAAATTTGCGCCTATTTGTGCGGCCATACGACCAGCAATTTCACTCATCGGTGCAAGTAATGGCAATGAGTTATCGGCTGGCTGAACATTCTCATAAGCAATTGAGTGTACTCCTGCTTTCAATAACGCTTTAGTTAACGGCTTATTTGCGGCTAAATGCAGATAAGTAAATAACAATAAGTCTTTTCGAAAGTAGCGGTATTCTTCAGCCAAGGGCTCCTTAACTTTCAAAACCATTTCTGCAGCCCAAGCACTCATCGCATCTGGTACGATTGTAGCGCCAGCTTCTTCATACTCTTTATCCGTAATAGCAGAACCTAGCCCCGCTTTTGTTTCGACCAAAACTTTGTGTCCAAGATTTGTTAAACCAAATACGCCAGATGGCGGTAAAGCAACTCGATTTTCATTGTTTTTAATTTCTTTTGGAATACCTATTATCATGAATTATCCTTCTTCTTTTTTATACTACAGAAGAACGAGTATTGCTGTACTCTTCATAGATCTTTTCAGTAACAATTTTTTTCAACGTTTGAACAACTAGATTGATTTCTTCATAAGAGGTATATAAAGCAATTGGAGCTAGACGAATCACATTAGGTTCACGAAAATCTGGGACAACACCATTATTTCTCAAGGCAGCCGCAATTCGATAAGCTTCTTCATGTTGCAGACAAACATGCCCACCACGCACTTTATCATCCGTACTATTCCCATATGAATACCCGTAATCAGCTAACTCTTTATCGATTAAAAACATTAGATAAGCAGTTTTATTCAAAGAATTAGCTCTAATTTTCTTCATTCCTAGCTGATTGAAAATTTGTAAAGAACCTTCCAAACCTGTCATTGAAAAAATTGCCGGTGAACCAATTTGCCAACCACTTGCATCAGGTTGTGGGTCAAATTGATGCTTTAGTTGAAATTGGGTATCGTTACGATTGCCAAACCACCCCGCTAATCCCGGCTTTTTATCAAAATGCTTTTGATTGATATACAAGCCGGCAGTCGACCCGAGTCCTCCGTTTAAATACTTGTACGTGCACCACACAGCAAAATCTGGTTGAATTTCTTTAAAATCAATTTCAATTGCGCCAATCGCGTGACATAAGTCAAAGCCAATAATAATTCCACGTTTATGAGCTTCTTCTGTCAAACGCTTCATATCAATAATCTGTGCACTTCGATATAAAACAGTTGGCAATAAAATCACGGCAACATCATCTGTCATTGCCTCAATTACCGCATCTTCGTCAATAAATTCACCATCAGCACTTCGAATAATCTTAACAGCTTCTTCAATTGAATACCCTTTTATTTCGACCATACTATCAACAGCATAACGATCTGTCGGGAAATTTAAATCATCGACCAAAATTTTATAACGATCTTTCGTAGGATGATAAAAGGTTGCCAATGCTGAATGAATATTAGAAGTTGTACTACCAGTCACGGTGATTTCTTGCGGTTTCGCATTAATCAATGGTGCCATTAAAGCAGAGATTTTTTCGCCATAAATATATAAATCATTCCAAGCTTGAACACCTTCTTTTTTCCAGCGCTCAATCATCTTTTCAATACTTGTAACGGCAGCTTTAGAAGCCATACCTAAAGAGTTTCCATCCATATAGATTTCTCCTGGTTGAATAAAAAAATCTTCACGATATTGGTGGAGCTCATCTTTTGTATCTAATTCTTTTGCATATGCTAAACCTGTTTGAAACGTTGTATTCATTTTGTTTCCTCCTAATTTTTAAGCGTTTCTTTTGTTGATAATAAATAGATAATTGAACCAGCAACACCGAGAGCTGCGATGCCTGTCAGAATCAATAATCCAGCCTTCCAAGAAAAGTTCTCAATTATTTTAGAAATGATTGGTGCTCCGATAACGATTGCTGTGTAATAAAATAAATTGACTAAACTCATAGAATAGCCAATCAAGCGTTCTTTTCCAGCGGCTCGAGGAACTAAAATGGTAATTGAAGAGGAAGCTAACATTGCGGCTGCCGATAGGAAAAAGACTTGTGCTATTATTAATCCACTTATTCCTTCTAAAAATGGTGCGGCTAAACAGGACAACATCATTGTTGTAAAGGCTACCAAAATCACGACACCTGATTTTTTTACTCGATCCAGTAAAAAACCTGCCACAATCCCAAACAACCCAAATAATCCTGAGTAAAAGTTAGCTGTTGTTTGAGAAAGGTGGTAATAATCATTAAATAAAACTGGATATAATGCAATATAGGCATATAAAACAAAAGACATACATCCTTGCAAAATTCCTAGTATCCATACCGTCTTGTTCTTTATCACCGCCTTAAACGGTGAGTCCTCCCTTGCTTCTATTGTTGAGATATCCTCTACTGGAGCATCCAAAAATAAGAAATATAGAATCCACATAATCAAGGACAAGCCGCCAATTAAATACCAGCTTGCAAAGTGCCCAAATCTTTCAGACAAGGGTAAAAACAAATTCATTGAGATTAGCGATGCCAAAGCTGGAAAGGTCGTAAAAATACCGATCGCTGTTCCAGAATGAGAGCTATCCTTAAACCAATAGCTGATTAAGACCACAGCCGTCATTACAATCGTCGAAAATGAGACCCCTTCAATTATTCGAGTTACTAAAAGTAAAGAAAATGAACCAGCGATTGTCCCTAAAAAATTTCCTACAGCTAACAATCCAATGATCACCAATAACAAATTCTTTGCACCAATTTTAGTAACAAGTGCTCCACCTGGAATCGCTATAAAGATACCTGAAATCGTAAAAACCGAGGTCAACAAAGACATCTGTGTCAACGAAGTATGAAGGTATTGAGACAAAGGAGTAATGACAGGCGCTATCTTCAATTGTGACATTCCAATCAATGTCCCTCCGGCATAAAGCAAGAAAAATTTCATCCATTTATTCACTTGTTTCCTCCTTCCAGTCATGGATTCAAAAGCGCTTTCAAACCTTGTGCTTATTATAGCGAAAAGCTTTTCACGTTGAATATGATAAAAAAAAGTTTATTTCCTCTTTTTTTTCGTTTAAACTACAAATAGTAATATATTTTTTTGATAAAATGATTATTTCAATAAATTAGTGCTGTTTTTACCTAAAAAGGGGGAAGCGATTGTGGATACGATTGATGATACTGACTTAAAGATTTTGAAACTCTTATCAGCAGACAGCCGCATACGTATCAAAGATCTTTCAAAAACTGTGATGATGTCTGAGCCAAGTGTCAAACGACGAATTGAAAAAATGGTCGATATCGGGGTTTTGCGGAATTTTACAATTGAAATTGATTATAGTAAATTAGGTTTCAGTATTCCCTTCTATATAAAAATTAGTGATTTAACGATCCACTTCAATGAATTCATAAAAAGAGCACGGCAGCTCAATCCTGCTTTAACGATCGATTCAGTTACGGGAGAAGAGAACTATATCATGCAAGGACGCGCTCAGACCATTGCTGAAGTGGAAAAATTATTGGCAGCACTGATGTCTTATGGCAAGGTATCAACATCGATTATTTTGGAAGAAACTACTGGTAAAAAATTAATTGATCTTTTATAAAAAAAGTTCTCCCTATTTATGACATAAGCGATTCCGTCATGAATAGGGGGAGCTTTTCGATATTCTGCAATTAGCAAAAAAAGAGACAAAAATAGTCATTAATACGACTCTCTTGTCTCTTTCCGTTTTCTATTTTATATTTTTCTTGAAATTCACTGTTTTTACAGCGATCATTAAACTCGTCTCATCTTTAATTGGAATCAAAACAGCATTTAGTTTGCCTGTTTTATCAATCTCTGCGCCGTTAGCTTCAAGTTTGCTGAAGAGTTCATTGGCTACGAGCTGCGGCCAAATACGTTCACTGAAAAAAACACTCACTTTAAGACCAGTCTCCCATACCGAGATCCAGCCTAGATTTTTCTTTTTGAAAAGTATTTTACTTAACCAGTTGTGCCCATCTTTATAGTAGTTCCAGTCCTCTTGATAGGATTGCTTATGGAGTTCTTCTAAAAGCTGTTGGTAAAGCTTCAGATCCTCTGGGGAAAAATGCTTTGCTAAATTTTCTATAGTTGGAAATTCTGATGAGTCTTTTAAAATGGGTTTCATCTAAAACGCCTCCTTTTTCCTCAGTTTATCAAGTAAAACTTGTAATAAGATGTCAAGTTTTATATTTTTTGCTGAGTTTTTCAATATGCCTTGCCATCTTTTGACGAAAAGCCAGAGGTTCAAGAATTTCTAATTGATCACCAAAAGAAAATAAGTAATTAATTGTTGTCACATCATCTGGAAGCGTCACAACAGCAATCAAACGGTCATCTTTATTTTGACGAACATCCTTAAATTCCTCCTGCACGCGATATGCTGCAGCACAATCGAACAGCAGCGTCAATTCAACCTGCTTTTCTGGTATTGTTGGCTTTTCTGAGAAGATTTTTTGGGGTGTTTCTCGGCTGAAGGATTCAGATAAAATCTCGACATTTCGCATGCGGGCCATTTTAAATAACCGATAATCTGCTCTAAGATGGCAAAAAGCATAAAGGTACCAAGCCTTATTACGAAAGACTAGTTTTAAGGGTTCTAATTTACGAGCGGTGAATTGTCCCTTAGTGCTTAGATAATTTATTTGGATAACATTTCTTGAGAAAATCGCCTGTCGTAATTGATCGAATAATTCATTTCGTAATCCAGTCCAATCAGAGAAGTCAATCTCTAACCAATCAAGTGTTTCTTTTTTGAAAAGAGTGCTGAGTTTTGAAACCAGAGAACTGCTTAATGAGCCAGCGGTGAGATTCAAATTTTGAAGCGCGATCAGAATTTGCTGTTGTTCTTCATCAGAAAATACAGCTTTATTTAGGACATAATTCTCTTGAATAAAGATTCCGCCACCTTTTCCTCGGACTGCATAGACTGGGATGCCGGCAGCACTCAACGCATCAATGTCGCGATAAATCGTTCGAGCGGATACTTCAAATCTTTCTGCCAAATCTGGTGCGGTGACGGAGCCTTTTTCCATTAAAATAAAAAGAATCTGTAACAATCTGCTTTCGATCATTTGCTGCCCTCCCCTTCACAAACTAGCATATCATGAGGCGTTGAACAGAGGAAGTCTGTTTCTTAATAAAACAGATGGATGCAAAGGGAGCTGTGACAAAGGTTCTGTCACAGCCCCTATTTCCGAACAAACGGTGTTATAGAAGTGGGTTCTTCTTTTTTTATTCTCCCCAGTAAAAATTGTCGATCAAACGCGTTTTGCCAATGTAAACAGCGATGGGCACTAGTATTGCTGAGTCAATTGTATCAACTTTCTGCAATGTTTTTTGATTGACAATCTCAATGTAATCAATTTTTGCTAGAGGTTCAGATGCAATTTCGGCAGTCATTGCTTGAATCAAAGCTTGAGAATTTCGTACGCCTGCTGAAAGCTGCTCTTGTGCCAGTTTCAACGCGCGACTCAATACTAAAGCTGCTTGGCGCTCTGCTGGATTCAGATAGCTGTTCCGAGAGCTTTTGGCTAGACCATCCGCTTCACGAATGATTGGACAGGCGATGATGTCAACGGGAATATTCAAATCACGAGTCATTTGTTGGACAACAGCAACTTGCTGCGCATCTTTTTGACCAAAGTATACGCGATCGGGTTGAGTGATCTGTATTAATTTTAAAACGACCGTCGTAACTCCACGAAAATGAGCTGGTCGACTTGCACCTTCTAATACTTCGGTCACACCAAAGGATTCCACATAGGTGTTAAATCCAGCCGGATACATTTCTTCCACTTCAGGATGAAAGATCAAAGCGACTCCCGCCGCGCTGCATAATGCTTGATCTGCTTGAAGCTTCCGAGGATAGCTGGCTAAATCCTCATTTGGCGAAAATTGAGTGGGGTTGACAAAAATACTGACGATGACATGATCATTGTCTTGTTTGGCCTTTTCCATCAGACTGCGATGGCCTTCGTGGAGTGCGCCCATGGTAGGCACAAATCCAATTGATTGTCCCGCCTGTCGCCAGGCCTTCACCTGATTTCTGACTTCTTCAATCGTTTTAACGGTTTTCAATGTTTTATTCCTTTCTCCAATGCTGCGATGATTTCCGGTGCGATACTAAAAGTATGCTCTGCGGCTGGGAATTGCTCCTGCTGAATTTCTGTTTTATAGTCTTGAATGGCTGAATTCATTTCTGCGCCTATATCAGCATAGCGTTTCACAAATTTTGGCTGCATCTCGCCGTACATACCCAACATATCCTGATAGACCAATACTTGCCCATCTGTCTGATTACCCGCACCAATTCCAATTGTAGGAATTGTCAATTTCTTGGTGATCAGTGCCGCCAAGTCAGCGGGGATTGCTTCTAAAACAATGGCGAACGCACCTGCTTTTTCTACTGCTAAGGCATCCTGCAAGATTTTTTGTGCGGCTTCAATCGTTTTTCCTTGAACCTTAAACCCGCCGAAAGCATGAATCGACTGCGGGGTTAAACCAATGTGTCCCATTACTGGAATTGAGGCGCGAGTGATGGCTTGAATCGTTTCACTAAAGGCTTCACCACCTTCTAGCTTGACTGCAGCTGCGTGACCTTCTTTGATTAGGCGTCCGGCATTCGCTACGGCCTCTGGGATTGATATATGATAAGACATAAACGGCAGATCCGTTACTACCAACGCATTTTGTGCGCCTTTGGCTACTGCACGAGAATGGTGAATCATGTCCTCCATCGTTACGGACAAGGTATCTTCATACCCTAGCATAACCATTCCTAATGAATCTCCCACCAAGAGAGAATTGATACCTGCTTGATCCATCAATTTAGCGGTGGAATAATCATAGGCGGTCAGCATACTAATTTTATCACCCTGCTCTTTTTGCTTCTGCATCGTTAAGACGGTATTTTTCACTGGTTTAACTTCCTTTCCATTGGTCGATACTCGCGCTCTGGATGCTTCAGAGTCGCGATTTGAATCAATTTCTTAGTCAGCTCGCGATAAATCCCAGTTGCTTCTGGAGGCAAGGCGGCCAAGTGATCAGTGACAGTGGAAAGATCATTTCGTTCAACTGGACCGGTCAAAGCCTCACTGGGACTCATGGCTAGTAGATTTTGTGCATTTTGTAAAAACAACTGCCGCCAAGCTGTTTGTGCAAATTCTCTGGATAATCCGCAATCTAAAAGTAGTTCCTCTGCTGTCGCTGTCAGGCCTACGACTAGATTACTGACAAACACACATGCCGCGTGATAACGAATCTTTTCCTCTGGGGCGATGGTTGCGATTGGATTTCCTAAATTTGTTAAAAGCTGTTGAACTTCGGCTAAATTCTTTGAGCCCTCCAAAGTAAAAGGGACTTCAGCTAATTGACTTGCAGGTATTTCTTTGTCAGCAAAAGCCATCAGCGGATGCAGAGAAAAACAAACAATCTCTTTTTTTGTTACAAAGACCGCCGAACTTTTTGCACCGCTGCAATGAAAAACGCATTGTCCCTCAGAAATTAGCGGCTCTACTTCTTGCCATACCACAGCGATTTGATCATCCGGTACAGTCAAGAATAGCCAATCACTTGCTTCGATACATTCTGCTAAACGATTAAAGGCCTGACTATTGATTTGCCTAGCACTAGCAGTCGCATGTTTAAAGCTGCGGCTGTAAAATCCTGAAATCGTGTACTTTTTACTAGCGAAGTAGCGTGCCATAGTTGTTCCGACTTTTCCAGCTCCGATAAAGCCAATTCGCATCTGCATTTCTCCTTTTTATTCAAATTAATAGAAAAAGTATATCACAATCGAAATGAAATTTTTCTTCTTTACATAGGATTCCTTTTTTTGAAACGCAGAAAAAACACCCAAAGAAAAAATTCTTTGAGTGTTTTGCTTCAATTCCCTTACTTCGCCGTCAATGCTGATTCCTTATTTAAAAAGAATGGACGATAGTACGCGGCTGCATTACTCATTGGCAAGACTTCTTCACTTAATACGATGCCGATTTCTTCTATTAAATACTTACGTCGTTCCTGCATCCGTGCCCACATTTCTGGATATTCTCTTTGAATAGCAGCTCGTAATTCTTCATCTGTCAGTACAACACCGCCTTCACAACTGGCGCCGGAATATCCGGGAACCGAAGGAATGATGTCGAATTGGAGGATCATCCCGCTTTGAAGTTTTTCTTTTGAGGCTGGATAGACAGGTGATGCCAACCATTCTTCATCGGCACAAAGATGTCCCGGATTCAAATGCCAGCCATATTGAGCTTTTGGTAAAACTTCTTCAATTTTATCATATAATACAGCACCCTCGAGGTCTGTGGCGATTGTCTCAAGCCAGGTCTTAACGGCATTGAAATAAGGTTTTGCGATACGATCCAAATAATCCTTTTCTCCTTCAGGCAATTCGTCACTTGAGTGAACGGCATATCCGCCGCGGCTTTGCAGGCCGCCTTTATAGCCAGTTGTCATAGAAATTCGATCACCTAGCTGGATTTTCTTAGCTGTCGGATAAAGATTAGCTTTTTCAAAACGAGCCCCAGTTGCCATGATGGTTACAACACTAGGTCTTTGTCCAAGGTCATTTAAATAGGCACCAATATCCATCTCGCTTTTACCAATTTCCAACTGATCCATCGCACTTAAGATACAGTTTCCAGCGTTCATAGCACCAAATTCATAATGGGCGATTTCATTGGCGTTGTTGGTAGTGCGTAAGCCGTTTTCGCCAATCAATAGGTAGGTCGCATTATTAAAGGCCGCGGTTGGTGCAGCTTGTTTTAGTCCTTCAATTAAAAAATAAGGTAAGTCATATATCAACGCATTGTCTTCATGGTGGCTAGTAAAGTTCTTCCAGCCAATCAGTCCAATTCTGTCTGCTTGTTCAAGCTTTGTTTGCTTCAAAATTTCTGGTACAGTCAACGTCGTTTCCATTGGTTGATTTGGCAATGAAAAATGCGGCATATGAATACCCTTCGCCTTAATGCGAGCAAAGGGGACTTTGTTGAGATTCTCATTTCCTAATACCAGATAGGCTTCCCCACATTGATGTATGACCAGCAATGCCTCTTCAAAGCGCGGCACAAAACCAGTAAAATATTCAAAATTACCGCCATGCTCTAAATCGGCGTATTACAACTGCATCGTAATTTTCTTTCTGCATTTTTGTTAATAGCTCAGCTTTACGCGTCGCCATCGTTGTATCAGTAAGTTGGACTGGTTGAATATTTTTGTCTAATTTTGGAGGACTAATTTTTTCTAATTTGATCACGATTATCTGACTCCTTCGTTTTTTTTAATCATACCATAACAATTAGTTTGAAAATACTCGCTTTTTTTTAAGAAAATCGGTAAACTTATAATTATAAATAATTTTTTTTGAAAGGAGTCAATATGAAACAGTTACTTAACTCCTCTACATACCGCCGAATTCAATTCCTTGAATTTTTGGATCAGCTACTTTCTTGGTGTGACGTCAAAGAGGCGGCACGCAAAATTGATTGTTCAGCGAAAACATTATTATCAGATATTGATTATATCAATGAATTCTGGGGGGATTACATCTATATTGAATACTCGAAATTTCAAGGAGTGCGCCTGAACAATATAACCTCTAATAAGATGGGGAATGTCTACGGATTGATATATAGTGAATCAAACGAATTTCAATTTGTTGAAAAAATGCTGTATGAATCAAATCAGGATGCGGATTATTGGATCAACGAATTGTTTGTGAGTGAGGCTTCCTTTTATCGGATGGTCAACGCTTTAGAGGATTTTTTGAAGCGACGCGGACTTCAGCTCGAACGCTCCCCTTTTCGAATTGTTGGACCTGATGAACGCTGGGTTCGCTTCTTTTATCAGCAATATTTTTCTGAAGCCTATGGTGCCAATCAATGGCCTTTTACCTTGGATCATGAAGAAACCACTTGTTTTATTATGCGCACCTCCACTGATTTTGACGTTTCTCTAGATGATCGAGAGATTCAGGAGGCGGCCTATTTATTTATGGTGACCTTAAATCGAATGCAGCAAGGCTTTTATTTACCTGAGAATGTTTATGCTGAAGAAGATGATACGATTGACAAGGTTTTAGATTTCAGCCGGCCATTTGCCGAACATTTATTGGCGGATAAGGATTTCACCCTGCCCCAAAAATGGTACAAAGAAGTCAGTCGAACCGTTTTCCATGAATTTTACAATTGGGACAATCCAGAGCAAATTGTTCGGATCAACAGTAAAATTGATACGTTTTTAAAAAACGTGTCAGAGGGAATCGATTTTCCATTGAATCAAGAGGATAAACGGAAAATTATGCAGCAAATGATGTCCTGGTATGTAGAATATAATTTCTATCCTTACCGTCAAATTATGTTGTATGACAAATATAAAAAATTTGCTCGTGAGGTCCAACTAGTCTATCCAATCTTCTCGACACTTGTGAAGATACATCTACAGGATATTGAAAAAAAATCACCTGAATTATGGACGGATATCCGGATCAACAATATCTTTTTCTTGATGATGAAAGAATGGTCACAGTTGCCAATCCATTTAGAAAAACTGAGACGAAAGGTAACTATTCATGTAGTGAGTGACTTGGGACGGAAACATGCAGAAATGCTGCGAGATTTCTTAGTGGCTAATTATAGTAATTGGACCATCGTTGATACGTTTAATGAGCCGGTCATTTCGGTTGGAGCAGACGATTTTGAGGACTTTTCCACCTACGATATCGTTTTAAGCAATAATCCAATTAAAGGATATGAAAATGACAATGTTTTAATTGTTAACAATTTCTTCTCCGCTTCTGACCGAGAAAATCTTTTGAACTTTATTGTTGCCCATCAAAAAAGCGAAGCGCGCAAACATTTAAAAGCCCTCGGCAATATTAAAACGAAAACCGCCAAAGAGCTGTATTTCTCTCAGCAATTGATGAACAAATAAAAAAATCGCCACCTCCTATTGACGAATCTTTAGAGGGTGACGATTTTTTTATTTGTTGGCAAAGACAATTAAATTGTAATCATCATTAATACACGTCTGCAAGCTGATGCGCTCTCCGCCACCAGAGCTTGTGATTTGCTCCCAATAATCTGTTCCGTCCTCCGCCATTCCAGAATCATCCACCGTAACGATTTGAGAAACAGTGTATGTCGATACATTATTCGCTCCATCTGAGACACTGATCGTTTCCCCGACGCCTACTAAGAACAGCACATTGAAAATGCCAGGATTATGTCCAATAAAATGTGTATTCGCGCCATCTTCTCCTGACTGAACAGAAGCACCGCCCCAGGTTGCGACTAGATTGGGATTTGCATCAATTATGGCTTGTCCGTTTCCCTGTCCCGCATTCAAATAAGTTATCAATTGCCCAGCAATCTCCAATTGATCCGCCTGCATTGTTGTTGATTGCGGCACTGCCATGTTTGGTGCGGTGGACTCCGGTGCTGAACTGTTATTAGGCTCAGCTTCATTCACTGTTGGTGAGGGTCGAGTATTTGTTTTTGCTGTCTCAGCTTCTGATTCTGCAGAATGTGCGTCTGTGTTGGACGCTCCAGAGTTGGCCGTAGCTGCTGGATTCACACTACTGCTTTGAGTAGTTATCTGGTTGCCATCCTCATTTGATTCAATTGAGTCTCCACTGTCTTTAGTTGTTGAAGACGCTGATTTAGTTTCTTCCTGACTGGTAGACTGTTCTACAATTTCTTGATCCCTTGTGGCGGATGAACTATTTTCTGATTCACCCAATACAGATGCTGCGCCGTTTGTTAAAAAAAGTGCAGCGATAATAATAAATTTAAAATAGGTACTCATTTCTGTTTCCTCCTAAGCAAAAAGATCTCTGCTATTTGCTTACAAATTAACGGAAAAGCAGCCCTATCACTGTAATGGTGCTCGTGAAATAACGAATATTATTATTTATACTCTGAAAAGATCGTGCGGTACTCCCCTTTTAAATAGTTGTTTCATAACTTTCTTTTCTGAAAACAAAACTGGTCGAGCATATTTTTCAGAATGACCTAAAAGCTTCTTTCTTAATTTATGAAAAGTCATAATGGGTTAGTTGATAGTCTTTTATAGAAGCAAAAAGCGCTAAACGTTCTTCTTTTGTATAGGTTTTTAAATAATCTTTTAAAAGATTTAAAATCGCTGAATCCCTTGATGTATAAATGATTTGATGGAATTCCTCGAAGCTATTCTTTTTCATTTCATATAAAATTAAAGCCTTTATAAAATTTTTATCTAGCTCTTTTAAAAGTTTTTCGTAAAATCCGGACTTTTCTGAAGTGAAATCTAGAAGTTCTTCAAAATCTGCTGGAGAAGAAATATTCTTTGAAATTAGTCGTATTTTTTCCTGCTGATCAGCTGCAGAGTAGGCTTCTAGCAATTGATTGAAACGACTAGATGTCATGGTGGGAGTCAATTCTAGCTCCTTCTTCTTAGGAGTAATGGTGAGAAAGAAGTCAAATGCCTTCTCAGGCTCTTCTAAGCGTTGACTAATTCCTCTTAATTGTTCAAAAATGCGATAATAATATTCATTCAATTCAAACAATTGATTCAGTTCTTGATGATGATTTTTTTCTTGAAGCTGATTCAGAGCATATTGTGCTTCGATTGGATTTAGCAGTAAACGGTCATTTTCTTTTTTTCCAATTAACAATTTACCTATAACCTGCCTGAAGACAATCTCAAACAGATTGTTCACATCTTTGCGATAATCAAATCCTAACTTCTCCTGATATGTTTCTAACAGTTCGTAAATTTGATTCTCTGGAATATTTGCAATAAAGAATACTTCCGCTGCTAAATTTTGTAGGTAGCGCTCATAAAAATCAAGACCGACAAAGTTAGCCGGAACAGCTTCAGCAAGTTGGTAGTCAAGAAAGGCTTGATCGACCTCAGCTGCTCCATAATCAATATCATAATCTGCAAAAAAGCTGCCAATTTCTCGTAAGCTTTCCTCAAGAGATTCAATTCCAAAGCTTTGATAACTTGTAAGGATTTTCTCATAGAGCTGTTGTAATTTCTCTATGCGTTGCTTCAATTGCTGCTTTCCTTGTTCGAAGCGCTCCGGCAAAGTTCCCTCTCCGCCATTTTTTAGAACAAACTCAAGGGACTGTTGGATTCTTTCTGCTTGATCAATTGGCATAACGCTTGAACCGCTTAACCGTTCCTGCAATTTCTTCATGAAAAATGGATAAAAAGCTGGATCTAAAAGTTCGTTCCTCATTCCTCTTCCTCCAATTCCGGAAAGTCTTCAAATGAACCTTGAAGTATTTCTATATCTCCTTGATATTTTTGATAGCGGCGTTCAATCTCTTCAAGAATTTCTTGATCTGTTAATGATCCAGAATGGTAGGCCCGCAAATAATAAAAGAGTTCCTGGCAAATAGAGAAATGCTCTAAGTAATCACTTTTGTATGAAAATGGCTCCTTTGCTAAGAAATGTGCGACCGTCTGAGAATTCTCCCAACTGAAATCAAGTAAGTGATAATTCTTAAAATGCTGTTTGCGTTCCTCAGTGATTTCCCTAAAATCCGCCACCGATAATTGAAAGCTTTTGTGATTAACTTGAAGCACTTGATTGATGGTTGTTCGCGGTTCTTCCTTTTGCTCTGATAGGAATTGGTTAAATAACGAAACATCAAAGTTGGACATTCATTTGTTCACCCCTTTCATAGTCCTAATAACACAGACTAGCAAAAAAGACAATCTTGAAAAAGAGTCGAAAATGTGGTATTATAAAGACAGTTAAGAAGACGGATTTAAGCCTTCCTTAACTTTTTTTGTTTACTTTTCTAGCTATACTCTCTATTTCCATTTGGATAAAATAACTTTACATCAATCACACAAACAGAACCAGCGAGGACAATTTAGTTGCCATTACTGGTTCTGTTTGCTTATTCAAAATCTTAGTATTAAAAATTGCCAAACGACTTTATTTGATCTTTCGTATTCGCTTAAACGTAATTCTTTGAATCTTGATCGGATTTAACGGCGCATCATTATCGTCTGTTTCTTGACTAGCAATCTCGCGTACCACCGACATCCCCTCAATAACCTGTCCAAAGACTGTGTAGCGTCCATCTAGCTCTGGAATTCCTCCCACCGCTTCGTAGTGAGAGCGCACTTTGTGAGGGAGATTCATACGGTATAACTGGTCGTTGTCGATATGATTTCGTTCCACGATATAGAACTGATTCCCGTTGGTATTGGGTCCATGATTCCCCAGACAAACGGCTCCGTCAAAATGATACAGCCCTTCATCCACCTCATCTTCGAAATAACCGCCAAAAATCGATGTTGCTTCGTCTCCAGAACCATCTAATGCTCCGCCTTGGATCACAAAATCCTTGATTACCCGAGCAAAGGGTGTCCCATCATAGAATCCTTGCTTAGCCAGCCCACGCCAATTCTTAACCGCTTTTGGCGCATCCTGCTGAAAGACTCTCATCGTAATGGTTCCTGCATCAGTTTCAATCAGACAAAGCTCTTCATTAGGGCGTGGAGAGGTCAGCTGAAGTAAATATTGATTCGGATAGTTAATGCCGTGATCTTGCTCTACTACTTTTTGAATATACCAATCTAGTTTTTCAACACCAAGTCGCGCTACTTTGATCAGATAAGTATATTCCTTTTTCGGTGTTGCCACACGATAAGAGACTAAACCGCGTAAATTATTGCTGCTGTTTCCTTTTACTTTGTACATACTCAAAAAATGTGCCGTTAAAAAGGTTAATTCTTGCTTCTTCAATGATTTGAATGGTTTTATCGACTTGCCTAAAACAAATGAAGCAATCTTCTCCTCATTTCCGTCAGCTAAAAACTGGGTGAAATCCCGCAATCGTTCATTGATTTCTGCTTCATCCCAATGCCGAGGAATCAATTGCTTAGTGACGGTTTCATTAATCAATTTCTTTTTACCGAGAACTGCTGCAGTACCGAGAACACTAGCAGCTAAAATAATTTTCCTTTTTTTCATGTCGTGCCTCCAACCCGTTTTCTTAATTGTACCAGAAAAGGCAGGTGATCGGTCATTCCCTTAAAGGCTAGGATCGGAAGGTTGTAAGCGATTTTTTAGGCGATCATTCGTCATTGTTTTTTAATTCTGTTCGTATCATGCTTTCATTACCTATCCAGCTCCCTTTATAGTATTCCTGAGTATCTCACTAAATTCATTAAGGTCATTCATATCAATCACTTCATCCTTCAATAAACTGCGGATATCCATTATCATTGTTGAGCGTCTTAAATTAATAATCACGCCGACCTTCTTTTTATCCCGATTTATTCTTTTTTCTAGTTCCCAAAACTTGTCAAAAGATGCACCTTCTTGCGTCAATAGTTCAAGATACTCACCGTTCAAACGATTCATGTAAGCTTCCTGCCAACCAGCGATTTTATTTCTGAATAATTTCCAGTCCTTCTCAGTGAAACCGGTATTCGATTGAGTCATGCATGTTCCTCCTACTACAATATATTTATAGGTTATAAGGTACTACTAATCCCATTAGT
>ENA-OXUB01000483-OXUB01000483.1-human-gut-metagenome-genome-assembly--contig:-NODE-483-length-22946-cov-14.434843_pt1 | contig 22946 bp, 19 predicted proteins | sample MGYA00249345_ERZ652652 | MGnify/ENA primary metagenome ERZ652652 (study PRJEB26925, sample SAMN05826496) | human gut metagenome | biome: ENVO:2100002; feature: ENVO:00000062; material: ENVO:00002003... | reverse complement strand
AGATCAGCCTCGGTCTCGTGGGCTCGGAGATGTGTATAAGAGACAGAATATGCACAGCTAATCGGATATTTGCAATCCGCATTCGGTTAAATAAATCTGTTTCGTAATCCTTCAGGATAATTCTCCTGAACAACCACGTAAAACACGATCACGACAGGAGGTTTTTATTATGGATCAGGACAACATCATAAAAATTTATGCACGCACTGACAACCGCATACAGCTTAAAATGATTCCGGGACACTTCGTAACATCCCAATCCCATATCACACACTACCTGGATCTCACTACTATGAAATCCAGATGCGCTGAAGCACAGCGTATTGCATCCGCTCTCGCAGCAAATTACGAAGCATCCATTCCGGTAGACACCATCGTCTGCATGGACGGACTTGAAGTGATCGGTGCTTATCTCGCCGAAGAACTGACCAAAGCCGGCGTCCTTTCCATGAACGCACACCAGACCATCTACGTCATCACCCCTGAGTTCAACAGCACCGGGCAGATGATCTTCCGCGACAACTATGAACCAATGATCAATGGAAAAAACATCCTCATCCTAAATGGCTCCATCACCACCGGATCCACATTGAACCGAGCTATCGAAAGCGTTCTGTACTATGGCGGTAAGATCCGCGGCGTGGCAGCCATCTACAGCAGTGTAGACAGTGTAGCCACACTCCCTGTCCACTCTATCTTTCAGGCCAGAGACATCCCGGACTATCACTCCTACCGCTCTGACAACTGCCCACTGTGCAAAAACCGCCAGAAGATCGATGCTATTGTCAGCAGTTACGGATATTCTGTATTATAAGATTCAGATCAATCAACGAATCAACGAATCCCCCATGGATAGCAAAACCAGTGGGGGATTCTCTTTATCTTTTCTTATTATAATTGATATTCTCTGTACATGGCTTCACGCATTTCTTTATCTGTAACAACCTTCTGAATCTCATTACCACGATTATCAAGTATAAGCCTGTTGATCAGATCACTAAGTCGTTCTTCCCCCTGGGCCATTCCCTGAGCCATTCCCTGAGCCATTCCCTGAGCCATTCCCTGTTCTCGCCCCAGTGCTTCAGCCTGTTCTTTAGCTTCCGCCATCAGTCTTGCCCTTTTCTCAGATTCCAGTTCCAGAACATGTCCACCCATAATCTCACCTATTCCTTTCCGGACTTTCTCCTCATTCCTGAAAATATGATCAGATATCCGAGTTATCAGTCCAATTAGATCACTGAACAGTTCAGACCTTCCAGATTCAGTGATCTCTACCTCCAGTTTACTCCGGATCACTTCATATTCATTCAGTAATTCCTGAAAAAGTTGTGGATCCTCACTCATCTCATGCCCTCTTTTTTCATATCGCATGATATAAAAAGGAAGCAGCATAAGAAGACTCTTTTCAAATATCTTATCTTTTGTATAATTCTCTACTTTAATGGCAGGCACTCTGTACAAATGACATCCCCCATCCGGAAAAACCACATCCACTTCCAGAAAATCCGGCGTATTCCTACTATTTCTCAGATACAACACACAAGAACGTGGAAACTCCATCCGATACCTCCGTCCCTGCTTTCTGGCAAACTCAACAGCAGTTGCAAAATCATACTCTATCATCCGTACAGCCATTGTCGTGTCATCCGTACTCTGACATTCTATATGATAAATCCTGTTTCCGATCAACAGCCGCGAATCCGTAATAATCTCACCATCCACCCGCTGATACTCATTACGCAGTTGCACAATCTCCACATCAGCCGGGTATGATGTATGAAAAACATCATTGATCAAAGGCACGACCAGAAACGTCATTTTCTCCATCATAGTACGAAAAACATCATCAAAAATCGTATTATCTCTCAAACAATACTCCTTCTGGTATATACAATTATACCATCAACCAAACACTTCAGAAACCCTGTATACAGTTTTTATAAATATTTTTGAAAAAACGCTTCAGACATTGAAGCAAAAAAGAAACCAAATAAATGGATAGATCTTATAAGATATACAAATCATACCACACATCCCACCACAACACCACAAAAACCCATCTCCAAATTTCGACACCACCTTCCAGCGTCCAGCAACGCGCCGACGCTCACAACCTCCCCTCCAAACCACAAGGAAACTCAGCCTTTCCTCCCAGCCATCCAGCGCAGCGCTGATGGCTCATCCAACTCCCGTCAGACCACTCTATCCCTCCCACCATGACCGCACAGTGTGAGGTTTGCAGCAGAAGTCCGGGTGCTTTGGAGTGAGCCTTGGTCCATACTTAGCGTCTGAGGTGGTTCACGGAGAGGTACCCGGCGGCCACAAGCCGCAGGGTAAGGCCCATCTGTCTGAGCCAGGTACGCATCAGCGTACATGGCGAGTTATGGGCCGGCCGCTCCGTGAGGCACCTCAGACGCTTAGTATGACCAGGCGAAACGACGGCACCCGGACTTCTGCTGCAAATCTCACACGTCCGTCCGTGTCATCTTGCCCACACCAAACACCTGTGCTATAATCAAACTAATTAAAAAACCGAGGTAAACCACACATGAACAAAAAAGAAATCGCAGAAATAAAAAAACAATTCACCCCTGACCGCTGCTCCATCACCCGCATCTGCGGCTGCTACGTAGACGGTGAAAAAAACAAAAAAACCGAACTCAAAGAAGCCTTCTTATCCTTATCAGAGGAAGAAACCTTCAAATACTTCGACATCTTCCGAAAAACCCTCACCGGCACCATCGGAAAAAACCTCATCAACATGGAATTTCCTCTGGATCAGGAAACCGAAGGCGGAACCCAAAACTTCCTCATGAAACTCCGCAAAAGCAAACTCACCGACGACACCCTCACCGAAGCCTTCTACGACAGAATCATAGAAAACTACGACTACGGTGAAAACTACTACATCATCCTCATCCACGCAGTCTACGACATCCCCGGCAAATCCTCCGACGGTGCCGAAATGTTCGACGCTTCCGATGAGATCTACGATCACATCCTCTGCAGTATCTGCCCGGTCAAGCTCTCCAAAGCAGGCCTGCATTACAATGCAGAGACAAACAATATTGAAGACCGTATCCGGGACTGGCTGGTAGAAATGCCTGACTGGGGCTTCCTTTTCCCACAGTTCAACGACCGCAGTACCGATATCCACGGACTTCTCTACTACACCAAAAACGCCGAAAATCTCCGCTCCACCATGATGGAAGAAGTCTTCGGCTGCACCACACCACTATCTGCCGGAACCCAGCGTGACTCCTTCAATGCTCTGGTGGAAGAAACCCTTGGTGATGACTGTGCCTACGACACAGTCCTTGAGATCCACGAAAAGCTCAACGATCTCATCGAATCCCAGAAGGACGAACCGGAACCTGTTGTCCTCACCAAATCCGAAGTCAAACGTCTCTTCGAAGAATGCGGCGTAGAAGACGAAAAGCTCCAGAACTTCGATGAACAGTATGAGCTTGCCGCAGGAGAAAAATCAGCTCTGGTAGCATCCAACATCACCAACACCCGGAAATTCGAGATCAAAACCCCTGACGTGGTGATCCACGTAGCACCGGACCGGGCAGAACTGGTAGAAACCCGCATCATCGATGGTCGAAAATGCCTTGTGATCCCCATGGAAAGTGAAATAGAACTCAACGGCATCCGTGTCAGCACATTGAACTCTGTTGAAGATACATCAGCAGAACCGCTTCCTGTTAATGATATTACTGACATTGATAACAGTAACACCGAAGAAGAAATCCCATTTTAAAGGAGACCTTATGAACGATAAAAAAATCCTGTTCTTCGACATAGACGGCACACTGCTTACGCCTCACCCCTTCAAGGTTCCGGAGAGCACCAGCCGCGCCCTCACAAAAGCCCATGAAAACGGTCATCTTCTTTTCATCAACACCGGCCGCACCAAAGTAATGATGCCCTCTGCACTCTCAGAGCTTCATTTCGATGGCTATATATACGGCTGTGGAACCCACATTTACATGGACAACAAATTGCTTTTTTTCCGCACAGTCCCAAATCTTCTGTGCAAGGAAACCGTAGACCTTCTCCGCAAATGCAAGATCGAGGCAATTTTTGAATCCAACACTGAGATCCTGTATGATGGCGCATCTCCGGCCCAGTCCGAATTCGGAGTCAAAATGCGAAAAGAAATTCCAATGGTCGACATCACAAAATTCAATCGGGAGGATGCCTGCACTTACTCTTATGACAAATTCCTGGTACATATGCTGCCGGATTCCGATGTCGAAAAATTCCGCAGCTTCTGTAATGATCATTACACCTATTTTGATCACGGAGACGGAATCTGGGAAGTCACACAAAAGGGTACCAGCAAAGCCACAGGCATGGAATTTCTCCTGGACCGCCTTTCCATCCCCAAGGAAGACTGCTATGCATTCGGAGACAGCCCCAACGACCTTCCCATGCTGAAAGCTGCCGGAGTCAGCGTTGCTATGGGAAATGCTTACGGAGGCATCGAAGAGCACTGCACATACCAGACAAGCGCAGTAGACAGGGACGGGATTCTTCACGCACTGGAGCATCTCGATCTAATCTGACGATCCATAAAGCAGGCATGAGCATTACAAAAAACGAGCCGTGTACGATAAACCCGTACACGGCTCGTTGTCTTTTCTCTTATCATTCCATTTTAAACATTGTATCTTATTTCTCAGCTTCCGGTGTAGCAGCTGCCTCAGATTCTGTACTGTCTGCAGTCTCCTCATCAGCCTTTGCAGAATCTCCCTCTGTCTCCGGTGTCTCAGTCACATCGGTCTGCTCCTCAGCTGCCGGTGTCTCGGTTGCCTCAGCCTCTGCAGAATCTGCTGTCGGTGTCTCAGTTACATCCGGGTCCGGTGTCGGAGTTGGAGTCTGAATCGTAAAGCTGTGATTATCTGTGATCTTGATCTTCTTGATCAGTTTTTTCTCTTCTTTGATATCAGCTTTCTTCTTCCAGCCATCTGTTGTATCATTATAGAAATCATCCTTCTTGGTGTTTGTCAGAGACTCTTTCTTACTCTCCGTTGCAGTTTTATCATTCTTGGAATCCAGTCTCACAACATACCATACGGAATCTGTCTTTATGATCTCCTCGTTCAGTGCACCCTCGTCCAGCTTTCTTAAAGCGGTACGAACCTCATCCGGATAAGTAGTTCCGTTGGCAGCACTGTCATCACCTTCCTCATAGGTAGGGCATGTTCCGGTTGTTGCGGTCATATCCTCGGAGATCTTATCTCCAAGAGTATTGAAATCTGCAGCCGGATCCTCTTTAACCTTGTCATAGAACTTCTGAAGATTCTCTTTATTCTTCTTGATATCATCATCGGAAAGATCATCTCCGCTGACCTTTGCACTTGCATAGCTGAAGGACATCTGCTGATATTCTTTCTCATCCAGCTTCACGTCCGCTTTGGCTTCAATGGCATCCTTCATCTTCACATCGTATGTTTCAAGCTCGAGGAAAGTCTTCACCATATCTTCATCAACCGCAAGCTCTGCAATTGTCTCATCAGAATTGGCAGCCATAAAGTTCTTGGCAGCTTCCTCAAGAGCCTTCTGCTCATCATCTGTGATTTCAACATCATACTCGGAAGCGTGTTCTTTCTCCAGACACATCTTTTCAACAGTTTCAACAGAAGTTGTTACCGCATTTTCACCGTAAGTCTCATCGGAATCATCCATTTTGGTACTCCAGATAGACATATCGTTTCCGCCGCCAAGATACATCTTGTACATTGCCTCAGCCTGTGCCTGCTGCATACGTGCTGCCAGACTTACAACGCCAAACGGGATTTCCTGCTTATTGACTGTCACTGCGATCTTTGTACCATCGAGTTTTTTATTTCCGCAGCCTGCCATCATTCCTGCCGCTGTAACGCAGACAAGAGCAGTAACTGCCGCTTTCTTTACTGAATTTCTCATTTCATCCTCCATCTATCCGTCCATAAGAATCACGGTCCGGCTCTTATTCCATAATACTTGATTATAAACGTTTTCACCTTTAAGAGCAAGGAATTTCACGAACTTACACGACATTTCACAAATTATCCACAAGTCTTTCCGGGAAAATATCCGGTATCCACAGACCGGATGTTTTTTCCCGTGGATAACCCTAAGCTTAGCTGATTCTTCCCTTTACTCCAGTGGCTCTGCCAGTTTTGCCAGCTCCCCCGCAAACTTCATCAACTCTTCGATCAGCCTTCCCTGTGGTGTCAGGATAAATTTCGGCTCATGATCCGCCTTAAACTGCAAACCTCTCCGGTACTGCGCCATAATAGCCGGGATACCTGCGGGATCCAGCTTGGCCTTTTCATAGAGCGTGATCCGGACATCTTTTCCAAGCTGCTTGATCTCCGTCACATATCCCTGATGGGCAAGAGCCTTCAGTCTTGCAATGGCAAGAAGATTCAGCACAGCTTTTGTCGGCTCCCCAAAACGGTCGATCAGCTCCTCCAGCATGTCATCATACTCCTGCTGGCTTTCAATACCGGCAATACGCTTATAAATATCCAGCTTCTGGAACTCGTTGCCGATATAGGAATCCGGGATAAACGCATCAATATTGAGATCAATGGTCGTCTCAAAATCATCCATAGTCCGGATTCCCTTTGCCTCCTTGACAGCCTCACTGAGCATCTTGCAGTAAAGGTCATAACCAACTGCGTTCATATGCCCGTGCTGCTGAGCACCAAGAAGATTTCCTGCTCCACGAAGCTCCAGATCCTTCATAGCTATCTTAAAACCGCTTCCAAGATCTGAATACTCCCGCATGGCGCTGAGCCGTTTCTCCGCGGTCTCCTGGAGCATCTTGTTTTTGGTATACATCAGAAATGCATAAGCAGTCCTGTTGGAACGTCCTACACGCCCACGGAGCTGATAAAGCTGGGAAAGACCATATCTATCCGAATCATGGATGATCATGGTGTTTACGTTGGAAATATCCAATCCTGTCTCAATAATAGTGGTGGAAACCAGTACATCCACATCTCCGTTGATAAAATCATACATTACCTGCTCCAGTTCCCTCTGACTCATCTGTCCATGTGCAAAATCCACTCTGGCCTCCGGCACAAGCCTGGATATCCGAAGGGCTACTTCGGCAATGTCATTGACTCGATTATATACGTAATACACCTGTCCACCCCGGCGAAGCTCCCTGCGGATGGCTTCCCGAACAGTCTCCTCATCGTACTCCATAACGTATGTCTGGATCGGCACACGATCCATCGGCGGCTCTTCCAGAACGCTCATATCACGGATACCGATGAGACTCATATGAAGAGTCCTCGGAATCGGCGTTGCCGTCAGCGTCAGTACATCCACATCTTTTTTCATCTGCTTGATCTTCTCCTTGTGAGTAACACCGAAGCGCTGCTCCTCATCAATGATCAGAAGTCCAAGATTTTTAAATTCCACATCTTTTGAAAGAACTCTGTGGGTGCCGATCACAATATCTACCTGCCCCTTTTTGATCCCTTCGATGGTCTTTTTCTGCTGGGCAGATGTCCGGAAACGGCAGAGAAGCTCCACCTTCACCGGAAATTCTTTCATACGCTGTACAAAGGTATTGTAATGCTGCTGGGCAAGAATGGTAGTAGGGACCAGATAAACCACCTGCCGGCTTTCCTGTACTGCCTTAAACGCAGCTCTTAAAGCCACCTCCGTCTTTCCGTAACCAACGTCACCACACACAAGACGGTCCATGATCCTGGTGCTTTCCATATCTCTCTTGGTATCCTCAATGGCTGCCAGCTGATCCTCTGTCTCCTCATAAGGAAACATCTCCTCAAATTCCTTCTGCCATACGGTATCCGGTCCGCAGACATACCCCTCTTTCTCCTGGCGGACTGCATAAAGCTCAACCAGCTCTTTTGCGATATTTTTTACTGCACCCTTAACACGGCTCTTGGTCTTATTCCACTCCTGACCGCCAAGCTTGTTCAGCTTGGGCGTTTTTGCATTTTCGGAGGATCCTGAATATTTCTGCAAAGCATCCAGCTGGGTTGCCAGGATATAGAGATTACTGCCGCCCCGGTATTCGATCTTGATGTAATCCTTCACAACACGGTCAACCTCTACCTTTTCGATTCCACGGTAAATACCCAGTCCGTGCTTTTCATGAACAACAAGATCACCAACGGAAAGCTCTGCAAAATCCTGGATCCTGTTTCCGCTGTACTTTTTCTTTTTTTTACGCTTTTTCTGCTCTTTGCCGAAAATATCGGTTTCCGTCATCACTGCAAATTTGATCAGCGGATACTGGAAGCCACGTCTTGCGTGACCATAGACCACCATGATCTCCCCGGGACTGATGATACGATCCATGTCCTGGCTGTAAAAAGCATTCAGTCCTTCCTCTGAAAGATCCTTTGCCAGACGCTCCGCCCTGGTCCTGGAACCGGAGAGCAATGCGATCCGGTATCCCTGACTCTTATACTGAAGGAGATCCTTTACCAGAAGTTCAAAGCTGCTGTTATAAGAATCTACAGACTTCACCGTAAGATCAAATTCCTCATTGATCTTCCATCCGGAACGTCTGGGAGAAAGTGCGGATACAGCCACACAATTCCGTCTGTTCAGCTTCTTCTGCAGTTCCTGAAAGCCACATAGCCACTGCTCCGGAAGATTTGCCTCGCCTTTTTCCTCTCTGTGCATACGACTCTGACGGTACTCTTCCTCCACACCCTCGCCGTTTTCTGCCAGGTGGTTCAGTTCATCCAGAAACACCAGTGTTTTTTCTTCCGGAAAATAATCCAGAAAGGATACCATATCTTCTCCGTCCATCTTTTCTGCGGCCGGATAAATCGTAATTTCATCTACATTTTCCAGAGATCTCTGACTTTCCGCATCAAAGCTCCGGATAGAATCCACCTCATCATCCCACAGTTCGATACGCCAGGGATTATCCTCTGTTAGCGGATAGATATCAATGATTCCTCCACGCACAGAAAACTGCCCCGGAAGCTCTACCTGACCAATGCGTTCATACCCCAGCTCTACCAGCTCTTCCTTCAGCTGATCCAGATCGATCACACTGTCACTTTTAAAATGAAGAAGTCTGCTTCTGATCTTTTCCAGCGGCATCAGGAAATCCATACATCCGTCAATGCTGGTAACAACGGTCACTTCTTCCTGTTCCAGAAGTGCCCGGATCACACGCATCCGCTGCCGGATCAGAAGATTTCCGTGAATATCTGCCTGAAAAAACAGAAGATCCTTTGCCGGATAAAAATATACATTTTTGTCATAGAATCGGTAATCCTCATAGATTTCCTTTGCGTTGCGCTCATCATCCGCAAGGATCAGATGATATGGAAAAAGCCCGGAAAGTCCATACATCAGATGGACCTTCTGGGACTCCATGCATCCGGAAACATTAAGAATTCCGCAGTTTGCGCCACAGCGCTTTTTTATTTCCCCAAACTCTGCAAGACCCTGCAGAGGATGCAAAAATGCTTCCATACAAACCTCAATTCTTAGGCTTTTTCCTGTTATATTTATTCATCGCCGCATCTACGCCCTCGGACAGGATCATCTCCACAGCCTCTGCCGCATCATTGATCCCTTCATCCACAAGCTTGCGATCACTGTCCGAAAAATGACCCAACACAAAATCTGCCAGATCCCAGTCTTTCGGTTTTGCACCGACACCAACACGGATGCGGATAAATTTTTCAGTTCCAAGGCGGCGGATGATATCCTTGATCCCGTTATGTCCGCCTGCACTGCCTTTTTTGCGGATACGAAGCTGCCCAGGCTCCAGATCGATATCATCGTAGATCACGATCAGCTCTGTCTCCGGATCGATTTTGAAATAGCCGGACATCTCCTGGATCGGACCGCCGCTTAAATTCATATAGGAAAGCGGTTTCATCAGAATAGCTTTTTCACCGCCGATGATACCTTTTCCATACATGGCATTAAATTTTACGCCGCCCTGCGGGATATTATGCTTCTCCACAAGACAGTCAACGGTGTCAAAGCCCATGTTGTGGCGTGTAGCCTCATACTGCTTTCCCGGATTTCCCAAACCTGCAATTAAATACATAAAAACTCCTCAGCTGTAATTTACCTGGTTCAACGCCAGGCCCTCTTATGCCTTAAGACATACAAATGCTCTGATCGTATCAGTTGAAATATACCATCTCATCAGCAAGTGGCTCACAAACTTCTACATGCTCTGCGTAAAGTACGACTCCCTCTCCCTGATATTCCATTCTCTTCTCAAACGCAACCTTCGCAGTAACATCCACCCACTGGCCTTCTGCGATCTTCGGAGCAAAAGCGCTCTTGCAGATATAACCAAGGAATGTGGTATCATCTGCACAGCATGTCATGGCTGTTCTTCCGGGAACAAAGAATTTGCTTCCCATTCCACGCGGCTTCAGGGCACGTGCTTTAAAGTGAACGGTTTTTCCGACATAGCGGTCCGGATGATCCATGGAATCCACAAACCAGATACCATAATCCTCCGGAAGGATATCGATCACCGGCGCATCAATATCAAATGGCATCTCATCCTCAAAAAGATCACCAAGCTCGCCCTCTTCATCCTCAAAGATGATCTCCGCACGCTGGTTCACCACCTTGATGCTTCTTCTGTAAGAAGGAAGCGGATCGTTCTCCTGGCAGCGGTTAAAGATAACCATATCCGCATTGCGGACCATGTCCATAAAAAGGGACTTCATATTCGCCATATAGACCTGGAATGTGCTTGCATCCACACAGGTGATATGCTGCTCCACGCCCCAGCCTTCCGGTTTTTCCATTTCTTCGAATTTACTTACCAGCCACATGCCATTATACTCAATGATCACCCGCTCCGGCTGATGCAGGATCTCCATTGCCGCAAGTCGTTCCGGTGTAAGCTCTTCCTCACTGTCAATGCTCTCCACAACGGTATTGCACTGTTTCAGTGCTTCCTCATCATATTCTTCCTCACCCTCTTCGCAAAGGATCAGCAGTGTTTTTCCATCGATCTGAAAGTAATCCTGCTGCAGGGTAAAGCTCAGGAAAGAGGTCTTGCCGCTTTCCAGAAAACCTGTGATCAGATAAACGGGTACTCTGGTCTCTTCCATAAATCCATCCTATCAGATACTGTACGATTTAATGTACAGTATCTGTTTCCTTTCTGTAACAATCTATATCTGTATTCCGCTTTGGCTTTGCGTCAAAACGGACATTTATTTTATCATATGCTTTATGCGATCCCGAAAAGCTCCTCCAGTGCATGCTCGTCAAGCTTAGAACCGATCACGCACAGACGGCCTGTATATTCCGGTGCACCCTCACGAATCTCAGTTTCTTCCGGAACCATATCAAAATAGATCCATGTTCCGTCTTCTGCCGGAAGCATTCCCTTTGCACGGAGGATGATACCGTATTTATCAGACTCGGAAAGTGCCTCAAGGATCTTCTCAAGTCCCTCACGTGTATATTTTTTAATAGTCTCACGGCCCCAGCTTGTGAAGACCTCATCTGCATGATGATGGTGGTGGTCATGTCCACATCCACACTCTCCGTCGTGGTGATGGTGATGCTCATGCTCTTCATGATCATGGCCGCAGCCGCACTCTCCGTCGTGGTGATGGTGATGCTCATGCTCTTCATGATCATGGCCACAGCCACACTCTCCGTCGTGGTGATGATGATGCTCATGCTCCTCCTCAAGCATCTCCTGCTCCAGGGATACCGGATGCTCCATAACCTCTACCAGCTTCTTACCGTCAAGATTCTCGATCGGAGTTGTAATGATAGCAGCATCCTTATTCAGGCTGCGGAGAAGCTCCAGGGACTCCTGAACCTTTTTCTCACTTGCAATATCGGTACGGCTCATGATGATAGCACCTGCATACTGGATCTGATTATCAAAGAACTCACCGAAGTTCTTCATATACATTTTGCATTTTTTTGCATCAACAACAGTTGTATAGCTGTTCAGTTTAATGTCAACCTCGTCCTGAACACCCTGTACAGCCTTGATAACGTCAGAAAGCTTACCAACTCCTGACGGCTCGATCAGGATCCTGTCCGGATCATATTTGGTAACAACCTCTTTCAGAGAGGTTCCGAAATCTCCTACCAGAGAGCAGCAGATACATCCGGAGTTCATCTCACGGATCTGGATCCCTGCCTCTTTCAGGAAGCCGCCGTCAATACCGATCTCACCGAACTCGTTCTCGATCAGCACTACCTGCTCACCCTGAAATCCATCCTTCAGAAGTTTTTTGATCAGAGTTGTTTTTCCGGCGCCAAGGAAACCGGAGATAATATCAATTTTAACCATTTTGTATACACTCCTTTTAACGTAGTTTGACCAGGAAGTATTATACCCCCTGGTTGTATCCTGTTATGCTCATGATGACAGAGAAAAATACCTGTTTCTGTATCTGCTGTCATTATATCCATTTTACAAAACAGACATTCCTATTCTGCTTTATATTCAGATTAATAGAGGGATGTGAAAAGCTCACATCCCTGAAAATCGTTCTTCCTATCAGCCGTTGATCATAAAGCTCATAAGCTTGTCGATATCCTCTTTCTCTGCTGCAACGATCTCAAGCTCCGGGATCTCACCAGCGGAAAAGATGTTTGCAAGAGATACATACTGGGAAAGCTTGGATTTCAGGTTCAGTCTGTCTCCCTCTCCTGTTACAAGCTCTACTCTACCCTTGCAGCTGTCAATTACCTCAAAAAATTTATCAATATCTGTAATATGTGTTACTTTCATTTTAAAAATCTCCTTTCTTATTAAAGGGCTGTTCTTAACTCTTTCCGTTAGATTATACCCCAGTGTTTTTAAAAAAGCAATCCCTGCCGGGCAAAAACACTTCACAGATATTCTCTACGGATCTATATATATTTCGTCATATTTCTTCAATTTCAACGGTACAGTCTTTTCTTCCTTTGTTCCATTTCATGAGATAAACCTTAAATCCCAGAGAATCTCTGGCAATGGTAAACGGTTCTTCCCTGAGTACTTCGGATCCCATACCCTGCTCATTCAGCTCTGCCTGCTTTGTCCTGGCTTTTTCTGTAAGAACTCTAAGTTCTTCATCGGCTTCTTTTCCAAAAGAACGATTCCCATATCCGGATGAAGCTTCCCGCAGCTTTTCAGAAAGGCACATCGTTACCTGGATGTGTTTTGTACGGTGAAGCATTCCTGCCAGTTTCCGTGCTACCCATTTAAACGGAAGTTTCCGATAAATTTCAAGCCACCTGACAAAGGTACGGTCTCCTGCCTGCCTTGCGATCTCTCCCATTACCTCAAATGCCTTTTCCGAGGGAATCCACGGATTTTCCTTGGGAACAATATACTTTTCCGGAACAGCCGGATAACAGCAGTAATTCAATGGCGGAAATTCCACCAGTGCAGAAAGCTTCTCCTCCAGAGCGTTGCAGCTGTCCCCGCCTATATAATCATATTTGTCGCGGAGGATCGCCAGCCGATATTCCAGCTGCCGTAAGTATTCATACCCTTCTACCCAGAAATGACCGATCCGGCTGTAATCGTAGAAATGTTTTTCCAGAGACAGGGTTTCAAAAAACAAAGTCACCACCGAATCATCCTGGTGGACCACAAGAATATATTCTCTACCCTGCCGGCTTAAATCTGCCAGGATCTCGCCCTCGTAATCCGGTTTGTATACACCTGTCATACGGGCATTTCCAAAAACAAGAAAGCTTTCTACCGCATCATTCATAAGATACACAAGGCGGATTTCTCCGTTTTTTACATAAGAATCCACTCTGTATATATTGTCATCGGGCTTTTCCGCCATCTCTTCCGAAAAAGCACTCTCTGAAGCTGCTTTCTGATCCTGAGGATCTTCCTCATCATTCACTGCCACCAGTTCAAACTGATCTTCTCCAAGCAGCTCTGCTAGCTTCTGAAAGGTATCTGGCAGCTCTTCAAATGCCTTCTCTGAGACATATCTCTCCGGTGCTGTTTTTCCTGCAGTATTATTTCCAGTATCCATCAATTACCTCTTTATTCAGTTTCTCCCCAATAACGATCATGATCTCCTGTCCCAGCTTTGCCGGCCGGATGCAGATCTCATGGCGGGTAGCATTCAGCTCCAGCCACTGTCCATCTTCTTTTCTGAGAAAACCTTTTACGCGAAAAACATCTCCGCAGGATGGATCATTTAGGATCCTTTCTGCAGTTTCATGAAGTTCCTCCTCGCTTTTATGAACGTTCATAAAAAACAGAGAATCAAATCCGCCGCCTTCCGCATAGGATTCCTTCACGTAATCCTCTGCCACATACCCGCAATCCAGGATCTTTTCCAGGTCTGTGTCTGTGAGATCATCCCAGTTTCCGGTGAGAATCTCACTGTCCAGATGGCGCCTGCACTGGATCTGGCCAAGTGCACGGTTGAGATGCTCTTTTGTGCTGCTGATCTCTTCCACCGTGGCTTCCTGGCTCCTGCTCAGTAATACATAGCCTGCATCTGCCACCTCGGAAGCCAGCAGATAATCCGCTTCCGCAGAAAGATCCTCTGCCAGCTTCGCATCCACAATGGCGATCACATTTCCGATCTCATACCATTTATCCAACGGTTCCTCATGGAGGGCGTCAAAGAACTCATCCACATCAAAGATTCCGGATGGTTCTACGATGACACGGTCGTAACCGCACATTCCCATGGCGATCAGCTTTGTCTTAAATCGCCGTCTGTGACAGTCCGCATCACAACCGCCGGAAACCATCTCCAACTCACAGTTGTCACCCATTAGATCCTGAAGCAGCATCATATCCACATTCACTGCCCCGAAATCATTTTCCAGGATCCCGATGTTCATGCCTTTTTTCAGAAGATAGGAGGCATATTTTTTTATAAATGTTGTCTTTCCGGATCCGAGAAATCCGGTTATCAGATCGATCTTTATCATATTTCTTCCTTTACCTTATCAACTCTCCGGAGCATACAGTAAAATAAATGCGAATATATGCTTTACTTATGTTCCGGTCATATTTCAATAATCTCCTGCCCGACAAATGCCGGACTGCTATCAGTATATAATCTTTTTTCCGCAAAGAAAAGAGGCGGTCCTGAAAAATCCTCTCAGAACTGCCTCTTTCCGGCTATTTTATCTTTTTATAAACATATATGAAGATTACTTTGTAAACAGATCTACCAGATCCTGACCATCATTATAGCCCTGTTTTTTCAGTTCCTGAACAAACCAGTCATCTACACCGTCTACTGCTTTCTTAAAGGAATCGATATCCATGTCCTTTTTCTCTGTGAAGGTCACACCGTTTTTGTCTGCCCAGCGTGCTTTGATCTCATCATCACTGGAACGGTTGATGTAACGCTCATACTCAACAGCTTTCTGACCACACTCGTCAACAACAGCCTGCTGCTCCGGTGTCAGCGCATCATAAATATCCTGGTTGATGCAGAAGAACAGGCAGTCATAGATTGCATCCCACATGGAGCAATATGGCTGTACCTCCTGTACACTGGCTGCATCGATGGCGGGCAACGGATTCTCCTCGCCCTCTACCGTATTCTGCTGAAGTGCTGTGTAGGTCTCGGACCAGTTCATATTTGTAGCATCTGCCCCCCATCTCTTATAACACTCCATAAGAAGATTAGAGCCGGCTACACGAACCTTCAGATTCTTCATATCATCTACAGATTTTACCTCATGCTTGCTGTTTGTCAACTCACGAAATCCGTTCTCTGCAATACCCATGCAGTGAAGTCCGTAGCCGTTAAGGATCTCCTTCAGCTTGTCTCCGGCCTCTCCGTCAAACTTCGCATCTGCATCATCGTAGGAATCATAGATGAACGGCAGGGATACCACATTGAAGCGTGGATCAAATGCAGAGTAGATCAGATTGGAATGCATAGAGATCTGTACCGGATCTCCGTTCATCAGTGCCTGGATTCCCTCGGACTGGTTTCCGTTTGTCAGCTGATCCGCTGCGTAAATGTTAACCTTGACCTTTCCTCCTGTAGCTTTTTCCATGAGCTCACCGAACTTACGTCCTCCGTCAGCCCAGGTGCTTGTCTCTGTTGTGGAGCATGCAAAGTTCCAGGTTGTCTCAGGCCAGTTCAGATCACTGTAATCCTCCACGGTATCTACAGAATCCTCTGTAAAAAGATCTACCAGATCCTGTGCATCGTCATAGCCTGCACTCTTAAGCTCGTTTACAAACCAGTCGTCGATTCCGTCTACTGCTTTCTTGAAGGAATCGATATCCATATCCTCTTTCTTTGTAAAGGTCACACCGTTGCTCTTCTCCCAGCGGCTCATGATCTCTTCGTCGCCGGAACGGTTGATATAACGCTCATACTCAACAGCCTTCTGGCCTGCCTCATCAACAACCTGCTGCTGTTCCGGTGTCAGGCTTTCATAAATATCCTGGTTGATGCAGAAGAACAGACAGTCATAGATTGCATCCCACATGGAGCAGTACGGCTGTACCTCCTGTACGCTGGCTGCGTCGATAGCCGGCAACGGGTTCTCCTCGCCCTCTACCGTATTCTGCTGAAGTGCTGTGTAGGTCTCGGACCAGTTCATATTTGTGGCATCTGCGCCCCATCTCTTATAGCATTCCATGAGAAGATTGGAACCGGCCACACGAACCTTCAGGTTCTTCATGTCGTCTACTGTTTTTACTTCATGCTTGCTGTTTGTCAGCTCACGGAAACCGTTCTCTGCGATTCCCATACAGTGAAGTCCGTACTCACCAAGGATTTCTTTCAGCTTTTCTCCGGCCTCACCATCAAATTTTGCATCTGCGTCATCGTAAGAATCATAGATAAACGGCAGGGATACTACATTGAATCTCGGGTCAAATGCAGAGTAGATCAGATTGGAATGCATGGAGATCTGTACCGGGTCTCCGTTCATCAGTGCCTGGATTCCCTCGGACTGATTTCCGTTTGTCAGCTGGTCTGCTGCATAAATATTAACCTTGACTTTTCCGCCGGTTGCTTTTTCCATAAGCTCACCGAATTTACGTCCGCCGTCAGCCCAGGTACTTGTCTCCGTTGTAGAGCATGCGAAGTTCCATGTCATCTCCGGCCAGTCAAGATCACTGTAATCTGCGATGGTATTAAAGGAATCACTTCCGTCTCCGGCATCCTTGGAGCTCTGGCTTCCTGTGTCAGAAGACTGGTCTCCTGTATAGGAGCCCTCTTTTGCAAGCGCCTTCGGAAGAGCTGTGGAAACAGCCGGAATATAAGTGATGATCAGAAGAACTGCAACGGATGCAGCGATCATCGGCATAACTGCTCTGGAGATCTGCTGAAGAGTAACCTCCAGACCTTTTTTGATCTTGATACTGATGGCAACGAAAAGGTTTACACCTACAGGAGGTGTTACCTGTCCGATCGCAAGGTTAACTGTTGCCATAACACCGAATGCTACCACATCATAGCCCAGAGCCTTACATACCGGAAGCATGATCGGTACAAAAATATACATTGCAGAGTTTGCATCAATGAAGCATCCTGCGATCAGGAAAATGATGTTTACGATCAGAAGGAAGGTAAACTGATTATGTGCAATGCTGGCAAGAAGCTCCGATGCCGCATTTGCAATACCAAACTTGGTACATACAAAAGAGAACAGGGAAGCACTCGCTACGATCAGCATGATTCCGCCTGTTGTCTTTGCAGAATCCACAAGAATGTCAAACAGATCTTTGAGCTTAACCTCACGGTAGATCACCATACCAACAAACAGACCGTAAACAACAGATACTGCTGCAGCCTCAGTTGGTGTAAAGATACCACCGTAAATTCCTCCGAGGATGATAACCGGCATCAGGAATCCCCAGAATGCATCTTTAAATGTATCCCAGCGCTCTTTTGCGGAAGCTTTTTCACGGGATGGCTGAATGTTATGTTTCTTTGCCTCGATCATAACGATGATCACAAGAGCAACACCCATCAGAAGTCCCGGAACGATACCAGCCATGAACATATCTGCAATAGATACACCTGTGATAGAAGCGTATACAACGAATGCGATACTCGGCGGTATGACAATGGCGATGGAACTGGAGGTTGCCATCAATGCCGTGGAAAACGGTGCGGAAAAACCGCCCTGCTCAACCATAGCCGGGATCAGTACTGCTCCAAGTGCTGCAACCGTTGCAGGACCGGAACCGGAGATCGCTCCGAAGAAACATGCTACGATAACACATACGATAGCGATACCACCTTTTTTGTGTCCTACGCAGGTGTCTACGAAGTTGATCAATCGTTTGGAAATACCGGCTTTTGCCATGATGTTTCCGGACAGAACGAAGAACGGGATGGCAAGAAGCAGGAATTTACTGATTCCTGAGTACATGTTTGTAGCTACGATGGTCAGTGATGTGCCGGAATAAAGGATGGCACATACAGATGACAGACCCAGGCAGATCGCAATGGGAAGTCCCAGGATCAGGAAAATAAAGAAGGAGATAAATAAGATTGCACTGATCATTTATTTGTCCTCCTTTTCATCATCTTTTTTCAGGCAGAAGTCCAGACAGTACTCAATAAAATGAAGGATCATACAGCCTGCTCCGATCGGTACGAAGGACCAGAAGATCCACTCCGGCCAGTTCAGTACGAAAGTTCTCTTGCCGTTTGCCAGCTGTGTAAGAACTTTGTCCATTCCGTATTTAAACAGGATTGCGGAAAAAACAATGCTGAGAACCGTGATCAGGATCACAGATGGTTTTTCCAGTTTTTTCGGAAGACGGTCTGTAAACAATGTCAGACTTACCAGTCCTCCTTTTTCGCGGCAGGCAAGTGCTGCTGCCAAAAGTGTGATGAGAACGAACACCGCTACAACAAGTTCTTCTGTAAAAGACCATGAGCGGTGGATGACTTTACGGGAAAAAACATTTCCCACAGTCAGCACAAGGATCAGCAGTGTGGAAATGACCAGTACGATTTTTTCTACTGCTGCAAGTGCGTTCATGAGTTTTTTGTACACTTTCATACTCTTTCCCCTTTTGTGTATTTTTTCCGGTTTCAGACCATTACCCCGGGATTTTGGATAAAAAAAATCCGTCCCCTCTCAGGGACGGATATAAAATTCCGCAACCACCCTGTTTCTCCATTGAAACAAGCACGATTCTGCAACGTACCGGCATACGCGACTTCTGTAACGGGAAGTACCCGTGAAAACCTACTTACTTGTCTGAAACTTTCGGCTTTCCTTCTCAGGGATGATATTCAAGGCAGTTCCGACGCTGCATCACACCAGTCACAGCTCTCTGAAGACGGTTCCTCTGTCTTTACTGATTCCCTTCATGGAATTTACTTCTGTTATGTGTTAACTCTTTAATGAGTTAAACCAATTCTAACTCTGTTTGTTTTGATAGTCAAGTTTTTTTTTCAAAAACTCCTTCAGGCGTTCTTTCCTTCTCCGGCGAAGTACTCCTTCACAAGCTTTACAACCACACCGGAAAGCAGGAATACTGCGATAAGGTTAGGGATCGCCATCAGACCGTTGAAGGTCTCTGCGATACTCCAGAGAAGTCCAAGGTCAACAGTTGCGCCGATGATTGCTACCAGAGAGTACAGTACCATAAAAGGTCTGATAGCTTTTTCCTTAAAAAGGAACTCCGCACATCTGGCTCCGTAAAGTCCCCATCCAATGATAGTGGAAAATGCGAAGCAGCACATGGCAACTGCTGTAAAGATGGAAACCCAGTTTCCGTATGTACTGGTAAAACCGCTGATGGTAAGCTCCGCTCCTGCTGCTGCGCCATAACCAACCGGCACCCCGCTGCAGAGGATGACAAGCGCTGTCAGCGTACAGATCACGATCGTGTCCGTGAATACCTCAAAGATCCCGAAAAATCCCTGTTTTACAGGTTTTCTGGTGTCTGCACAGGCATGTGCGATGGAACCGGTACCAAGACCTGCCTCATTGGAAAAAATACCTCTGGAAACACCTTTTTTCATACTCATGAAAAAGCTTCCTACTACGCCGCCTGTCACAGATGCCGGATTAAATGCCCCTCTGATGATAGCGCTGAAAACCCCCGGAACATTTTTCCAGTTGATGATAACTACACCGACGGCAAGAATAATATAAAACAATGCCATAAACGGTACCAGCTTTTCTGTAACCTGGCCGATCCTTTTGATTCCGCCAAGCAGGATCATTGCCACAAGAATCGCAAGGATGATCCCCATAACAAGGTTTACCGTAGAAGTATTGTCTGCAGCGATCACATTGTAATTGATCAGTGCAGAATCAATAGCTGTTGTAATGGTATTAACCTGGGTTGCATTTCCGGTTCCGAAAACAGTAAGCACACCAAAAGCGGAAAACAGATATGCCAGCCAGTGCCAGTGTTTCTTAAGGCCGTTCTTGATGTAATACATTGGTCCGCCAACCAGATCTCCGTTGGCATTGGTCTCACGGAAATGTACCGCAAGTGTTACCTCGGAAAACTTCGTACACATTCCCAGAATTGCGGAAATCCACATCCAGAATACGGCTCCCGGTCCTCCGATAGCGATGGCACCTGCGACACCTGCAATATTTCCGGTTCCCACGGTAGCAGCCAAGGCGGTACAGACAGCCTGAAACGGTGTCAGACTTCCATCGGAAGCCTCACGTTTACGAAGCATACGTCCGATGGTTACCTTGATGGCATAAGGAAATTTCCGGATCTGGAGAAAATTCGTGCGGATACTTAAATAAAGACCCACACCAATAATACAAATCATTGCAGGAACGCCCCAGATAAAATTGTTTATGGCAGCATTCACTGATTCAATAACAGATAACATTCTATAACCCTTCCCTTATTTAATTTTGTCTTTTCGGTCAGTACGTTTGTTTGTACAAAAAAGACGATTCTTTAAATTATAGCACATTTTCTGTCGAATGTATAAGAGAAAAGCTTTATAATTTTACTGCGATAAACAAAGAAAGTGAATAAAACACTCATCTGCGGTCAGTATCATTTTCCTCGTCATCCAGGAATGCAAGCATATATCCCCAGTATTTCTCCAGGATCTTGCCGCGGCTTTCGTAGATCTCATGTTTTGTTCCGATCATATGGATATAATCGCAGGTGGTTTTTCCCTGACGGTTGATCTTTCCGGCAAAATTCTTCAGGGCACGGACAGACACTAGATCTTCGGTCTGGGCCTGGATGAGCAGCATTGGTGCGGTATACTTTTTCCATCCGTAAAGACGCAGATACCAGCTCATCTCTGCGGAAGCCCAGAGCCAGCCGTAGGACGGAGACCAGGTCTGGAGTTCTTTGTGCTCTGCGCGGAGATTTTTGTAACGCTCATATCTTGGTTTTGATGTTGCGGAACTTGTCTCAAAAGAACCGCCGCCATCGTATGGTTTTTTGCCTGCTACGTATTCCTCATCTTTTCCCAGAATGCACTTCTCCAGAGCGATTCCGGTGGCTGCAGGCCACGGAACATTTCCGGTAAGAGGCCGGATCATCGGGGAGGAAAGAATTACTTTGTGGAACCAGTCCGGCTCCCAAGCTGCCGCAATACCGCCAATGGCGCCTCCCATGGAATGTGCAAAAAGATCCAGTGGCAGATCCGGGTGAGCTTTTTTTATGTAGCGGCATGCTTTCAGGAAATCACGGACATAACGTCTCCAGGTATCGATGTGTACCAGGAACGGATCTGCAGTAAGGCGGTAACTCCGGCCGTGACCACAGTGTTCCGGAATATACACGTGGTAGCCTTCTTTCAGAAAATAGTAAGCCACTTCATCGTATTTCGCTGCGGATTCTGTAAAACCGTGACTGATGACCACCACACCTTTTGGCGCATCAGACAGATACTGCAGCATGTGGATCTTACCTGTGATCCGTTTGTTTTCATTACGAAATGGGTAGTCTGCTCCCGGTACATATAGTTCTCTTCTCCGGGCTGACAGATATGGCTCTACGGTATTTTTCATGGTTTCTTCGTATTCAGTTTCATGTATGATTTGCATATTGATTAAAAACCTCCTTTACTTTTGGTGTATTGCTTTTTTCTCTGCAATTTATGTTTATCCTTTGTAAGATTTTTGAATGATCGTTGATTTCTGTCTTCTTACAGGATAACAGAATTCACTTCTTCCGGCAATATTTTTTAGTCCATTTTGCTCTTTAATTTCTGTTAAAAAATACCCGGACATTTTCGCATGTACCGGGCATTTCTGTTATGATTTCTATTATGATTTCTGTTGTGTCAAGCGGATATTCGCAATCCCGAAAAGGACTTCCCTGATTCGGTTAAAAGAATTTCACAATGTCTTCCACATCTTTACGTTTCGGGCGTGCAGGCTCCTCTGCTGCTTTTCCGATTGCAATCACTGCAACTACGGTCTCTGTTTCCGGAATGGAAAGGATCTCACGGAGCTTATCTCCTGTACGGAGTCCCATGATCACAGTTCCATAACCAAGCTCCCATGCTTTAAGAACCAGGTTCTCATTCTGAAGTCCCAGATCATAGCAGCCCCAGCCATTTCCAAGTTCATTATCCGGTGTACCGTCTTTCTGGAAACCGGAACGGTTCTGTACAAAAGTAGTAATGATCAGAGCCGCATTCTCTGCCTTGGGCTGGTTCATTTCCGGAAGGCATTCTTTGCTGATCTTCTCTACCATATCTTCAGATGTCACACAGTAATATCTTCCTGTCTGGGAGTTCTTCCAGCTTGGTGCTTCCTGTGCCGCCCTGATTATGGTAAGCAGCTCATCTTTTGTGATCTTTCCCTCCGGGCTGTATTTACGGATGGTTCTTCTCTCTTCGATCAGTTTCTGAAATTCCATATTGATCCTCCTCGCCTGGTGATGCAGAATTTGTGTAATCATTATTAAGTTCTGCGGTTATTGGTATGCTGATTTATATGTTCATATTTTTCATGAAATAATTTTAGCACAATACTGTGTCTGTCTCTTATACACATCTGACGCTGCCGACGATATGCAGTGTGTAGAT